>Ga0105248_10003560_pt1 | contig 17262 bp, 16 predicted proteins | sample KBSS34metaG_FD_81524 | JGI IMG/M metagenome (GOLD analysis project Ga0105248, IMG submission 81524) | Switchgrass rhizosphere microbial communities from Kellogg Biological Station, Michigan, USA - KBS S3-4 metaG | ecosystem: Host-associated > Plants > Roots > Rhizosphere > Soil | place... | reverse complement strand
GCGGTCGACTTCGCGGTGCCCTTCTCACCCCGGATGAGCACGCCACCGATCTCGGGGCGCACCGCACACAGCACCAGCGCCAGTCGGAGCTGGTCCTGCCCGACGAGCGCGCTGAACGGGTAGCCGGGTTCACTTCCCCGGTCGCTGCGCTCCTGCCCGACGGATCCACTTCCCCGGTCGCTGCGCTCCTGCCCGACGCCGATCACCCGCTCACCCCAACCGGGGACCGCAGCATCGGCACATGGGGAATCCCGTCGTCGAGGAACTCGTCGCCATCGCGCGCGAAGCCGTGCTTGACGTACATCTCCTCGAGGTAGGTCTGGGCGTCGATGCGGCACGGGTGGGGACCGACCTCGGCGAGTGCGGCCTGCATCAGTCGGTTGGTGTGCCCGTGACCGCGCTCGGTGCGCTTGGTGCACACCCGACCGATCCGGAACACCTTCTCCCCGCCTGGGTGCTCCTCCATCAACCGCAACGTCGAGATGACCTGTCCGTCAGCACCTTCGAGCCAGAAGTGTCTGGTCTCGGCGAGCAGGTCTCGTCCGTCCAGCTCCGGGTACGGCGTCGCCTGCTCGACGACGAACACTTCGACCCGTAGCTTCAGCAGCTCGTACAGCGTCGCGGCGTCGAGGTCCTTGGCCCAGCTGCGCCTCGGCACCAGCGTCACGATGCGACCCTCATACGGAGGCTGGCAGCGAGGTGGATGCCTTGTCCAACTTGAGAATCTTCGAGCCCCAGGCCCAAACCTCTTCGTACAGCTTGGGTTCGTTCGACAGCTCCGTACCCAGCGAAGGCACCATCTCCTTGAGCTTGGGCTGCCAGCCCTCCCACCGGCCGGCGAAGCAGCGCTCCATGACGTCGAGCATGGCCGGGACCGCGGTCGATGCGCCGGGCGAGGCGCCGAGCAGTCCGGCAATGGTGCCGTCGGCCGCCGAAAGCACCGTGGTGCCGAACTCGAGCACGCCACCGGCGCCCTTGCGTCGGATCACCTGCACGCGCTGACCCGCGACGTCGAGCTCCCAGTCGGCGTCGACGGCACCGGGCGCGAATTCGCGCAGCGCGTCGACCCGGGCCGCCTCGCTCAGCAGCAGCTGACTGATCAGGTACTTCAGCAGACTGGTCTCGGTGAGTCCGACACCCAGCATCGAGGTCAGGTTGTTGGGCTTGACGGAGAACGGAAGGTCGGTCACCTTGCCCTGCTTGAGGAACTTGGGCGACCAACCCGCAAACGGTCCGAACAGCAGCCACGACCGGCCGTTGATCACGCGGGTGTCCAAGTGCGGCACCGACATCGGCGGAGCGCCCAGCGGCGGCTGGCCGTACACCTTGGCCTGGTGGGCGGCCGCCAGGTCCGGTTTGCCGGTGAGCAGGAACTCACCGCCGACGGGGAAGCCGCCGAAGCCCTTGGCCTCCTTGATGCCTGCCTTCTGAAGCAGCGGCAGCGCGCCGCCGCCCGCGCCGACGAAGACGAACTTGGCGTTGATCTTCCGCTTCTGACTGGTGCGGCGGTTCGTGACCTTCAACGTCCAGCTGCCGTCGGATTCCTTGTGCAGGTTGCGCACGTCGTGGCCGAACAGCGTCGTCATGCCCCGCTGTGCCGTGTAACCGATCAATTGCTTTGACAGCGAACCGAAGTCGACGTCGGTGCCATCCTCGGTCCAGTTCAACGCGACGGGTTCGGAGAAGTCGCGCTTGGCGGCCATCAACGGAAGCCTGCGGGCGAATTCGTCGTCGTCGTCGATGAACTCCATCGAGGCGAACAGCGGATTCTGGACGAGCGTCTCGCGGCGCTTCCTGAGGTAGTCGATGTGCTCGGCGCCGTGCACGAAGCTGACGTGCGGGATCGGGTTGAGGAAGCTGCGTACGTCCGGCAGCACGCATTTCTCCACCGCGTGAGCCCAGAACTGGCGCGACACCTGGAACTGCTCGTTGACCTGGACGGCCTTGGAGATTTCGATGGTGCCGTCGGACCGTTGCGGGGTGTAGTTCAACTCACACAGCGCGGAGTGGCCCGTACCCGCGTTGTTCCACGGATCGCTGCTCTCGGCAGCGGCGCCGTCGAGCCGCTCGATGAGCGTGATCGACCATTCGGGCTCCATCAGGTGCAGCAAGGTGCCCAGCGTGGCGCTCATGATGCCCGCGCCGACCAGCACGACGTCCGTCTTCGTGGTTTCAGACACCCTGATCGTTCGTCCTTCGTGATTGCAGATCCGCTCGTCACGGCTTACCGGGTTACCAGGTTATCCCGCGCACCCCAGGGCACGTATCCCCACCACTGCCCGCCATGCTCCGGGTCGGGGGTCGACGAGGTTAAGGTAGCCACGTGACCTCGAGGCAGGCCGGGTGGGAACCTGACGTGCTACCCGGTTACTGGCAGCGCACCCTCCCCCTCGGCCCGGACCCCCACGGCGAGGGGGACCTGGTCGCCACGCTGGTGCGCCGGGGCGAAGCCGGCAGCGCGCGGCACGCCGTCGTGGCCCTGCACGGCTACACGGACTACTTCTTCAACACCGAGTTGGCGGATCGCTTCGCCGCCCGCGGATTCGCCTTCTACGCCCTGGATCTTCACAAGTGCGGCCGCTCCCGACAGGACGGCCAAACCCCGCACTTCACCACCGATCTCACCAACTACGACGCGGAGCTGGACCAGGCTCTCGGCATCGTGGGCGCCGACACCGGCGGCGCCGCGGTGTGCATGTATGGCCACTCGGCGGGCGGGCTCATCGTGACGTTGTGGCTCGACCGGCTCCGCAAGCGTGACGCCCTCGGGAACATCGACGGACTGGTGCTCAACAGCCCGTTCTTCGACCTGCACGGCCCGGCGATCCTGCGCTCGGCGCCCACCTCGGCGGCGCTGCTCGCCCTGGCCCGGTGGCGCAAGCTTCGGGTGATCCGCAGGCCCACACCGGTCGGCGGCTACGGAGCCACACTTCACCGCGACTTCGCCGGTGACTTCGACTACAACCTCGACTGGAAGCCGCTCGGCGGATTCCCCATCACCCTGGGCTGGATCAACGCGATCCGCCGCGGGCAGACCCGGCTGCATCGCGGGCTCGACGTCGGGGTGCCCAACCTGATCCTGCGGTCCGACCACAGCGTGCCCGAGGCACCGAACCCCGAGGTGATTCAGCGCGGCGACGCCGTCCTCGACGTCGCCCAGATCGCCCGCTGGGCCGGCTGTGTGGGCAACCGCACCACCATCGCGCCCATCACCGACGCCAAGCACGACGTGTTCCTGTCGCTTCCGGAGCCGCGGACCGCCGCCTACCGCGAGCTGGACGCGTGGCTGGATCACTACCTCAACGTCGACAGCACGACGCAAAACGAACGGAGCTGACGGCGTGGAACACTTCGACCTGACGATCATCGGGACCGGCTCGGGCAACAGCATCCCCGACCCGAGCGTCGACCCGCGGTACGGCGACATGCGGATCGCGATCTGCGAGCAGGGCACGTTCGGCGGCACCTGCCTCAACGTCGGCTGCATCCCGACGAAGATGTTCGTCTACGCGGCAGAGGTCGCCCAAACCATCAGGGAGAGCTCGCGTTTCGGCATCGACGCGACCATCGACAAGGTGCGCTGGCCCGAGATCGTGTCGCGGGTGTTCGGCCGCATCGACCCGATCGCGGCGGGCGGCGAGCAGTACAAGCGTGGGCTGCCCAACGTGACGGTGTACGCCAGCCACACCCGGTTCGGGCCCACCCAACCCGACGGCCGCTACACGTTGCGCACCGAGGCGGGAGACGAATTCAGCTCCGATCAGGTGGTGATCGCCGCGGGGTCGCGCATCCGCATTCCCCCCGCCATTGCCGAGTGCGGTGTCGCCTACGAGACCAGCGACACGATCATGCGGATCCCCGAACTGCCCGAGCACCTGGTGATCGTCGGCGGCGGCTTCGTGTCCGCGGAGTTCGCGCACATCTTCTCCGCCCTCGGGGTGAAGGTGTCGATCGTCGTACGCGGATACGGCCTGCTCACCCACTGCGACGAGTCGATCTGCCATCCGTTCACCGACATCGCTGCCGACAAATGGGATCTGCATACCCACGAGAACGTCATCGGATCGCACCACGATGGCGGCCGGATCGTGCTCGAACTCGACGACGGCAAGACGTTGTCCGCCGACATGCTCCTGGTGGCCACCGGCCGCATCCCCAACGGCGACCTGCTCGACGCCGAACTGGCCGGGGTCGAGGTCAACGAGGACGGCATGGTGGTGGTCGACGAGTTCCAGCGCACCACGGCACGCGGCGTCTACGCGCTCGGCGACGTGTCGTCGGCCTACCAGCTCAAGCACGTCGCGAACCACGAGATGCGGGTGGTCCGGCACAACCTGCTTCGCGACTGGGACGACACGGCCGCGATGGTGGCCGCCGACCACCGTTTCGTACCGTCCGCGGTGTTCACCGATCCGCAGATCGCGATGGTCGGGCTCACCGAGGACGAAGCCAGGGACGCGGGGTACGACGTCTCCGTGAAGGTGCAGCGCTACGGTGACACCGCCTACGGCTGGGCCATGGAGGACGAGAGCGGCATTGCCAAGGTGATCGGCGACCGCGCGACCGGCAAGATCCTGGGCGCGCACTTCATGGGCTACCAGGCGTCGTCGCTCATCCAGCCGATCATTCAGGCGATGAGCCTTGGACAGACCGCCAAAGAGGTTGCCACCGGCCAGTATTGGATCCACCCGGCACTGATGGAAGTCGTCGAGAACGCGCTGCTGGGTCTCGAGGACTAAGCTAAGCGCCGGTCGAACCCCAGCGCTGCTCGACGCGGCCGAAGCGCCAGACGGCCAGCGCGATCAGCCACGCGGCGACGAACAGCCCGACGATCATGAAGCCGACGAATTCGAGGTCGAGCGATCCGATGGCGGCGAGCGGACCCGAGTCGACGCCAAGGCGGTCGGCCAGCAGACCGGCCAGCACGATCACACCGATCACCAGCGCGATGACCACGGACAGCACGGTCACGGTCAGGTTGTAGTAGACCTTGCGGACCGGCTTGAGGAACGCCCAGCCGTAGGCCCGCGACATGAAGATGCCGTCCAGCGCGTCGAACAGGCTCATCCCCGCCGCGAACAGCACCGGCAGCACCAGGATGGCGTACCAGGGCAGCGTGAACGCCGCCGTGCCCGCGGCCAGCACCAGCAACCCCACCTGCGTGGCGGTGTCGAAGCCCAGCCCCATCAACAGGCCTACCGGGTACAGGTGCCACGGTTTGCTCACCCTGCGCATGAACCGCCCGAGCAGTCGGGCCAGGAAGCCGCGGTTCTCGAGTTGACGTTCGAGTTCGGCCTCGTCGTACTCGCCGTTGCGCATCTGACGGAACACCTTGGCGATGCCGACGGCCGCGAAGAGGTTGGTCAGCCCGATGAGGATCAGGAACGTGCCAGCGACCAGCGACCCGACCAGGCCGAGCGTCTGCAGCATCGGGGAGCCCTCGTCCTGCACCGGACCCACGATGGCGCGCACGCCGATGGCCAGCAGGAAGGCCATGCCGAACACGACGCTGGAGTGGCCAAGCGAGAACCAGAAGCCCGTGGACAGCGAGCGCCTGCCCTCGCCGACGAGCTTGCGGGTGGTGTTGTCGATGACGGCGATGTGATCGGCGTCGAACGCGTGCCGGACCCCGAGCAGGTAGGCGGTGACCCCGAGTCCGACGCCGAAGACGCCTGCCGATCCCAGGGTGATGTGCTGCGGTGCCACGCCGAAGACCAGCACGCCCCATCCGAAGAGGTGGAGGGCCACCACGACGGCCCCGACCGCGGCGATCGTCGTCCAGTCCGTGCGGTCGAATCGGGAGGGAATGCCGGTCTCGGATAGCGTGACGGCCGTCATGGCCCCAACCCTAGGCGCGGTCCGACATATCTGTCTAGCTGTTCAGATGGGCAGGTGGGCCCTACCCGTGCCGCGCACCGATCCAATGCAGCAGGTCGTGAATGATCTCGTCCTCGAGTCGGTAGGCCACCGAGCGACCGACACGCATACTGCTCACCCAACCCTGGTGTCTCAGCACTCGAAGGGCTTGCGACACCGCGTTTTCCGATCTCCCGAGCGCAGCGGCGAGGTCGCTGACGCAGATGCCGGGTGCCCGATGCAGGGTGAGCAGGATCTCGAGGCGATGCGGGTCGGACAGCAGGTCGAAGCGCTGTGCCCACCCGGTGGTGTCGACGTCGGTGAGCGCCGACGAGGCGTGTCGCACCGCGTGGTCGCCGGTCTCCGCCATCCATCGAATCTAATCCCTCGCGGGCGCGAAGCCGAGGTCATCGCCGCGGGTCGGGCTCAGTCGAGGAAGCCGTGCAGCAGCGCCGCCGAACCCCACACGTGCGCGGTCATCGCCTCCGCCGCACTGTCTCCGTCACCGGCAAGGATCGCCATCACGATGGCTTCGTGCTGCTCGTCGGAGTGCGCGATGTTTCTGGCGAGCAGCGGGATGTGGTCGAGCATCTCGTTGAGCCGCATCCGGTTCTCCGCGACCAGCGGCACCAGGGACGGGGCGCCAGCCGCCTCGGCGATCGCCAGGTGCAGCCGCGAGTCGAGCCGCCGGTAGTCGTCGGGCGGAGCCCCGCGCACCTCGACCAGTTTGGCCCACAACGCCTCCCGCTCCGTCGCGGTCATGGTGCGGCCAGCTGCCATCCGCGCCGCGCCCACTTCGAGGATCTCCCGCAGCCGCAGCGCATCGTCGATGTCGGCGCGGTTGAACCGGACCCCGTCCGCGCTGGGCGCGGGCAGTTCGTCGGCCAGGAACGTGCCGCCGTAGCGACCCCTTCTCGACACCAGGTAACCGGCCTCGGCGAGCGACTTGATGGCCTCGCGGACGGTGTCGCGACTGACCCCGAGCCGGGTGGCGAGTTCCCGCTCGGGAGGCAGCGACTCCCCCGGCGCCAGGAGGCCCAACTTGATGGTCTCCAGCAGGCGGCCGACGGTGTCCTCGAACGCGTTGCCCAGCCGCACCGGACGCAGCAGTGCCTCGGAGGCGGGCTGTGGGTCCGGTTCGACGGTCATGGCACGGCCGTCGTCTAAAGCGGGGTGACGTAGTGGCCGCTGATGCCGCCGTCGACGAGGAACGTCGAGGCGGTGATGAACGACGCGTCGTCGCTCGCCAGGAAGGCGACGGCGGCAGCCAGCTCCTCGGGCTCGGCGAACCGTCCGACGGGAACGTGCACCAGCCGGCGCGCGGCGCGCTCCGGGTCCTTGGCGAAGAGCTCTTGCAGCAGTGGGGTGTTCACCGGGCCGGGGCACAGCGCGTTGACGCGGATGCCCTGCCTTGCGTACTGCACGCCGAGCTCGCGGGACATCGCGAGCACCCCGCCCTTTGATGCGGTGTAGGAGATCTGCGACGTGGCCGACCCCATCACCGCCACGAACGACGCCGTGTTGACGATCGAACCCCGCTCCTGAGGCACCATGTGACGCAGCGCGGCCTTGCAGCAGAAGAACACCGACTTGAGGTTGATGTCCTGCACCCGGTCCCACGCGTCGATACCGGTGAGCTCGATCAGGTCGTCCTCCGGCGGGCTGATGCCTGCGTTGTTGAAGGCGATGTCGACCGAGCCGTGGGTTTCGGCTGCGGTGTCGAACAGCGCGTCGACGGCGGCCTGGTCCGAAACGTCGACCTGCACGAAGGTGCCGTTCAGGTCGTCCGCGACGGTCTTGCCGGTGGCCGGGTCGATGTCACCGATGACGATGGTGGCGCCCTCGGCCCGCATCCGCTTGGCGGTGGCCAGTCCGATGCCGCTGGCACCGCCGGTGATGACGGCGACCTTGCCTGCGAGCCGCTGGGTCAGATCCACTAGCTTTCCTCCGTAATCGCAAAGAAGACGTTCTTGGTTTCCGTGAAGTGCAGCGGCGCGTCGGGGCCGAGCTCACGGCCCAGTCCGGACTGCTTGAACCCGCCGAACGGGGTGTTGTACCGCACCGAGGAGTGCGAATTCACGCTCAGGTTGCCGGATTCCACTGCGCGCGAGACCCGCAATGCCCGGGATAGGTTGTCGGTCCAAATCGACCCCGACAGCCCGTATTCGGTGTCGTTGGCCAGCGCGATCCCGTCGGCCTCGTCCTCGAACGGCAGCACGGTGACGACGGGCCCGAAGATCTCCTCGGTGACGGTGCGGTCGGTGCGCTGCGGCGTCAGCACCGTTGGCGGGAACCAGTATCCGGGACCGGACGGCGCCGACCCCTGGAATGCAATGGGGGCGCCGTCGGGGACGTAGGACGACACGGTCTCGAAGTGCGGCTTTGACACCAGCGGGCCCATCTCGGTGTCCCGCCCCGCCGGGTCTCCGACGACGACGCCCTTCACGGCGGGTTCGAGCAGCTCCATGAAGCGGTCGTAGACGTTGCGCTGCACCAGGATCCGGCTGCGTGCACAGCAGTCCTGCCCCGCGTTGTCGAACACGCCGTAGGGCGCGGTGGCCGCGGCCTTCTCCAGGTCGCAGTCGTCGAACACGATGTTCGCGCTCTTACCTCCGAGTTCGAGCGTCACCCGCTTCACTTGGGCGGCTGCGCCTGCCATCACCCTGGTGCCGACTTCGGTCGAGCCGGTGAACACGATCTTCCGGACGTCGGGGTGGGTGACGAAGCGGTCGCCCACCACCGAGCCCTTGCCCGGCAGCACCTGCATCAGTCCGTCGGGCAGGCCCGCCTCCAACGCAAGCTCGCCGAGTCGGATCGTGGTCAGGGGCGTGATCTCGGCCGGCTTCACCAGCACCGCGTTTCCGGCCGCCAGCGCGGGCACGAATCCCCACGCGGCGATGGTCATCGGGAAGTTCCACGGCGCGATCACCCCGACCACTCCCATCGGCTCGTTGAAGGTGACGTCGAGCCCGCCTGCAACGGGAATCTGCTTGCCGGACAAGCGTTCCGGGCTGGCCGCGTAGAACTGCAGCACGTCCCGGACGTGGCCCGCCTCCCACTCGGCGTTGCCGATGACATGCCCGGAGTTGGCGACCTCGAGGGCGGCCAGTTCGTCGACGTGGGCGTCGACGGCAGCGGCGAAGGCCCGCAGGGCCGCCGCGCGGTCGGCCGGGGCGAGTCGAGCCCAGGCCCGTTGCGCACTCTTCGCGCGAGCCACTGCGTCGTCGACGGCGGCCACGTCGAGCAGCTCGACGGTGCGCAACACCTGTTCGTTCGCCGGATTGATCAAAGTCGTGGTGCTCATGTGCTTCACCGAACCCTTTCCCGGATCGCTTCGCTCTCCCCCGCAAGCGGGGGGACCCCCAGCACCGGAACCCTTTCTGTCGCGTGGGCCCGCGCGGCCTCGACGACGCCTGCGAACAGGCGCAGATCGTCGAGTCGCTCCTCTGGATGCCACTGCACGGCCAAAACGAAGTTCTCCCCAGGCATTTCGACAGCCTCGATGACGCCGTCGGCCCCGTCCTGAGCGCTGATGACAAGCCCTTGACCCAGCCGGTCGATCGCCTGGTGGTGGTAGCACTGCGCGTCGGACGACTCGCCGATCAGCGCGGCCAGCCTGGTACCGGGAACGGTCCGAACCCCCGACGTGGTGAACACCGCGTTGCCCGCCTGGTGCTTGATGTGCCCAAGCACGTCGGGCAGGTGCTGGTGCAGCGTGCCGCCCAGCGCGACGTTGAGCACCTGGGCGCCCCGGCAGATGCCGAGCACCGGCAGGCCGCGGGTCAAAGCCCCACGCACCAGCGCGAACTCGAACGTGTCGCGGTCGCCCGCGGGCTGGTCGGTGATCGGGTGCGCCACCTGCCCGTAGGTGGCGGGGTCGACGTCGCGCCCGCCGGTGAGCACCAGTCCGTCCAGACCGTCGAGCAAGCGGCCTGCGATCGCGTCGTCGACCGGCTGCGGCGGCAGCAGGCTGGCGATCCCACCCGCCCCCGTCACGCCGTCGAGATAGATCGCGGGCAGGAAGCTCGCCTGTACGTCCCACACCCCGGTCTGGGCCTGCTGTCGGTACGTGGTGAGACCGATGACGGGCCTAAAGACGTTCGAACCCACGGCGCCTCTCCCAATCGGTGACCGAGGAGTTGTACGCCTCGAGTTCGATGCGGGCATAGTTCAGGTAGTGGTCGACGACGTCGTCGCCGAACGCCGCGCGCGCCGCAGCCGAGCCCTCGAACAGTGCTGCGGCTTCCGCCAGCGTCGTCGGAAGCCGTTCGGCACCACTGGTATACGCGTTTCCGGACAGGGCATCGGGCAGTTCCAGCTGCTGGTCGATGCCGTACAGTCCGCCGGCGATGAGCGCAGCCACCGCGAGGTACTGGTTCACGTCCCCTCCCGGCGCGCGGCACTCCATGCGCATGCCGTGCCCGTGGCCGACGACCCGTAGCGAGCAGGTTCGGTTGTCCAGTCCCCACGCGACGGCCGTCGGGGCGAAGCTCCCGTCGACGAAGCGCTTGTACGAGTTGATGTTCGGCGCGTAGAAGAGCGTGAACTCGCGCAGCGTGGCGAGCTGGCCCGCGATGAAGCTGCGGAACATCTTCGACATGCCGAGCGGCTCGGAGTCGTCGGCGAACACCGCGGTCCCGTCCGTCCCGCGGAACGAGATGTGGATGTGACAGCTGTTGCCTTCGCGCTCATCGTATTTCGCCATGAACGTCAGGCTCTTGCCGTGTTGGTCGGCGATCTCCTTGGCGCCGTTCTTGTAGATGGTGTGGTTGTCACACGTCACCAGTGCGTCGTCGTATCGGAACCCGATCTCCTGCTGGCCGAGGTTGCACTCCCCCTTGACGCCCTCGCAGTACATGCCCGCGCCTTCCATCCCGAGTCGGATGTCGCGCAGCAACGGCTCCATGCGCGTCGACGCCAGCATCGCGTAGTCGATGTTGTAGTCGGTGGCCGGCGTCAGGTTCCGAAAGTCGGCCTTCCAGGCGTCGCGGTAGGTGTCGTCGAAGACCATGAACTCGAGTTCGGTGGCCGCGACCGCACCCATGCCGCGCTCGGCGAGGCGGTCGAGCTGGCTGCGCAGGATGCCGCGCGGTGCCTGCGTGACGGGCTTGCCGTCGGTCCAGGACAGGTCGGCCATGACGAGCGCCGTGCCGGGCAGCCACGGCAACAACCGGAGCGTGGAGAAGTCCGGCGTCATCACCATGTCGCCGTATCCGGTCTCCCAGCTCGAGATCGAGTAGCCGTCGACGGTGTTCATGTCGACGTCGACCGCGAGCAGGTAGTTGCAGCACTCGGCGCCGTGGGCAGCGACGTCGTCAACGAAGAGCCGGGCCGAGATGCGTTTGCCGGTCAGCCGGCCCTGCATGTCCGTGAAGGCCACGATCACGGTGTCTATGTCGCCGTCGGCGACGAGCCGCTCCAATTCCGTTTGCGAGAGCATGCCGGAGCGTGCGGTGGATCCTGCGTTCACAGGGCCTCCCTTGTCGGACATGTCGAAAAGTCAACCATTGGATGTCGGGCTACCAGTCAATCCAGTTCCAGATTTACACGACTGTGACCGCCAAAGGTAGGACACCAGACCTTTGGCATTCTATTGTGCCTCTCAGTGAGCGCTCTCTCACGCGCCTGCCCCGAGAAGGAGAACTACCGTGCCAGAGGGTCATGAAGTACTGGACGAAGACGAAAGGCACCTCGCCTCACTCGGGTATACCCAGGAGCTGAACCGCTCCTGGTCCGGGTTCAGCAACTTCGCAATCTCGTTCTCGATCATCTCGATCCTGGCGGGCTGCTTCACGTCGTTCGGCCTCGGCTGGAACAACGGCGGACCGGCAGCCATCGCCTGGGGCTGGCCGCTCATCTCGGTCTTCATCCTCATCATCGGGCTGTGCATGTCGGAGCTCGTCTCCGCGTACCCGACGTCCGGTGGAATCTACTGGTGGGCAAGCAAACTCGGTGGAGCCAAGGCCGGCTTCTACACCGGCTGGCTCAACCTCATCGGTCTGATCGCCATCCTGGCGTCGGTGGCCTATGGCGCCGCCACGTTCTTGGACCTCACACTCGGTACGTTCAGCGAAACGTGGCTGGCCAATTACAGCCTGACCAGGACGTTCTTCCTCTTCCTCGCCATCCTGGCGCTGTCGGCGATCATCAACATCTTCTCGTCACACCTGCTGGCCATCATCAACAACATCTCGGTGTGGTGGCACGTGGCGGGTGCGGCGGCCGTCATCCTGATCCTGTTCCTGGTGCCCGAGCACCACGCGAGCTTCAGTGACGTGTTCGCCAAGACCGTCAACAACAGCGGCATCTTCGGCAGCGACAAGGGCATTGGTTGGCTGCTCTTCGTGCTGCCGATCTCGGCAATCCTGACCCAGTACACGATCACCGGCTACGACGCGTCGGCGCACCTCTCCGAGGAGACGAAGAGCGCCGCCGACGGAGCGGCCAAGGGGATCTGGCGTTCGATCTTCTACTCCGGCATCGGCGGCTGGATCGTGCTTCTGTCGTTCCTGTTCGCCGTGCAGGACTCCGACGCGGTGTCGAAGGGTGGCGGTGCCGTCGCGGTGATCTTCAACCAGGCCATGAGCTCGCCCTGGGTGGGCATAGTGCTGTTGATCTCGACCGCGGGCCAGCTCTTCTGCACCACGGCCTGCCAGACCAGCGCCTCGCGAATGTTGTTCGCGTTCAGCCGCGACCGCGCGGTGCCCGGACACCAACTGTGGTCCAAGGTGAGCAAGAACAAGATCCCCGCCAACGGTGTCATCGTGACCGCGACGATCGCGGCGCTCATCACGCTGCCCGCCCTGGTCAAGGTCGACATCGGCGGCGCACCGGTGCCGATCGCGTTCTTCGCGGTGGTCTCGATCGGTGTGGTCGGGTTGTACCTGTGCTTCGCCGTACCGATCTACTACCGGTGGAAGGCGGGCGATTCGTTCCCGGTGGGTAAGTGGAATCTGCGCGGGCATCACAAGTGGATGGCGCCGGTCGCGCTGATCGAAATCGTCGTCACGTCGATCATTGCGATGTTCCCGACCGCGATCGGTGGCACGCCGCTGTGGCTACGCAGCATCATCGGCGCGTCGGACCCGGAGACGCCCTTCGAGTGGAAGTTCGTGAACTACACCCCACTGCTGGTCGGGACGGTGTTGATCCTGCTGTACATCTATTGGCACGTGTCGGTGAAGAAGTGGTTCACCGGCCCGATCAAGCAGGTCGAACTGACCGAGTCGGGCGAGGAGATCGTCCTCGACCAGTAGGCGACTCCAGGCAGCCGGCCGCCGAGCTCACCAGGTGCTGGTACGCAGCACGATCTCGGCGGCCAACTGCGCGGTGGACTCCTGCACGTTGCGCCGGCCGAGCAGTTCGACGACCCGGTAATCGCCGTACACGTAGCGCTGGCTGGCCTTGGCGACGGCACGGGCCGCGGGTGAACTGACCAACGCCGTCGTGTTGACCTCCACCGGCGGGCACTGGTCGTCGCGCACCAGTCCAGTCTGATCGGCCACCCGCGGGTGTCCGCGATCGATGACGACCAACCCGATGAAGCGGTCGAGCCGGGTGGCGGCCAACTCCCACGCCAGCTCGCCACCGACCCGGTCCCCGACCAACAGTGCCCAGCGCACGTCGAGGGCGTCCAGGATGCTGACCACGGCCTTGGCGCTCAGCCGCGGGTCCGGGGCGATGACGACCGTCCTCAGCGACGCGGTGTGCAGGCGCTGACACACCGCGTCGTACGCCGCTGGAGCCTGCTGAGCCGCACCGAGCAGCACGACGACCGACCCCTTGTCGGGGCCCGACACGTCGACGGTTGCCGGGAACCCGTCAACGGTCATCATGGTCGAAGGCATTTCGACACGTTAGCGTCCGTGATCAGCTTCGGTAGCGGTTTTGGGTCGTATCCGCCTCGGAGTCATCAGCGCCGTTCCAGCCTTTGCGCCTGCTCGGAGGCAACGTCCAGAAACGTCTGCGGCAGTGTCCCTTTGACGGGAATAGTCGGGTTCACTGTGGGGAACGCGATCCCGAATACCGCTGAGTCTCCGACGTTCTCGAAGGAGAAGTAGACGCTGTTGCGCATGTCTCCCAGCTTCATCGACTGTTCGTAGGCGAGCGCATGGGGACGCGGCGCCTCGAGCCGGGTGGTGGTCACCGGGAGCCCTGGGGCACTCGGGTCGAAGAAGGTCTCGTACTCGGCGCAGCGGCCTGCCACGGCGGCCAGACCGTCGAGGTCCAGTTGCCACGACAGCACCGTCATCACCATCCGCGCCCCGTCGTAGCCGACGATGTACTTCTGCGCGCTACCCGGGCCTCGTTCGGCCGAACCGGCGATCACCCGCGTCAACCCGTCCGAACAGCCCTCGGGCCGCGACAACATGGCGGGCAGGCCGCCCTGACCGTCGGGCTGTCCGGGGTTCTCGTCGATGCGGTCGTACTGGACGCCGGGCGGGAAGTCGGCCGCGGTGAGCGTGGCCCGGTCGAGGCGGGCTCCGCGCCACGTCGGCGTCCCCCGGACGACGTCGCCGCAGCCGCATAGGACGATGGCGAGCACCATCGCCCACGCTGCCCAGGACCGTCGTCGCATCACTTCTCGAGGTTACTCAGCGGCTCAGCGCCGTCGTGATGATCGGTCGCGCCGGCGGGCCGTTGTCCAGCAGGTCCATCACAGCGTCGACGTCCAGGTGGGCGGCAAGCAGCTCGGCCATCAGGTCCAGCTGCCGGTCCCGCGCGTGCGTCACGTCGACGTCGTCGGCGACGACGAAGCCCGGTCGGCCCGCCGCGGCCTCCGTCAGCCACGCCCGGCGCACGTCGTCGTTGTCGAGCAGGCCGTGCCAGTGCGTACCGAAGACCGCGCCGCGTCGCAGGCCGACGCCGAGCCAGTCCTGCTCTGCGCTGCGGGCCACCCGTCCGTGGTGGATCTCGTAGCCCCGCAAGGGAATGGGCCCATGCCCACCCCACAGCTTCAGCGTCTTCTCGGCGTCGAAGACGATGTCGGCGTCGAGCAGGCCGAGCCCTTTGGTGACGCCGGCGGCCGACTCCACGGTGTCGTCGATGACGCGACACAACATCTGAAACCCGCCGCACACGCCAAGTACGGCCCTGCCGGCGTTCGCGTGCCCGAGGATCCCGTCCGCGAGCCCGCACTCGCGCAGCCAGGCCAGGTCGGTCACCGTGGACTTGCTGCCCGGTATGACGACGACGTCGGCGTCGGGCAGGTCGGCGGGATCGGTGACCCACCGGACCAGGACGCCGGGCTCACACGCCAGCGCCTCCACGTCGGTCGAGTTGGAGATCCGCGGCAGCCGGATCGCCGCCACCTTCAGCCACGCCTCGCCGCGCGGGGGCTGCGGTTCGCCGACGATGCGGTGCGGTTGTACGGACAGCGAATCCTCGGTGTCCAGCCACATGCCGTCGGCGAAGGGCACGACGCCGTACGTGGGCCTGCCGGTGAGGTCGGCCAGCTGCTCCAGCCCGGGAGCGAGCAGGGCGGGATCACCTCTGAACTTGTTGACGACAAAGCCCGCGATGAGCCGCTGGTCCTCGGGTTCGAGCACCGCGACAGTCCCGAAGAGGTGTGCCAGCAGGCCGCCTCGGTCGATGTCGCCGACCAGCACGACCGGCAGTTCCGCGGCGCGTGCCAACCCCATGTTCGCCAGATCCGTTGCACGGAGGTTGATTTCCGCGGGCGACCCGGCTCCTTCACAGATCACGGCGTCGAATTCGCTTCGCAGTGAGGATAATTCGGCGTGAACGACCTCGGCCAGCCGGGCGCGGTGCGTGAAGTAGTCGGCGGCACCCACGGATCCGGTGACGCGGCCGCGGACGACGAGTTGCGACGTCCGATCGGAGCCCGGCTTCAGCAGGATCGGGTTGAAGCGGACGCTCGGCTCGAGGCCTGCCGCCCGGGCCTGCATGGCCTGCGCGCGGCCGATCTCACCGCCGTCGGCCGTCACCGCGGAGTTGTTCGACATGTTCTGCGCCTTGAAGGGAGCGACGCGAATGCCCTTGCGCGCCAGCAACCGACACAGCCCTGCGACCACCATCGACTTGCCCGCGTCGGAAGTGGTGCCCGCAATCAACAGCGCCCCGCTCACGTTTCCCCCGCGAACAGACGCAAAATCCCCTCGTTCACCGGCGTGTCGGGGGACTTTGCGTCTGCTCGCGGGGAATGTGTCACTCGGCCAGCGTGAGAATGTCGGCGCCGTCGTCGGTGACCACCAGGGTGTGCTCGAACTGTGCGGTCCACAACTTGTCGACCGTGGCGACGGTCCAGCCGTCGTCCCAGATCTCGTAGTCGAGCGACCCGAGGTTGATCATCGGCTCGATGGTGAACGTCATCCCGGGTTCGAGGATGGTGTCGACGGCGGGCTGGTCGTAGTGCAGGACGACGAGCCCGTTGTGGAAGGTGGTCCCGATGCCGTGGCCGGTGAAGTCGCGAACCACGTTGTATCCGAATCGATTCGCATAGGACTCGATGACGCGACCGATGACGGACAGCGCCCGGCCCGGCTTGACGGCCTTGATGGCACGCATGGTCGCCTCGTGCGTGCGTTCGACGAGCAGCCGGTGCTCCTCGGAGACGTCACCGGCAAGGAAGGTCGCGTTGGTGTCGCCGTGCACCCCGTCGAGGTACGCGGTGACGTCGATGTTGACGATGTCGCCGTCCTCGATGACCGTCGAATCCGGGATGCCGTGGCAGATGATCTCGTTGAGCGAAGTGCAGCACGACTTCGGGAAGCCCTTGTAGCCCAGCGTGGACGGATACGCGCCGTGGTCGAGCATGAACTCGTGCGCGATCCGATCGAGCGCGTCGGTGGTGACGCCGGGTGTGACGGCCTCGCCCGCCGCGGCCAATGCACCGGCCGCGATCCGCCCGGCGACTCGCATCTTCTCGATCACCTCGGGCGACTGGACCCACGGCTCGGTGCCCTCGCGCACCGTCGGCTTCCACGCGTACTCGGGACGACGAATCGACGCGGGCACCGACAGCGTCGCAGACAACTCACCGGGAGACAGGGCGGTACGAACAGACATCGCACCAGCCTAAAGGTCAGTCGCCGGGCGGGTCCGCTAGACCGGTTCCACCGACATCGTCGCCAGTGCATTGCGCACCCGCTGCGGGAGCGACCCTCCGTGCACGAGCCAATCGTCGAGCGCGATCCGGACGGACGCCATCGCCACCGCGCCGATCAGCCGGGGGCGCGGATCGTCGGGTTGGAGATCCGGCAGGCGCGGTGCCACTAGCTCGGCGATGGCCGACTCGTAGTTCACGTAGATCTGAAGTGTCCACGCGCTGAGCACCGGTGACGAGCGGGTCATGACGGCGAGGTCGCGCACCTGGGCGCTGATGTCGCCGAAGCCGTCACCGAGCGCGTGGAAGGCGCCGACGACCGCGTCCCGCGCCGACAGCTG
>Ga0105248_10003559_pt1 | contig 17262 bp, 19 predicted proteins | sample KBSS34metaG_FD_81524 | JGI IMG/M metagenome (GOLD analysis project Ga0105248, IMG submission 81524) | Switchgrass rhizosphere microbial communities from Kellogg Biological Station, Michigan, USA - KBS S3-4 metaG | ecosystem: Host-associated > Plants > Roots > Rhizosphere > Soil | place... | reverse complement strand
TTGGGCAAAAGTGGAACGACTCGCCTTGGAGAATAATCTTGGCGCCTAACAATTCAATCAAGCCGACGTGGCTTCGCCACGCGGCTTATTTCTGGCGTTAGGCCTCAACATCATGTCCATATACGCACTCACAGAAATACTCATGCCGCTCAGCGCCCTTGTTCTCGCCGTGTGTGGCAGTTGGGTCATGCATTCCAAAGTCCGTAGCAACGCCAGCCGCTTCTTGGTGTTCTCTTTGGCATTCTCCCTCTTGTACTTTCTGTTCGCTCGGTTCGCATTCGATCCACTAGTTCATCTAATTGCCAATGATCTTCATGCTCACTTTGCCCCTACGTACATCTGGTACACATTTGTCATCGTTAGAGCAGCCCTGTGGTTGTTGGTCGCCGCTTCGTTCTTTGCATCGGTGCGCGCCATCGGCCTAACAAATCAATCAAGCTGACGTGCCCGGTAAACCGGCCACGCAGCTTATTTCTGGCGTTAGCCCTTAAGAGCTCAGCCGTTGGAGTTCTTCATGATCCACAGCAAGATCGCCAATCGCATAGCCGCCGTCGTTCTGTGCCTATCTGTCGTAGCCTTTTTTGTGTGCAGTGGCATTGCAAATTCTCGCGGCGAATCACAAGCCAACTTGCTTTGTGCCTCAATCCATCCCGGCGAATCTGCTGCCAGCGCTCGCGCAAAAATGCAGGCATCACCAGCATTCATAAAGTATCTCGACCACGAGCCCGAACGGCTTTCAGTCGAGTTCAAGGCAGCTTGGGTAGAGCGATACGCCTGTATTGCTACCATCTCGCAGGGCAAGGTGGTGCAAACCAGCGTCTTCCACGACGATTAGGGGCTGGGCTAACTAGGCGCTCAAGCGGACCTGCGCGGAGTAAGCTGCCCGTAGAAATCACACGTTGCGGCCGCGCAGGCCGCTTAGCTTGGGCGTTAGGCCTCAGGAGAGGTTCGTGGAGCCACATCCAATACTCGCAACGCTAGTCGGGTCGAGCTCGGCTAGCCTGTTTTTTCTCTATATGTTTCGTCGATCTGACCCCGCCAAATTTCGCTTTTATGTGCGCCTTTTCGTTGGGATGAACCTCACCCTCGTGCTCACAAAGGTGGCAGAGATCAAGTTTTCGGTCACTTCCATCCTAGAATCCATTGCCATAGGCGTGGTCATAAGCGTGGTGGTTACATCAATAGTGTTCTTTCTCAGTGGCTGGAAAAAAGGCAACTTCGACTGATGCCTAACAATTCAATCAAGCCGACGTGGCGGTTCCTTCGGCACGCCGCTTAATTCTGGAGTCAGGCCGCACAAGAGGTCAGTGCCATGCTTATCGGTTCATGCCACTGCGGGGCGGTGAAGATCCAGGTCCCACGCAAGCCGCGGCGACTCACCAGCTGCAACTGTTCAATCTGCCGTCGCAGCGGTGGCCTCTTTGGCTACTACGACAAGAGCCAAGTGAAGATCATCGCTCGCAGAGGCGCACTGGATCGTTACGTTTGGGGCGACAAGTGCATTGCGCATTGCAGGTGTGCCAACTGCGGTTGCCTGACGCACTGGCAACCCATCGGTCGCGCTGGCAGCAGGATGGGCGTCAACTTCCGCAACTTTGATCCGTCCGTGATGGAGTCAACTCGGATTCGGAGATTTGATGGTGCCAATACCTGGAAATTCCTGGACTGAACGGCGCCTCGGTCGTGCGCTGGCGCGTGTGCGGCCGAGCCAGTCGTTCCAGCCTACGTCGCACTCGTCGCTTCGCTCATCCTGCGCCGCGCCTGAACTCCATCGTTAACCATGCGCCAGAGCGAACGCCTCCTGGATGCTACGATTCGCCGAATGCGGCCAACGGCGCAGTTGGGCATGGGCGTTAGCCGTCAATCGAAAGCAAGGCATGAAAATGACACGCGTCCGAGTTGAGGGATTTACCATCTCGCTTGACGGATACGGAGCCGGTCCGCACCAGGACATCGACCATCCGCTCGGCGTGGGCGGGAAGGATTTGCACCAGTGGCTGGTCCCGACACGCACGTTCCAGCAAAAACTGTTCGGCGCCGACGGGGGCACGACGGGGATCGACGACGACTTCGCTGCGCGAGGCTTCGGGAATGTAGGCGCCTGGATCCTCGGAAGGAACATGTTCGGACCGATCCGCGGTCCCTGGCCCGACATGAACTGGAAAGGATGGTGGGGGGACAACCCGCCCTATCACGTTCCGACTTTCATCTTGACGCATCACGCGCGCGCGCCCATCCAGATGGACGGCGGAACGACATTCCACTTCGTCACGGGTGGTATCCACGAGGCGCTTGACCGCGCGCGCGAGGCAGCCAACGGCATGGATGTGCGCGTTGGCGGCGGACCCGGCACGATCCGGCAATATCTGCTTGCGGGCCTCATCGATGAACTGCACATCGCGATCTCGCCGGTCCTGCTGGGCGGGGGAGAGCGACTGTTCGAGGGGATCGACGCGCGCGCCCTGGGATACGAATGCGTCCAGTTCGTTGCGTCGGAGAAAGCCACCCATGTCGTACTCCGGCGCGAAGGGCACCACCGCGCTTAGTTCAAAGCCGAGGATCTGAACGTGCGCTCGTACGATGCAAGATGAAGTCGTTCCTTTGCCGAAGGCAGAGAGGCTGGTTCCCGGCGACTAGCCGCGCGGGCCAACCCTGCGCCCAAGCGGACGCCGGGCCGGATGCTACGATTCTCCGAACGCGGCCGCCGGCGCCGCAGGACCAGGCGTTAGGCATCAGAACCCATGAGGCCGCCCATGCCGCATGCTCTCATCGACGAACGATGCGACGAACTGGTTTCGTTCTTCAACCGCGCACCCCTAAGAACTGCCTTCGGCATGACGATCTCGTACAACCAGCAGCACGAGGCTGTCTTCGAGATGCCGTACAACCAAAGCTTCGACCACACCATGGGTGGCATCTTCGGTGGGGTTATCGCCTCCATGATCGATAACGCCGGTTGGTTCACGGCGGCGGCGCAGACCGACCATTGGGTCTCCACGGCGAACCTCAACATCCAGATCCTCGAGCCCGCCGCAAAGACCCTGATCCGGTCCATTGGCCACCTGGTTCGCTCGGGCAAGTCGTTGATCGTCGTCAACACCGAGGTCCACGGCGAGACGGGTAACCTGATTGCGATAGGAACCGGCACCTTCTCCGTCTCATCCATCAAGAGAGCTTCCATCAGCTAGGTCTTGCACCGTTGCAAATGAATGACACCATGTCGAACCATTCGCCCAGGCAGAGCGCTTGGTCCGCCCACCACCACCACGCTTCGGAGGTCACATGAAACGAGTCACTGGAATCGGCGGGATCTTCTTCAAGGCCAAGGACGCGCCAGCACTGCAGGCCTGGTACAAGCAGCACCTGGGAGTCGATGTCCAGGCCTGGGGCGGAGCCGCCTTCGATTGGACCGACGCCGACGGCAAGCCGGTTGCAGGCACGACGGCGTGGTGCATCAATTCGCAGGAGAGCGATCAGTTCGCCCCGAGCTCCGCTTCCTTCATGGTCAACTACCGGGTGGAAGACCTCCACGCGTTGCTCAAGGCCTTGAAGGAAGAAGGCTGCAATGTGCTCGACAGGATCGACGACTCCGAGTACGGGAAGTTCGGCTGGGTCATCGATCCAGAGGGAAACAAGGTCGAACTCTGGCAACCGCCTGAAGGCCAATGAGCGGGCTCGCCCTGGCCCAGGCCTGAGGCACTACAAGGTGTTTGGGTTCACGCATGGAAATGACGTTCACCAAAGGCGCTGGCAAGTACGATGAAATGCGCGTCACGCGGAATGGCGCGTCGGAGGTCATCGCTTGCCCGAAGCAACGCATCATTCCGCACGACATGGTCCATTACGCAGTCGAGGGCACCCTGCAAAAACGCGGGTTCCTGGGTCGGGTCCGCGAGGGCGAACCGGCCAATTTCCAGATGGGTTCGGATGCGGAAAGCGACGGCGTCGAGCGGCTCGTGGAAGTAATCCAGGGAGACGCATGGTCGGGCGGCGACGCTCCCCCGGAAGACATGCTTGATCTTTATCGGATCACTTGCACGGCCCGGGCGTGTCCGCCATTGCCGGTCCGTCCCGAGGACATCGTTGCGATCCGCCGGAACATCCAGGAGCTCGATGCGCAATGGCAAGCGCTCGCCATCGGCCAGTCAATGACCCTGGTTATTTGACAAGGAGTTGGCATGCGCCGTCTCCAACAGGAGGATCGCTTGATCAACCGGATGACCCCAGTCGATGTGTCTCGCTACCTGTTCGACATCCACCGCGACCTCTCGGTGACGGCCAGGGCCCATCGGCCTGGTCCGCCCGTCAGGATCGATGGCATGACCGTCGGCATCATCACGATCGAGGATGACGCACCGCACAGGGGCGAGGTCCATCCGGATGGAGACGAGATACTCTTCGTGGTTTCCGGGAGCATCCGGGTCACTGGAGAGTCCGAACCGGACGCTTCCATTGAATTGCATGCGGGCGAAGCGTGCATCGTGCCGAAAGGCGAATGGCACCGGGTTCACGTGTTGGAGAAAACCCAGCTCGTACACATCACGCCGGGGCCACATGGCGACCATCGGCCACTGTAGGCTTGCCGACATTCTTGCAGTGATGGAATTGGCACCCGGCAATTCAATCGAACCGAAGCCGCTACTTGGCTTGGCTTGATCCAGGCATTCGGTCGCAGGAGGACCTTGATGAGGCGCACATGGACGATCATCGGGGTTGGCGATGTGACTGCCAGCCTGAAGTGGTACCAGTCGCTGCTCGGCCTGCCGCAGGCGGCTCCCCACCATGACTACTTCGGCCAGGTCCTCGACGCGGACGGAACGGTCCTGCTTTGCCTGCACGCGTGGGGCGCCCACGACCATCCTTCCCTGATGAGTCCCGATCGTGCGCAGCCCGGCAACGGCCTGCTCCTGTTTTTCCGCATCGATGATTTCGCCGCCGCACTGCCAAGGGCGCGCGCGCTGGTCACCCGGCTCGAAGAGCAGCCCCACATGAATCCGAATACCGAGACCATGGAATTCTCGTTGCGGGATCCGGACGGGTATTACGTTACGATCAGTGCGCTGTCTGCGGCCTGACCTGAACTTCCCGGAGAGACACATGAAAAAACCGGAAGCGATCCAAGGCGATCCGGCATCGCAGCTCATCTCGAAACGCATCGCCGAACTCGGCGACTGGCGCGGGGAAACCCTCGGCAGGATGCGCAAACTCATCCACGCGGCAGACCCGGATGTCATCGAGGAATGGAAGTGGATGGGCACTCCGGTCTGGTCGCACGACGGCATCATCTGCACCGGCGAATCCTACAAGGACAAGGTGAAGCTGACCTTCGCCAAGGGCGCGTCGCTGAAGGATCCCGCACGCCTGTTCAACTCGAGTCTCGATGGAAACACGCGCCGTGCGATCGACATCCACGAAGGAGAAGAAGTCGAGGCGCCCGCCTTCAAGGCTCTCGTTCGCGAGGCGATCGCCTTCAACAGTTCCGCCAAGTCGAAGTCTTCGAAGAAGGCAAAGCCCTGACGGTTTCCGCCCAAGAACGGATCCGCATCGGTCGAGTCCCGTTAAACCCAGGCACCCCGCATGACAATTCATTCAAGCCGTACCCGGCTTGCGGGTCGACAGGATCCAGCAGCCAGGACGCACGCGAATTCGCCATGAAAAAGTTGCGCGACCTGATTGCCCTGCTGGCGGTAGCCGCCGCATTCACCTTTTCCCTCGCGCAATTCCGACGCGTATTCGGCCTTGCGTCGCCCTGGTTTGGCTTGATGGCGATGTTCTGCTTGCTGGGGTTGGCCGCCTTTGCACGCCCACTGTTTTTCCTGAAGCTGCCAGGGTTCTTGCGCAAGGAACACGAATGGGAGGCGGACGGCAGGCTCTACAAGACATTGCGTGTTCGAGTCTTTGGCGAGCTGCTGCGACGCACCCCACTGCGTTACCTGAATCCACTCGTGTACCTGAAACGGCACCCCGATCCTTCCATCGTGCAAGCGCAGATCGAATCTGCGGAAGCGGCCCATCTCCTGTCAGCGGCACTCGGCCTGCCGTACATGGCTTATGCGTGCATCCAGGGCTGGTGGAGCGCACTAGCGTGGCTCGTGGTGGTCCAGGCGGGCTTGAATCTGTATCCGATATTGCATCTGCGTTGGGCCAGGGCCCGCATCAATCGGCTCCGCGACAGGATACCTTCAAGTCGCAAGGACGCCGCCTGACATTCGCTCGAGAGGATCGAGGAGTTGAAGCTGCGCTAAGATCGAATCGCCGCTGCCACGGTCGCATGGCTGCAGCGTCGGCTGCCAAGGGGAGACTCATGCTGTCCAGGACACTCATGGCCGTCGTTCTGTGGCTTTGCGCTTCCACGGCGCTGGCCGACCAATATGCGTACGTGTCGTTGCGGCAGGCCGTGGACGCGATGAACGCGCTCACGCAAGGATCTGTCGTCCACTCTTTCTGCGCGCCATGCAACGACAAGGCATCGAGGCCCATGCGCATCCGCCTGCTCGAGATCGGACGCGTCTGGGAAGGCACGAGCGCCGTCCCCTATCGTTCCAGCGACGGTGTTTCGTACTGGGAGGTATCGCTGAACGACGAACCCATCGACCTCGCTTATGTTTACATTCGCAGGGGAACCGAATGGGAAAACCTCGCCATGGTGCTGGGGCTTGCGGTGGTTGACGTGCCGCGCTATCTGGCGCCATCGCAGGTCGGCCAACGGAAGCGGTTGGCATCCCGGCCGAAGCCTGTTCGCAGCTCGGCGCAATCCAGGCATTAGGCACCGGAGTCCATTGCAATGAACAAGACACCCACCATCCTGTCGGCGGTCCTCCTCCTCGCTTGCGGCAACGTTGCTCGCGCGTCCGACGGTTTCGGCGCCGTCCGTTGCGGATCCGATATCCCCAAGGCGCTCATCGGCCAAAAGATGTCGAACGAAACGGTCGTCGCGATCGAGGGACGGCACAAGGACCTGGGGCTGAAGGACCTCGGCGGTTCGGATGTTTCAGAGCGCGTGTTCCTCGCATCCTGGCGGATTTGCGGGGATGAATACGCGTTGCTCGAGGAAAAGGACGTCGTTCGGGATGTCCTTAAGGTTCCTCCGCATTCCAGGGACGCGCCGGAGTTCGTTGGTTCCTGCCGGATCAATGACAAGGACATGCCCGGCACGATCATCGCGGTCCTGGAAAATCGCAAGGGTGCGCAGGCTCTTCCCGCGACGGCCGCATGGAAGATCGACGAGACGGGGAAAAAGTTCGCCAAGCTTCCCGTGGGAGGACTGCTTTGCCCGCGCGACGGCGTGATCACTGCCGATGGAGGACTTTGATTCGGCGTGCTCCGCCGCGTTCGGCCTGGCGCTTGGCCGGCGAGAAGCAATAACCGGGCATGGCCCGCAGCGCGGCGTCTACTTGATCGGCCGCAACGCGATCGGATAACGATATGGCACGCCTTCGTAGGCCTTCATCGAGGCGATGATCGTGTAGACCAGCGCGTACAGGCCGACGACCAGCATCAGCGGCAACGCGATCAGGAAGCCGATGCCGAGCGTCATGATTCCAAACATCCACAGGGTCGCGAACGCGATGCAGATGGTGATGCTGAAGTTCAACGCTTCCTTCGCCTGCTGGTCGACGAAGGGCATCGTGTCCTTCTTCATCATCCAGACGATCAACGGACCGAGGAAGCCGCCGGCGCTGCCGGCCCATCCCGAGGTCACGATGTAACCGAGCAGCGCGGACAGGTGCGCGAGCATCGCCCATTGGCGCTCGTCACCGCTGACGCCGCCCCTTTCTTCCGTTGCAACCACCGGCATCGCTGGCGCCGGTGGCTGCTGCGGAGGTACCGGATCCTGTGGCGGATCGGTTTCGGCCATGCGTGGCGCTTACTTGATCAGGCGCAGCGCGAACGGATAGCGGTATTCCACGCCTTCCTTGGCCTTCATCGCCGCCATGATGCTAAGGATCAAGCTGGCCAGCGCGAATGCAATGTAGGTAAAGAAGCCGATGAGGATCATCATGAGAACGCCTGATGCGAAATAGCCAATCGCCATGGTGATCTGGAAATTCAAGGCTTCCTTGGCCTGGTCGTTCACGAACGCCGCGTCGGGCTTGTCTTTGTTCATCAGCCAGATGACCAGGGGTCCAACGAAACAGGTAAAGATGCCCAGTATGTGGGCCAGCATGGCCATGGTTTTCTGATCGTCCGTCACATCGCTCATGTGTTGCTCTCCCCGGTGGTGGTGGTCATGCGTTCGGTACGGCTGGGCCAAGACTACTCCCGCGCGCTGTCAATTTCACGCGGTTGGATTCAGGACAAGTGAACGCGATCAGCTGCCTGAATCGGACATCGCGCCAGCCACCGTCATCCGCCCGATCAGCATCGGACCGGTGCGGACGTGCGAGCGCGTATCGACCTCGCGACCGACCGCTTCGAGCGCCAGGAACATCTGCCGCAGGTTGCCGGCGATGGTGATTTCGTCGACCGGATACGCGATCTCGCCATTCTCGATCCAGAACCCGGACGCCCCGCGCGAATAATCGCCGGTGACCGGATTCACGCCCTGCCCCATCAATTCGGTGACGTACAGTCCCCGACCCATGCCGCGCAGGAGTGCCGACAGGTCGTCGTTGCCGAGCGCCGCGTCGAGGTTGTGCACGCCGCCCGCGTTCGCGGTACTCGACAGTCCGAGCTTGCGCGCGGAATACGCATCGAGCAGGTAACGCTGCAGCACGCCACCGGTGACGAGGTTGGATTCGACGGTCGCCACGCCGTCGCCGTCGAACGCGGCCGATCGGAATCCGCGCTGCAGGTGCGGGCGCTCGCGCAGGGCGAACCAGTCGGGGAACAGGCGCTCGCCGACCGCGCCGAGCAGGAAGCTCGCCTCGCGGTACTGCGCGCCGCCCGCGACCGCGCCGAGCAGGTGGCCGATCAAACCGCGTGCCATTTCGGCTGAAAACAATACGGGGACATTGCCGGTCGGCGCCATACGCGGATCCAGCCGCCGCAAGGCGCGCTCGGCCGCGCGCAATCCGACATCCCTGGGCGCTTCGAGGTCGGACGCGGCGAGGCCGGTGGTGTACCAGTCGTCGCGTTGCATCGCATCGCCTTCGCCGGCGATCAGCGAACAGGCGATGCTGTGGCTGGTGCCGCGCTCGCCGCCGACGAATCCGTGGCTGTTCGCGTACACCGCGATGCTCTCGCCGGTATGGACCGTCGCGCCTTCGGAATTGCTGATGCGCGGATCCGCGTCGCGACCGGCGGTTTCACAGGCGATGCCGAGCGCGATCGCGGCGTCGGGTTCGAGCGCCCACGGATGCCAGCGATCGTAGTCGTCGATGCGCGTCGCCATGCGATCGGCATCGGCGAGCCCGGCCATCGGATCGGCCTCGGTGTAGCGCGCGATTGCGCAGGCCTGGTCGAGCGTCGCTTCGAGTCCCGATGGGGAAAGATCGGCGGTGCTCGCGCTGGCCTTGCGTTGGTTGAAATAAACAGTGAGCGACAGTCCGCGGTCGCGCGTGTATTCGACGGTCTCCACGTCGCCCATGCGCACCGCGACGTTGAGGCCGCGGCTCTCGCTCAGCGACAGCTCGGCCTGGTCGGCGCCGCGCGCGCGGGCACGGCGCAGCAGGTCTTCGGCAAGGCCGGACAATTCGGCGATGCGCTGCAGCGAGGCGTCGGCATTCTTTGCGATGGTCTGTGTCATATGCGTATCCTTGCCGAATGATGATGAGCGAAACCGACGACGAAGCGATCAGTCCCGACGACTATTGGGCCGGCCCCAGCCGCAGCCAGCTGCGGCGCGAGGCGTTGGCCGTGTTCGAACTGGCCGAGCGGCTGGTCGAGCAGAACGAGTCGCAACTCGAGCGGCTGCCGCTCGACGACGACCTGCGCGCGCTGGTGCGCGAATCGCAACGCATCACCCAGCAGATCGCGCGAAAGAGGCAACTGCAATACCTCGCGAAGATCCTGCGCCGCGAGGACGACGAAACGCTGGACACGATCCGCCACGCGATCGAAAACTCCAAGGCCGACAGCCGCCGCGACACCGCCGCGCTGCATCGCATCGAAGCCTGGCGCGATCGCCTGATCGACGACGGCGATGCCGCGCTTGCCGAGCTGCTCACCGCGCACCCCACCGCCGACCGCCAGCACCTGCGCCAGCTCGCGCGCAACGCGAAGGACGAACGCCTGCACAACAAACCGCCGCACGCGTACCGTGATCTGTTTCGCGCGCTGCGGGAGTTGCTTGAGGAGCAGGGGTTGGAGGCTGGGGATTAGGGGTTGGAAAAGCGGATTGGTTCCATCACGAACAAGCGACGCGGACTGCGATTGCATTTCACCAGCCCCAAACCTCCAGCCTCCAGCCCCGGTTTTTCGAAACCGCTTCACGCCCGCGTCCCACCCACCGTCAACGATTCCACCAGCAAGGTCGGCTGGCCGACGCCGACCGGCAGCGACTGCCCGTCCTTGCCGCAGATGCCGACGCCTTCGTCGAGCGCGAGATCGTTGCCGATCATCGACACGCGCTGCATCGCCTCGGGTCCGTTACCGATCAGGGTCGCGCCCTTGACCGGACGGGTTACCTTGCCGTCCTCGATCAGGTAGGCCTCGCTCGCTGAGAACACGAACTTTCCGCTGGTGATGTCGACCTGGCCGCCACCGAAGTTCACCGCGTACAAACCCTTCTTCACCGACGCGATGATCTCGGCCGGGTCGTGCGAACCGGCGACCATCAGGGTGTTGGTCATGCGTGGCATCGGCAGGTGCGCGTAACTCTCGCGGCGGCCGTTGCCAGTCGGCGCCACGCCCATCAGGCGCGCGTTCAACGTGTCCTGCATGTAGCCGGTGAGGATGCCGTCCTCGATCAGCACGTTGCGCTGGGTCGGCGTGCCTTCGTCGTCGACGTTGAGCGATCCGCGACGGCCCGGCATGGTGCCGTCATCGACGATCGTCACGCCCTTCGAGGCGACGCGCTGGCCGATGCGACCGGTGAAGGTCGACGTGCCCTTGCGGTTGAAATCGCCTTCGAGCCCGTGGCCGACCGCTTCGTGGAGCAGCACGCCGGGCCAACCGGGACCGAGCACGACCTGCATCGCGCCGGCCGGTGCATCGACCGCATCGAGGTTCACCAGCGCCTGCCGCAGCGCCTCGCGCGCCCAGGACTCGGGTTTGCCGCCAGCGAACAATTCGACGTAGCCGTAGCGTCCGCCGCCGCCGGAGAAACCCTGCTCGCGGCGACCGTTCGATTCCACGATCACCTGGATGTTGAACCGCACCAGCGGGCGCACGTCGGCGGAGACCACGCCGTTCGAGCGTGCGAGCAGGATCGTTTCGACGCCGCCGGAAAGACTGACCGTGACCTGCTTCACGCGCGGATCGGCCGCGCGCAGTTGCAGGTCGACTGCGCGCAACGCGGCGATTTTCGCATCGGAATCCATCGCGTCGATCGGATCAAGCGCGGGATACAACGTACGTCCGCTGACGTGGATCGGCGCGCCGCCGGTCGCCTCGATGCCGCTGCGCGCGATCGCACGCGCGGCGCCGGCCGCTTCGAGCAAGGCATCGCTGCGGATGTCGTCGGAATACGCGAAACCGGTCTTCTCGCCGCTGATCGCGCGCACGCCGACGCCCTGGTCGATCGAGTGCGCGCCGTGCTTGACGATGCCGTCCTCGATCGTCCAGCTCTCGCGGCGCGAATGCTGGAAATACAGGTCGCCGTCATCGACGCCGGGGCCGAGCAGGCGATCGAACGCGCGATTCAGTGTTGAAACAGCGAGACCACCGGGGGCGAGCAAACGGGATTCGGCGAGTGCGAGCAGATCGGTCATGGAAACCTTTCGATCATGGAAAGACTGCGAGGGAAATCGCGGGGATGTAGCGACGCAATGCAACAGATGGGGCACGCACCACCCGCATGCAAGCCTTGGCCTGGCGCTACGCGGCCACTTTAACCGGACACCGGATCGGATGGCGCAGTGGCTGTGCTGGTTCCGCCAGGCAACAGCTTCACATCCGGGTTGCTCCACGGACCGGTCACGTGGTAACGCTTGCGCCCCATCTGTTGCAGCGGGCGCTTGAGGACCTCGCCGGCGACCGCGCCGACCGCCGCGCCGATCGGTCCGCCCGCCAGCGCGCCGACGGCGGTGACGATGCCGCCGGCCTTGGGCAGCACTTCGATGGTCTGGTCGTAGCGTTGCGCGACGAGGTCGGCGCTGCCGCTCACGTGGATGTCGGCGGCCGGGCCCGTGATCGCGAGGTCGTCGGTGCGCGCCTGCCCGTTCGCGAACACGAAACGGCCACGCAGCGTGTTGAAGCTGAATCCCTTGTCGAAGAAATCGCGGAAATCCAGTGACAGGCGCCGCGGAAGTTCGGCCAGGTTGACCAGGCCGAGGACGCGCCCGGCACCCGGCTTGACCTCCAGCAAACGGCCCTCGCCCACATCCAGGTCCAGGGTGCCGTCGAGCACTGCCATCCGGAATGCGGCGGGCGAGCCGGGCCAGCCACCCTGCAATTTCGCCTCGGTCTTGCCGGCCGCGACCACGCCCTTGAAACCGAATGCGTCGAGCATCTTGCCGAGGCTGTCGGCATGGAACGCGATCGCGAGATGCGTGCGCGTCGCAGTCGGGCCTTGCCGCGTCCAGTCGCCGGTGGCACTGACCGTCTGAGATTTCGCACTCGCGTCGAGTTGCTCGATGCGCAGGCCCTGCGCGATCGGATGCGTCTGCAACATGAGGTGGCCTAGTTTCGCATCGCCAAAACGCAGGTCGGCGACGTCGAGGTGCAGCGGCGGCACCTTGGTCGGATCCATGTCCGTGTCGGTGTCGGCGAGCAATGCGCCATTCGAATTCGGAGCCGCGCTGGGCCAATACAGGCGATCGAACTGGCCCCGGATCCCGCGCGCCAGATCGGTCGGCACGACGATGTTGCCGGCGAGCGCATCGCCATCCAGGCGCACCGTGGTCGTATCGGCGGAGCGCGCCATGCGCATGCGCGTGTTGGCGAAATGGCGGCCGCCAAGCGCGAGGTTGTCGACCTGCAGGTCGGCGCTCTGCAATCCGCCGCCCGACCCTGACTTGCCACTGGCGGCGAATGCGATCCAGCCCGCGGCGGCGAGCTCGGGCACGCGACCATTCGCGACCAGGCCCTGCGCTGGCAATGCGCCGCTCGCATCGCCACCGCCGAACGCGAGCAGCCCGCGGAATGGCTGCACCTCGTCGTAGCGGCCGCGTAGCGTCAACAGGTCGCCGAGTTTCACGATGATGTCGCCCGCGCGCGCAGGCAACAAGGCATGCACCTGCAACGCAAGGGATGCATTCGCGGGCTTGTTCAACGGCGCTGGCAACACGATTTCGGCGCCGCGCAGGTCCGACGCCACGTTCAATTGCGCGGCGGCGTGGGCGCCATCGGCGGTCTTCGGCACCTTCACTTCCACGGTCCACGCGGCACGGCCGGTGATGATCGGCTTGAGCCAGTCGAGCGTTGCGGCATGCTGCAACAACGTCGCCACCGGGAACGTGCCATGCAACTGCGCGGCAACCGCGACGGTCGGGTCGCCGGTCGCATCGCCGATCGCGAGGTGGAATGTGGCGGGATCGCCGTTCACGTGCACCGCGAGCGCATCGGCGAGCAAGCCGCCCTGGTCGTAGTGGATGCGCCCGCCGACGTCGGTGAACAGCAAGTCCCAGCGGCTGTCGCGCAGGCGCGCATGGTTGAGGTCGATATCGCCGTCGACCTTGTGCTCGCCGGCCTCGTGCCCGAGCGGTAATTGCAAGTGAAACGATGCGCCGAGGCCATCGCCCTGCACGTCGAGCGCGGAGAAAGTCTCCGCGTATTTCTTCTGCAACGGGCTCTGCCGCAATAGCGCGAGCATCTGCGCTCCGCTTCCCTTGGCAGCGGCCTGGATGTCGAGAACGGCGGCGTGGAAGTCGGGGATCCTGACGGCGATCGTTGGCGCCTGGATGCCGAGGATCGATCCGCTGCCATCGAAACGCATGCCCGGGCCATCGAACGCGAGCTGGCCGCTCACATGGTCGGCGCGGGGCCATTCCGGATTGAAGTGGATCTGCGCATCGGCGAGGTCCGCGACCGCATCGAAGCGACCTTCGTTGTGGCGGAATGGCCAGTCGTCGAGGTCGCCGGCGACCAGCACGTGCGCGCCCGCGACGTCGCCGCCTTCGATCGCATGGTCGAGCCATTCGATGGTTTTCGGCGGCATCCTGTGGCGGATCCAGTAGCGCTTCGCACTGAGCATGTGCGCGGGCTGCACGATGCTGTACAGGTCGAGGCGCGGGCGCGTGCCGTCGCCTTCGAAGCGCAGCGCGAGCCGCGTGTCGAGATCGATCTCTTCGTTGTGCGCGTGCAGGTTGGACGATTCGATCGTCCATGCACGGCCGTCGCGCCATGCGGTCAGCTCGCCATCGACAGCCAACGGCACCGGGTCGCCGAACGCCGGCGGCCACAACAACTGGAGCGGATGCCACGCGCCGTTCTGCGACAGGCCCGAATGCGGCGCAAGCTCCAGCGCAATCGCGTCGTTGTCGAAGCGCAAGGTTCCGCCCACGCCCTGCACCGCGGGGGTGTTGCCGACCGGTTGCCAGCTCGCATCGTCGAGCGTCGCCTGGCCACGCAGCATGCCGTTCGTCCTTGCGGACACGCGCAAGGCGCTGAGCCGGATCCTCGGCGTGGCATCGGTCAACCATTCGCGCAGGCCGGCAGGCACATGGTCACTGAGCATCGCGATCGTCGGCAGGACGCCGACATCGACTCTCGGCGCGACCAGCGCCATGCCGCCCGCTGCATACTGCACGGCGATTCCGTCGAGCGTGTCCTCGCCATTCGCCGAACGCAGCGACACGCGCGGTGCAACCATGCGCCAGCCGCCGGCGAACTTTTCCCAGCGCGCGGAAAGCCGCAGTTCGGCAAGATCGACCTGCGGCAGGATCGTTCCGTCTTCGCGACGGATTGGCACGTGGCTGTGCAATGCCATGTCGTGCACGTCGGCATCGACCTGCACCGACACCACGCGTCGATCCTGCAGCGTGCTCCACGCATCGATCCTGCCCTGCCCGCGCGCGAGATCGACGCCCGCGTAGCCAAGCAACGTCGACCATGGCGAAAGATCGATCGCGTCGCCACCGACCCAGACCTTGCCGCTGTTGTCGCGCCGGTCGAAATCGAGCACCGCGGCCAATGGCGAACCGCGCGCGGCGTTGATGCGAACGCCCGCGCGCAGGCGCTGTTCGCTCACGCGCATGCGCACGTCGGCGCGCGGCGACGTGAATGCGATGCCGAGCGTTGGCGCGCGCACGGTCAGGCGGGCGTCGGTGACCTGCAACTCGCCGAGGCCTTCGAGGTTCTTCAACGGATCGTGGTGCTCGTCCTCGTGCGGGCCGGACAATCCGACGAAATGCCAACGTCCATCGGCATCGCGCTCGACAGTCAACGCGAGGCCGTGCAGCCGCAATTCGGTGAACGGGTGATCGGGCAGCATGCCCGCATACATCGCGACGAGCAGCTCGGCGCGATCCACGGCGAGTTGCTGCTTTCCTTCGCCGATGCGCAGGTTGTACAGCGCGAACACCGGGCCACGGTTCGTCCAATGGGCTTCGGCATGATCGAAATGCACGGGCCGGCCCGCGCGCGCGATCAGCCACGCCGCGATCTTGTCCGGATGTTGCTGCACCAGCGGCAACAGGCGATCGGCGACCGCGACCGCGACCGCCATCAGCACCACCACGAGCGCGCAGGTGTAGAAGAGGCCACGCCGCGCGTGCCGCAGTCCGCGCCGGAGGGGCGTCGGCATCAGATGCTCCGCTTTGGACTACCAGGGTGTCGGAAGACACCTTGGTGGCGCGATCCACGGATGGATCGCACGCGCATCCAACATGTCAGTGTTTGATGCGTCGGGGTCGAGTCCGGGCATGAACCGGACTCGACGATCGGACAAAGGGCAGGACAGCCCTTTATTGACTGCCAGTTACAGCAGGACGACATCGTACTGCTCCTGCTGGCATTGCTCGTCGGGCTGGAAACGGATGCTCTTGCCGAGGAATTCCTCGAGTTCGACGACCGCAGCCGATTCCTCCTCCATGACCCGCGCAACGACTTTCGGCGCGGCGATCACCAGCAGTTGCGACGCATCGAACTGGCGCACCGCGCGGGTGATTTCGCGGAAGATCTCGTACACGACGGTTTCCGCGGTGCGCAAGCTGCCACGGCCGGAACACGTCGGGCACGGCTCGCAAAGCTGGCGTTCGAGGCTTTCGGTCGTGCGCTTGCGCGTCATCTCGACCAGACCGAGCGGCGAGAACTCGTGCACGTTGGTGCGCGAATGATCGCCCGCCAGCGCCTTCTCCAGCGTCCTTAGCACCTGCCTGCGATGTTCGGCATCGTTCATGTCGATGAAGTCGATGATGATGATGCCGCCCAGATTACGCAGGCGAAGCTGACGCGCGACCGACTGCGCGGCTTCGAGGTTGGTGCGATAGACGGTTTCCTCGAGGTTGCGCTGGCCGAGGAATGAACCGGTGTTCACGTCCACGGTCGTCATCGCCTCGGTCTGGTCTATCACAAGGTAACCGCCGGACTTGAGGGGGACGTTCTTCTGCAACGCTCGCTGAATTTCGTCCTCGACGCCGTACAAGTCGAACACCGGGCGCTCGCCGACGTACAACTCGACGCGATCGACCAGCGTCGGCATGAACTGGCCGACGAACTCCTGCAATCGCAGCATGGTTTCGCGCGAGTCCACGCGCACTTTCTCGATCGCGTCGTGCATGAGGTCGCGCATCGCGCGCAACGGCAGCGGCAGGTCCTCGTAGATGCGTTGACCGACCGCGGACTGCTGCATCGTCGCCGCGATCATGTCCCATGCGCGGCGCAGGTAGGCGACGTCGTCGGCGAGCGCTTCCGCATCGCAGCCCTCGGCGTTGGTGCGCACGATGTAGCCCATCGACGACTCGCCACCGAGCTCGGTCATGATCGTTTTCAGGCGCACGCGCTCGGCCTCGTCCTCGATCCGGGTCGATACCCCGAGCACCCTGACGTGCGGCATCAACACCAGGTAGCGCGACGGAATGCTGAGCTGCGTAGTGAGCCGCGCGCCCTTGCTGCCGATCGGGTCCTTCACGACCTGCACGACGACCTGCTGGCCTTCGTGCAGCAGTTCGTTGATCGCTGGCACATGTTGTTGCGGCGCTGGCTGCGGCTGCATCGGGGTCGCGGCCTCGTCACTCTCCACCACCACGGCAGCATGCGTGGCGCGCACGATGTCGGATG
>Ga0105248_10003557_pt1 | contig 17271 bp, 14 predicted proteins | sample KBSS34metaG_FD_81524 | JGI IMG/M metagenome (GOLD analysis project Ga0105248, IMG submission 81524) | Switchgrass rhizosphere microbial communities from Kellogg Biological Station, Michigan, USA - KBS S3-4 metaG | ecosystem: Host-associated > Plants > Roots > Rhizosphere > Soil | place... | reverse complement strand
GCACGCGGCCGCTCGGCACTCGTGAGCGCTGGATGCTGGGTGTCGGCTCGATCGTGGCACTTCTGGCGGTCTGGCAGCTCGCCACCGGACTCGGCTGGATCAATCCCGTGCTGCTTCCGTCGCCGGTCGAGATCGCTCGCGCATTCTTCGCCTCCGCGATGGACGGCACGCTGATTCGAAACGTCGGCGCCAGTCTCGCGCGCGTCGTGCAAGGGTTCGTGCTGGCGTTCGTCATCGCGGTTCCACTGGGCATCGCGATGGGACTGTCGCGAACCATCGGTGGCCTCTTCGACCCCATCCTCGAGCTGCTCCGGCCCATTCCCCCGATTGCCGTGATCCCGCTCGCGATCCTCTGGTTCGGCATCGGCGAATTCTCGAAGGTATGGATCATCGCGTACGGCGCGTTCTTCCCGATCCTGCTCAATACGATGGCGGGGTTCCGCGAGGTCGAGCGCGCGCACGTGCGGGCGGCGCAGGCGCTCGGCGCCAATCGCTATCAGATCTTTCGCGACGTGGTGCTTCGCTCGGCACTTCCGTTCGTGATCGTCGGTGCACGCCTTGGAATGAGCATGGCGTTCATCGTCCTCGTCGCGGCCGAGCTGATCGCGTCGAGCAGCGGATTGGGTTTCATGATCAGCGACGCACGCTACAAATTCCGCACGGATGAGATGTTTCTCGGAATGGCCTGCATCGGCGCGCTCGGCTTCGGTCTCAACGCGCTTCTGCGGGCGACCGAGCGGCGGTTGCTTCGTTGGAAGTCTGGTTGAACACGGCGTATTGTCCCCTTCAAGGAGGAGAAGATCATGCACGAGTACACGCTTCGAAGCTCGATACGGAACGCGTTCAGGAGAATCGGTCACCTGGTCCTCCTCGCAATGGCGACGCTCATGTGCGGCGAGGCGGCGTTCGCGCAGACGGCGGTGGCGATCGGCACCGCCAAGGACCCGAACCTCGCCGCGCAGATTGTGATCGCACGCGAGAAGGGCTTCTTCAAGGCCGCGGGACTCGACGCCAGCGTCTCGTATTTTCCCTCGGGCGGGGACCTGATGGCGGCGATCGTCGGTGGCAGCGTCAGCATTGGCGCCTCGGGCTCCACGCCTACGCTCACGCTGCGCGCCCGGCCGTATCCGATCCGCATCCTGTCGCAAATGTCGGACATTTCGGGCGCCGTGCAGATCGTGGTGAAGCAATCGATGAAATCGCTCGACGACCTGTACGGAAAGAAGATCGCGATCATGCCGGGTACCGGATCCGAGGCGATCTTCAATTCGTTCGTGAAAGCCTACGGGTTCGACCCCGGAAAGGTGACGCTCGTCAACATGGCGCCCGCTGAAATGCTGACGAGCTTCTCGCGTGGCGACGTCGACGCCATCGCGTTGTGGGAGCCGCATACGACACGCGCCCGCAAAACGTTCAATGGAAAGCTGCTGGTGAGCGGAACGAAGTCGGAGATCCCCGGCAAGGAAGGGTCGAAGCGGATCTACGCCGATCACAGCGTGTTGTTCGCGACCGAGGCGTTCATCCGTGATCAGCCCGCTGTCGTCAAATCCGTACTCGGCGCGCTCGCTGTGGCCGACGATTTCATCCGGTCCAACCGGGACGAGGCGACGCAAATTCTCGCGAAGGAGTTCGGCTTCGACAAGGCCGACATGGCGGACATCATGGGGTCGAACCGCTACACGCTGGTGCTCGACGACGACATGGTCCGGGATCTCGATGGCCTCGCCGATTTCCTCGCCGCGCGAAAGAGCATCCAGTCGAAGCCGGACGCCCGCTCGTTCATCGACCCTGCACCGCTCAAGGCCGTGCGACCCGAGTGGGTGAAGCTCAATTAGGGACACACCCTTCGAATTCCGGACTGAATAGCGATGCCGAATCCGCGCATACCTTTCGTGCTTGCCGACGAGCGTCCGAAGCTCGCGCCGCCGCACGGCAAGCCGTTGATCGTTCACGTGGTCGTCAACGTGGAAAGCTGGCCGTTCGACCAGCCGATGCCCCGCAAGCTGCTCAGTGCTCCACACGGCGCCGAATCGGTTCCGGACGTTCCAAATTTTTCGTGGGTTGAATACGGGCTTCGCGCCGGGATGCCGCGGCTGTTTTCACTGTTCGCGGAGCGCGAGATTCCGGTGAGTGCATTCATCAACGCCGCCGTGTGCGACGACTATCCGCGGCTCGCCGAGCGGGTCGGCCAGGCCGGGTGGGAGATCGTTGGCCATGGTTTTACGCAACGCTCGTTGCAGGCAGATGCCGCCCGGGAAGCCGAGGTGATCGCGCAGTCGCTCGACCGCTTGACTGCCTTCTATGGCACCCGGCCGCGTGGCTGGCTTGGACCTGGCCTGAAGGAGACGCTCGACACGCCGGATCATCTGAAAGCAGCGGGCATCGAGTATTTGTGCGACTGGGTCATCGACGATCTCCCGCATTGGATGAGCACGCGTCATGGGCCGCTCATCTGCATGCCCTACACGCTGGAGCTGAACGACAGCGTCCTGTACGCCGTGCAGCAGCACCCTTCGGATGCGCTCTACCAGCGCACGCGTGACTCCGTCATGTGCCTCGAGAGCGAGCTCGATCGCCAGGCGCGGATCCTCACTTTGGCATTGCATCCGCATCTGATCGCCGTGCCGCACCGCATGATGTATCTCGAGCGGGTCGTGGACGAGCTGCAGGCGCGGACGGACACGGTCTTCATGACGGGCGGCACGATTGCCGATTGGTTCGTGGCCGCGACGCGGCCCTCAAAGAGCGGGTGACGATGGAGCCGACCATTCTGCAGGGATTGCGGGAACGCATTGCCCCGCGCCACACCGCGCTGCTCCTGATCGACATGCAGAAGGACTTCTGCGTCGAAGGCATGGCGACCGCGGGTACCGGCCGCGATCTATCGCGACCGCAAGCGATCATTCCGGCGCTCGCAGGGCTTCGCCGCGCCGCGCGCGACGCCGGGGCGCTCGTCGTGCATGTCGGCTTCCTGACGCTGCCGCAGCACTTGAGCGATGGCGCCGCCTGGCTTGCGCAACGACGGCAGGCGCCATACGCCAATGAGTCGATCGCCCTGGAGGGCCGGGAAGGAACGGAATTCATCGCCGAGCTCACGCCCGAAGAGGGCGAAGTGATCGTCCGCAAGCATCGTTACTCCGCATTCACGGGGACGAACCTCGACGTGATCCTGCGTGCGCGCGAAATCCGCACCTGCATCATCGCTGGCGTATCCACGAACGTTTGCGTCGAATCGACGCTGCGTGCCGCATTCGACCTCGGCTACTACATCGTCGTGCCGCGCGATGCGACGGCCTCCTGGAGCGAGCAGCTCGGCGAAGCGACGCTCGCCAACGTCACCCACCGTTTCGGCCTGGTGAGCTCCGTCGCGGAGATTGTCGAAACCTGGCGCGGCTAAGCGTCCGCGCCCGCGGCAACCTCATCACGCAGCAGCGCAAGACACGCGAGCGCGCGACGCGCCGCCTCCGGTCCATTCGGCATATCGCCTCGAACGTGCGAGGTGCGCAACGCCTCGATCTCGTCGAGGGCGCCGAGTGCGGCCGGCATTTGAAGGAACACCTTGCGCCTCGCGCCCAGCGACAGGAACTCCGCGTGCATGGCGTCCGCGTTCTCCGGGGCCAATCGCGCACGGTGCAAGAGGATGTTGAACCAATGGGTCCCGGCGAGCATGCACCCTTCGATGATCGCTTCGAAATGCTCGACGTCGAGCGCTGCAAGCGAGCGCTCGGTGCGCTCGGCCTTGGCACGGTGCAGGCCTTCGTTCATTGCGGCGCAGCCAGGTCGAGAACGGCACACAATTCGCGGACGCAGTTTCCGTAAGCACGTTCCCATTCCGACGTTGCTCCGGGGCCCGGAGCGTCTCCACCGCGGACGAACGGTTCCCGCAGGTCCTCGATGAACGCGAGCGCCGTCGACGCTCGCGCAATCCGCTCGGGGAGGGGCGTGCCGAGCGCGGGCTGGCCGGCATGCATGACATCCCCGGGCGCATGCATGGCGTCGATCAGCGTTCCGGTGACTCGATCGGGGCGCGCGTAGAGACCTTCCACCTGGGTGTGAAAGGAATCGGTTTCATCGGTCAGGCCGGATTTGTGAAGCGCCGCATTGAGCAGGTTGACGCACGCGTTCATCGCGGTCCACACCCAGAGCTCGTAATCGACATCGGCGCGCAGGCGCGTGAGCGCGGCATCGAGCCGTCGAAATTTGTCGATATGGGTAGCCACCTTCATGCGGATGCTCCTGCAGACTGTAGAGCGGCGAGATTGTCAATTCCAGGCGCGAGTGCGCCCCGCTCGACGCGCTTCACGAGCTCCACAATTGTGCGCTGGCAGGGTACGTCGATTCCCGCGTCCTTCGCTGCGTCGACGACCAGTCCGTTGATCGCGTCGATCTCCGTGCGCCGGCCCTTGAGCACGTCCTGTGCGGTGGAAGGACGTCCCTCCTCGGTCATGCGTTTCGTCCATCCCTCCATGCGTTCTTCGACCGTCGCGAGCGCGGCATCGTCTCCGCTTGACGCGCTCTCGAGTGCGGAGAGTGGAATGTCGCGGACCGATTCGACGTTATAGCCGATCGCACGTCCGACACGGGCGGCTTCACCCCCCAGCCGGATCGCCACGCGCCGGGGCTCCCTCTGGCCGTAGATGCCGATGTGCGTGAGGCCGGTGACCGCGGCCAGGCCATTGTGCATCGAGTTGGCGATGACCTTGGCCCAACGCTCGCCCCATAGATCCGTGGTCACCTCCGCGCTGTCGACGTTGCGCAGCATCGCTGCGACGTCGTTCGCGCGTGGCGTGATGCGCCCGTGCACTTCACCGACTCGAAAGATCGTGTACGCGGATCCGCCGGGCTGGTAGTTGCGGACGACATGACCCGGCTCCGGGAGAGAAACACCGATGGTGCTTGCAATGCAGCCGAGGGTGCGTCCCCATCCCAGGTGGTGCGCGATGCGTTCCTCATTGATGCCGTTCTGCAGGGAGACGGCGTAGCCGACGGTGGACAGGTACTGCTTGATCAGGAGCGTCGCCCATTCGGTGTCGTACGACTTTACCGCGATGAAAGCGACGTCGACCGGCCGGCGCACCAGGCCCTGTACTTCGTGCACGTGCAACGCATTCACGCGCACCGTGGCGCTGCCCTGCGTCCCGCTCAGAACGAGCCCCTGGCGCTTGATCGTGTCGATGTGCTCACCCCAGGGATCGATGAGCGTCACGTCGATTCCGGCGCCCGCCATGCGTCCGCCGACATAGGAGCCCATCGCACCGGCACCGACGAAGGCGACGTGCTTGTCCATAGCTCGCTTTCCGACCTCGCGTTCTGATCCCGCATCTTAACGTCTTGGCAGCCGGCGCTGCACCGGAGGCGAACCTTTCACCGACCCGCCGGCGGTGTTGCCTGTACCCCGGGCGACGACGACGTCGGGCGGCACGGTCAGTCACAACTTCACCAGCGGTTCCAGCAGCGCTGCTTCCGGGTCGATTGCGCTTCGTCGCATCGCGGTGCCACAGGCTCGCACGCAGTAGCGTCGCGTCGGCGTAGCGGAGGAGGTGGGAGTCGCGCATGTAATCACCCGTCGAAGCCGATGTCCTACACCGTTCTCATCAGCTCCCCTATACGCGCCCGGTCTCCCGCCCCGGAGAATTCATGGTCGGCCGTTGGTTTCGCAATCGAGCGAAACGATCAATGCGGCTTTACTAGGAGACAGACGATGAACGCATTCAGAAACGGGTTGCTTGTCGGACTGCTCGCTCCCGCGCTCGCACTGGCTGCCAGCGCGGCTTCGGCAACGGGGGACAACAGCAAGGTCACGGGACAGTCCGCGACGAACGGAAGCACCAACACGAACAACAAGAGCACTGCGACGACGACCAACACGACCGGCATGAGCTCGAGCAAGAGCTCGACTTCTACCGCCACGTTCGCGACGCTTGACACGAATCACGACGGCAAGCTGAGCGCGGCCGAAGCAGCGGCCGATCCCAAGGTCCAGGGCATGTGGAAGAAGCTCGACGCGAACAATGACGGAACCGTCAGCCAGGCAGAATTCAACGCTCATCAAGCCGACCTGAAATAGTCCGGTCGTTCGTTTGGCAATGCGATCGGGGCGTCAGGACGACGCCCCGATTCGTTTGCGACAAGCCGACCCAACCGTGCCGGCGCCGGAAAGCGCACGACGCCGTCCCGTTTCGCTCGCGCCTGCCGCTCGTGTGGTACTTCTTGCGCGTTTTTTTGCCAGTAATGTGGGCGGCATCAGGAGCGGGTTCACGCGCGCTCCGTCGGATTCGTGCGTGCTCCAGCGCATTCGTGCGCGGAGCGAATTCGTGCGTGCTGCCTCGAATTCGTGCGTGCTCCAGCGACGTGCGTGCTGCCGACAAGGACTATAGAATCCTGGCGAGCGGCGCCAGCGTGACGCGTTACTTCGCAGTCGTCACTCCTCGCGCGACCCTCGATCCACATCGCCCTCGTTCGAGCTCGACTCATCAAGATAAGGACGGCGATCGTGGCCATGCCCGCGATGCTGATCGTCATAGGCGGCCTGCCCGGGACGGGCAAGAGCTCGTTGGCAAGCGCATTGGCGCGCGTTCTGGACGCGATCTACCTGCGAGTGGACACGATCGAGCAGGCGATCGGCGATGCAACAGGTCATCCCCATGCAGTGGGAGCCGCCGGCTACGTCGTGGCCTACGCACTTGCCGAGGAGAATGTGCGGCTCGGTCGCATCGTGGTAGCCGACGGCGTGAACCCGGTCCTGCAAACGCGCGTCGCCTGGAAATCCGTGGCCGAGCGCGCGAGCGTCCCTCTTTTCGACGTGGAGCTGATCTGCTCCGATCCCATCGAGCATCGCAGGCGAGTCGAGCAGCGCCGAGCCGGCACCCGAGGTACGGGACTGCCCACGTGGAGCGATGTGTTGACGATGACGTACGAGCCGCGCGCCGGCGACGGGTTGGTCGTTGACACTGCAGAGCACTCGCTTGCGGAGAATCTGCTGAACGTGCATCGTCTCCTGCTCGCCCAGAAGCGTGCGTGGCGTTGATACCGGCAAAGGGTTTCGGGCTGCGGGATTCATCCCCCATGGGTGGTCACGCGCATCGAGCGGGCTGCTGTTCTCGTCCGGCGCATTGCTAACCGAAGCGAGCGGGGCGGGGGCGTGATGTTCGTCGTGCCCCGGCGTAGACTGCCTCCGAGATGACGTATTCGCCGGGCTCCGCTCGGAGCGCGGCGTTGCGATCCAATGGCGCCTTCGTGTAGGGGGACTACGTGAACGACATCGTCGAGAAGGTCACGATCAACGCGTCGGAAGAGCTCGCGAAGCTCGTAGCGGCAGGCATCGACCCCGAGCTTCGCGCGACGCTGCAGGCGTTTTGCGCGCGCTATTACGCGCAAGTCGACCCCGAGGATCTGCAGGAGCGTTTGCCGACCGATCTCTACGGCGCGGCGCTTTCGCACTGGAATTTCGCCCGCAAACGCGAGCGGGGCCATGCCCGCGTGCGCGCATTCAACCCTTCCATCGAAGAGCACGGCTGGTTGTCGAAGCACTCGATCGTCGAGATCGTCAACGACGACATGCCATTCCTGGTCGATTCAGTCGCGATGGCGGTGAATCGGCATGGCCTCACGATACATCTGATCATTCATCCGATTCTGGCGGTCGAGCGATCGGCGGATGGCACTTTGATCGGGCTTGCCTCCGAGGACTCGGCGAAACGAGTCGTCGAATCGTTCATGCACCTCGAAGTCGACCGCACGACGGATTCGGCGGTCCTCGACACGCTCGCCGCCGACGTGGTCCGCGTGCTCGGCGACGTGCGCGCCGCCGTCGAGGACTGGAAGCCGATGCAAAGGCAGGCGCTCGCTATCGCGCAGCAGGTGCGCGATGCGCCGCCTGCGTCGCTGCCCAAGGACGAAGTGGCCGAAGGCGTCGCATTTGTCGAATGGCTGGCGGACAGCCATTTCACATTCCTCGGCTATCGCTGCCACGATCTCGTACGGATCGAAGGTCAGGATGCGCTGCAGATCGTGCCGGGGAGGAGTCTCGGCATCCTGCGCGAGTCGCATGGCAAGGAAGTCGCCGTGAGCTTCGCGGCCTTGCCCCCGGAGGTGCGAGCGTACGCCCGGCGTCCGGAACTTCTGATCATCACGAAGTCGACGTCGCGTTCGACCGTGCACCGACCGGGCTTTCTCGATTACATCGCCGTCAAGCGCTTCGACGGCAATGGTGAGGTCTGCGGCGAGCATCGCTTCCTCGGCCTGTTCGCGCACACGGCATACAGCGCCAACCCCTCCGACATACCGCTGCTGCGTCGGAAGACCGCGGATGTCATCCAGCAGGCAGGTCTTCCGCACAGCGGCCACGCCGAAAAGCAGCTGATCAGCATTCTCGACAGCTATCCGCGCGACGAGCTGTTCCAGATCTCCGAAGACGAACTGCTGCGCATCGCCACCGGCATTCTTCACCTCGCCGACCGGCAGCGTTTCCGGCTGTTCGTTCGCCGCGACACCTTCGAGCGCTTCGTCACGTGCATGATCTACGCGCCGCGGGAGCACTACACGACAAGAGTGGGACAGAAGTGGCAGGCGCTGCTGATGCGGGCGTTCAACGGACAAAGCTCCGATTTCAACGTGCACCTGTCGGAATCATCGCTCGCGCGCGTGATGATCACGGTGCGCACCTCGCCCGGCCATATTCCCGAGATCGACCTGCGCGCACTCGAGAAGCAACTTGCCGCGGCGGCGCGCCGCTGGGACGACGAGCTCAAGGACGCGTTGGTCGAAGCGCTCGGCGAGGCGCGCGCCAACACGCTCTTCCGCGCGTTCGGCGGTGCGTTTCCGGCGAGCTATCGGGAGGACTTCCCGGCACGAAGCGCGGTGCCCGATGTCGAGATGATGGACCGGCTGTCGGAAGCCGAGCCCCTCGGCATGTCGCTTTACCGTCCGCTGGAGTCGCCGCCGAATGCGCTGCGTTTCAAGTTGTTTCGCATCGGTGCGCCGATCGCGCTTTCGGAAAGCCTTCCGATGCTGGAGCGAATGGGCATGAAGGTGCTCGACGAACGTCCCTACCGCATCAATCCGGAGGAACGTGCGCCCGTCTGGATACACGACCTCGGGCTGCTGTCGGCAACATCCGAGGCCGAGATCGACGCACTGCGCCGTTTGTTCGACGACGCTTTCGCCCGCGTGTTTCGCGGCCAGATCGAGAACGACCCCTTCAACCGGCTGGTCGTCGCGGCACGGCTGCCCGCGACGGAGGTGACGATCCTGCGAGCGTATGCGCGCTACATGCAGCAGATCGGCTTCGCGTTGTCGCAGACGTTCATACAGAACACGCTTGCGAATCACCCGAACGTCGCTGCGGAACTCGTTACGCTTTTCAAGCTGCGCTTCGAACCCGACGCTCCCGTCGACGCGGAAGCGAAACATGATGCGTGCGTCACCGCGATCGAGAAGTCGCTCGAGGACGTGGACAACCTTTCCGAGGACCGCGTGCTGCGCCAGTACCTCGCCCTCATCCTCGCAACTACGCGTACCAACTACTGGCGCCGTGACGCAGCCGGAGCGCCCCGGCCCTTCCTGTCATTCAAGTTCGATCCCTCGAAAGTGCCGGGCCTGCCGGAACCCCGGCCCATGTTCGAGATCTTCGTCTATTCGACACGATTCGAAGGCGTGCACCTGCGCGGTGGCAGGGTGGCGCGTGGAGGGTTGCGCTGGTCGGACAGGCCCGAGGATTTCCGCACGGAGGTCCTCGGCCTCGTCAAGGCGCAGATGGTCAAGAACACGGTGATCGTTCCGGTCGGGTCGAAGGGCGGCTTCGTGCCCAAGCGTTCCCCGCCTGCCGCGGACCGTGAAGCACTGATGAAGGAAGGCATCGCCTGCTATCAGGACTACTTGCGCGGACTGCTCGATCTCACCGACAACAGGGTGGGCGACAAGGTCCTGCCGCCGCCGGACGTGCGAAGGCACGATCGCGACGATCCTTACCTCGTCGTTGCGGCCGACAAGGGAACCGCAACGTTCTCGGACTACGCGAACGCGATCAGCCGCGAATACGCGTTCTGGCTCGACGACGCATTCGCGTCCGGCGGCTCGGCGGGTTACGACCACAAGGCGATGGGAATCACGGCGCGCGGCGCGTGGGAGTCGGTCAGGCGGCATTTCCGGGAAATGGGCGTCGACACACAGACGACGGACTTTACCGTCGCGGGCATCGGCGACATGTCCGGCGATGTGTTCGGCAACGGGATGCTCCTCTCGCGTCACCTCAGGCTCGTGGCCGCGTTCGATCACCGGCATATCTTCCTCGATCCGAATCCCGACGCCGAGCGTTCGTTCGTCGAGCGGGAACGGCTGTTCAAGCTTCCGCGCTCGTCGTGGGCCGACTACAACGCCTCGCTGCTTTCAGCGGGCGGGGGCGTGTATCCACGCAGCGCCAAATCGATTGCCGTTTCAGCGGAGGCGGCAAAGGCGCTCGGCATCGAGGCGAGGTCGATGACGCCGACGGAGCTCGTGAACGCCATTCTCAAGGCGCCGGTCGATCTGCTCTACAACGGGGGCATCGGGACGTACATCAAGGCGTCCGGCGAAACGCACGCGCAGGTGGGCGATCGAGCGAACGACGCGGTGCGGGTCGACGGCAGGGAGTTGCGCTGCAAGGTCGTTGGAGAGGGCGGCAATCTCGGGTGCACGCAGCTCGGCCGCATCGAGTACGCACTCGCGGGTGGAAGGATCTACACCGACGCGATCGACAACTCCGCGGGCGTCGATACGTCGGATCACGAGGTCAATATCAAGATCCTCCTCGGCCTTGCCATGATGGATGGCGAGTTGACGTTGAAGCAGCGCGACAAGTTGCTCGCAACGATGACGGACGACGTGGCCGCCCTCGTGCTCCGCGACAACTACTTCCAGACACAGGCGCTTTCCGCAATGAACCGGATCGCGCCGCGCCTGCTCGATGCACAGCAACGCTTCATCCAGTATCTCGAGAAGAACGGACGGCTATCCCGGACGCTCGAATTCCTGCCCTCGGATGACGAGTTCGCGGAGCGACGCACCTCAGGGCTCGGACTCACTACGCCGGAAGGGGCGGTGCTCCTCGCCTACAGCAAGATGTGGCTCTACGACGAGGTGCTCGCGTCGTCGCTGCCGGACGATCCATGGGTCGCGACGGCGCTTGCGCGGTATTTCCCGGCTGCACTGCGCAAGTCGTACGCGTCCTACATGGCTCGTCACCCGCTGTCCCGCGAAATCATCTCGACGCATGTGATCAACAGCATGGTCAACCGCGTCGGCAGCACGTACGTGCATCGGTTGATGGAAACGACGGGCGCGAAGCCAAACGAGATCGTCCGCGCGTATCTGCTCACGCGCGAAATCTTTGGCTTCGTCACGCTGTGGCAGGACATCGAGGCACTCGACAACAAGATCGACGACGCGGCGCAGATGGGCATGCTGGTCGATGCAAGCAGGCTGCTCGAGCGCGGAACGATGTGGTTCCTGCGTTCGCGACGCCTGACCGACGACATGGCCGCGACGATGGCGCACTTCACTCCTCGCGTGGAAGCGCTCGCCTCGCGGCTGTCGGCGCTCGGCAAGGCGGGCGACAGCGCAGGCGTCGACGTCGTTGCCGAGGGTTACGCCGCCCGAGGCGTTCCCAGGCCTCTCGCGTCGCGCGTCGCTGCGCTCGATACGCTCTATTCGATGCTCGACATCGTCGAAGTCGGCGATGCTGCCGGCCGACCCGTCGAGCTCGTCGCGAACATCTACTTCAGCATCTCGGCGCATCTCGGCGTGCCGTGGCTGCGCGGAAAGATTGCGCAGCTGCCCGAGGACCAGCATTGGCGAAGGCTCGCGAAGGGAGCGATGCTCGACGACCTGTCCGGGCTGCAACGGACCGTCACGATGGAAGTGCTCGTCGGCGGCGGCGCCATCGACGATGCGGCAGCGTTGATCAGCGCGTGGCAGGAGCGGAACGCACGCGCGATCGAGCGAGAGACGCAGCTTCTCAATGAGCTGCGCGCGGCGCCGCAGCTCGACCCCGCCATGCTCTCCGTGGCGCTGCGCGAGCTTCGAACGCTGGGCTGACGTCCGATCGAGACCCACCGGATCCGACCGTCATGCAGGCACCCGATCGTCCCCCGCGACACTTCTCCATGATGCGAAGTCTGCAGCTCGCCGACTTTCTGACACTCGGCAATGCAGCATGCGGTGTCGCCGGAGTGTTTTGCGCGATGCTGTTCGCTACGAGCCGGGATTGGGCGTATTTTGTCGCCGCCGTCGCTCTCGCGCCGGCGGCCCTGATATTCGACGTACTGGACGGGCGCGTCGCGCGATGGCGGCAGCAGCAATCGATCCTCGGCCGCGAGCTCGACTCGCTCGCCGACGTCATCTCATTTGGCGTGGCGCCGGCGTCGCTCGCATTCGCCGTTGGCATGAACGGCGTATGGGACTGGGTGGCACTGATCTACTTCGTCTGCTGCGGCGTGAGCCGGCTCGCGCGCTTCAACGTGACGGCCGAGGCACTTTCGCAAGGCGGTGCGACGGTCGCGTACTTCGAAGGCACGCCCATTCCGACGAGTGTCGTGTTGACGGCGGTGCTCGCCGTTGCAGGATGGCAACGTGCAATCGGCGAAAACCTTTACTGGGGTGTGTGGCGTATCGGACCCTGGGAGCTGCACCCGCTCGTTTTGCTCTTCGTTGCGTCGGGGACGATGATGATCAGCAAGACGCTGCGCATTCCGAAACTGTAGTGCGGGCTTCCGGAGCGTCCCGTACAGCTCAGGCTCCATCAATGCCGAGCGCAGAGGGCCACCTGCTCGGATCCGCGCGCTGCGACGACGCGTTTTCCGGTTCGCGCTCATGCCGTCGCACCCGCGTCGCCCGGCTCGACGGGCAGCGCGACCTTTTCAGCGCGGGCTATGCGCACGAGCGCGTCCTCGAACATCGCCCGTGCGCACCCCGCCACGCGCTGCAGATGGCGATGCAGCTCGGCGTCCGAAGGATCGCGGTTCGCACACTGCGCGCTGTAGTGCTCGAACGCGTCGAGGCTTCGCAGAAGCTCGACGACGTGGCGCGGACATTCGCAGTACAGCGTAGTCAAGGCGCGCGCAACGCGGGCGAGATACTGGTCGTCGAAGCGGCGGCGAGGCACGACGTCGGGCGGGAGGCTTGCTGATTTCGGTGCCACGCTCATGTCGCCGCGCGACACTTCATCGCGGCAAATCCGTTCGAGCTCTTGGGCGTCGAGTGGCGCCCGCGCCACCGTGTGGCGTCGCTCACGAAGCTCGTGGACCAGGGTCGCCGGCCCAAACCGATACTCGATGACCGCGCTCGCAGCGCCGACCAGCTTGACCAGTGCGTCCACCGTTTCAACGCAATCGGCGTAAAGCGTCGGCAGCGCGATCACCAGGACGTCCGCGGTCACACGCTGGAGCTCCCTCGTTGCCGCTGCGGGATCGGCGCAGGCCGCGACGATGTCGATATTCCAGGGGGGCTGACCGTCGGACGTAGCGATCTGTTGCTCGAGCGCTTCGCCGACCAGCGCCACGCGGACGTTCTCGGGTGATCCTCCTCGTTCAATGAAGCCTCCGCTCGCTGCCGCGACCGCGGCCTGCGAGCGCATCTCGCGCAACGCTGAGAGGGGCAGGTTGGCGATCGAGCCTATGGAGCTGCCGAGCTCGACCAATTGGCGGATCAGCGCCAGGCGGCCGACGTCCTCCGCTGAATAAAGGCGATGGCCCCGCGGATCGAGCCGCGGCGCGACCACCCTGTAGCGGCGCTCCCATACACGCAGCGTCTCGACGGGGATACCGGCGATCCGGGCCGCGATACCGCTTCTGTAAAGCGGCTCGAAAGCGTCGGTGGCCTCTTTGTCCGGCGTCACGGTGCATCTCCTTTTCAAATGATCCCCACCATGATGCCACAGTGAACTGGGTAGAGTGGTTCACTGCTGGTACATGGCGACTATGAAGTTGAAAAAGGCTTGACAGAACCAGTTCGTGCACCGTATTGTCCTGGACACGTGCCGACAAAACGGCATCGCGAACGACCCAACCGGACCGCTCGCACCCCCTGTCAGTCCCATTTCAACCAGGAGATTCACCATGTTCAAGCTGAAGACCGTACTCGCCGCCGCCGTCGCCTCCGCCGTCCTCGTCACCGGCACGACGGCGGTCGGTGAAGGGATGCAATACGCGGCGGCGAACGCGAGATCATCGATGGCCAAGTCGGACATCATCGACACGGCCGTCGGCGCGGGCCAGTTCAACACGCTCGCCAAGGCGCTCACCGCCGCCGGCCTGATCGACACCCTCAAGGGGCCGGGACCGTTTACTGTGTTCGCGCCGACCGACGCCGCATTCGCGAAGATCCCGGCCGACAAGCTCAACGCGCTTCTTGCCGACAAGGCGGCGCTGACGAAGGTGCTCACCTATCACGTCGTACCCGGCATGGTCGTCGCGGCCGACGTGAAGCCCGGACGCGTGAAGACGGTCGAAGGCGATTACCTCAACGTCACCGCTTCTTCAGGAGGCGTCAAGGTCAACGACGCGAACGTGATCAAGACCGACGTGATGGCGACCAATGGTGTGATCCACGTCATCGACACGGTCGTGCTGCCCAACTGAGGAGGTCCGAAAGCAGGAAGCCCCTAACGACGGGGCTTCCTGCGTCCCGTTCCACGGATTCCCTTGGCCGGTGCACGACGTCAAGACCCTGTTGGCCACCTGAATGACCATGAGCCGGAAACGAGCATGCGCAAACGTGCATCCAATGGGCTCGCAATACTTCCTTAATTCAAAAATGTTCAACGATCGAGGATCATCGATGGCCGTCCAACCGACGCCTCTGTTTCGCACCGAGCAGGAAGCTTACGTCTTGCCGGTGTCGGCGCGCATTCGCGCCCGCCTGTTGCGCGCACGCAAGCGCTTTCACGCGAACGACAACATCGCCGACTACATGATGGACGGCGAACTCGAACTGCTGCAGGCGGAGGTCGAGACGAAGATGGCCGACGTGCTGGAGAGCCTGGTCATCGATACGGAGGGAGATCACAACTCGCATGAAACGGCGCGACGCGTCGCGAAGATGTTCGTGACGGAAGTGTTCAAGGGCCGTTATCAGCGGATGCCGGCGATCACCGAATTCCCGAATGCCGAGCAGCTCAATGAACTGCTGATCGTCGGTCCGATCAACGTCCGCAGCGCGTGTTCACATCACCTGTGCCCGATCCTCGGCAAGGTTTGGATCGGCATCATGCCCAACGAGCATTCCAACCTGATCGGCCTTTCCAAATACGCGCGCATCTGCGACTGGATCATGAGCCGTCCGCAAATTCAGGAAGAGGCGGTCGTGCAACTTGCCAACGTGCTGCAGGAGAAGGTCAAGCCGGATGGGCTGGCGATCGTGATCGAGGCCGATCATTTCTGCATGCATTGGCGCGGCGTGAAGGATGCCGACTCCCGCATGACAAACAGCGTGATGCGTGGCTCGTTCCTCGACAACCCCGATTTGCGCCGCGAGTTTCTGGCGCTCCTTACCAGGAAGAGCGGCTAAGGGACTGCGAACGACCGGCGAGATGGTGGAATCGCCGCAGGCTTCCTCATAGGTGTCGTCGACGTACTCGCAGCACCCGACGGCTGCGCGACCTGCAGCACCAGGCGATATCGCGCGTATATCGAAGCGTATCTTTACGCAAGATACGCGCTGGCTCAGACTGGCGCAGTTACCAGGAGAGGCCCATGAAACGGACGTCTGCCGGACTTCCGGTTCTCGTCGCGGGTGGCGGGATCGGCGGCCTGGCCGCGGCCCTCGCGCTTACACGCCACGGTTTCGCGGTCAAGGTGCTCGAGCAGTCGCCCCGGCTTGGCGAAATCGGCGCGGGCATCCAGCTCGGGCCGAACGCCTTCGCGGCCTTCGACGCGCTCGGTGTCGGCGAGAAGGCGCGGGCGCGTGCCGTGTACACCGACGAAATGGTGATGCACGACGCGCTCGACGAGACTCTCGTCGCCCGTGTCCCGACCGGGGAAGCGTTTCGGCGGCGCTTCGGCAATCCGTATGCGGTCATCCACCGTGCCGACGTGCACATGTCGCTTCTCGAGGGCGCGCAGGAGTCCGATCGCATCGAGGTGCTGACGTCGACCACCGTCCAGCGCGTCGACCAGGACGACGACGGCGTAACGGTTCACGATACCGGCGGCAACACGCATCGCGGCGTGGCGCTGATCGGCGCCGACGGCGTCAAGTCGGCGGTGCGCCGCCAGTACGTCGGCGACGGGGCACGGGTATCCGGGCATGTCGTTTATCGCGCTGTCGTCGACAAGGCCGCGTTTCCCAAGGATCTGCAATGGAACGCGGCGAGCATCTGGGTCGGCCCGGACTGCCACCTCGTGCACTATCCGCTTCGCGGCGGCGAGCAGTACAACGTAGTCGTCACGTTCCACAGCCGACAAAAAGAGGAGTGGAGCGTGCGGGAAGGCAGCCGCGAGGAAGTGCAGAGCTACTTCGAAGGCATCTGCGCGCGCGCCCGTCAGCTGATCGACCTGCCGAAGAGCTGGAAGCGCTGGGCGACTGCTGACCGTGATCCGGTCGGTCGATGGACGTACGGCCGCGCAACGCTGCTTGGCGACGCCGCGCATCCGACGCTGCAATACCTTGCGCAGGGCGCGTGCATGGCGATGGAAGATGGCGTCACGCTCGGCGAGGCGCTGCGGATGAACAACGGCGATTTTGCGCGGGCTTTCGCGCACTACGAACGCTCGCGCATCACGCGCACCGCGCGCGTCGTGCTGTCCGCACGCGAAATGGGCCGCATCTTCCACGCCAAGGGCGTCGAGCGGCTCGTGCGCAACGATCTCTGGAAGGGCCGCACACCGGAGCGCTACTACGATGCCCTCGAATGGCTCTACGGCTGGCGCGTCGAGAACTGCCTCGCCGCGTGACCGTTGAAGGATCATGCTCACCGCCAAGGAACGCGACATGAACGATCAAAGCCGCTTCGATACGCTCGGCCGCATGGAAGACCTGCCGCAGGACTACCGCGATCAACTGACGAGTCAGAACCTCGTGCCGCTGTGGCCGAACCTGCGTGCGGTGCTGCCCGCGATGAAGCCCGTCCCGAAGACGCGTGCGACGCACTGGTCGTATCGATCGTTGCGACCGCTGCTGCTGAAGGCGGGTGAGCTGACTCCCATCGAGAAGGCCGAGCGTCGGGTGCTCGTGCTCGCGAATCCGGGCCATGGCCTCGAGAACATGCAGGCGAGCCCCGCGATGTACCTCGGCATGCAG
>Ga0105248_10003551_pt1 | contig 17282 bp, 14 predicted proteins | sample KBSS34metaG_FD_81524 | JGI IMG/M metagenome (GOLD analysis project Ga0105248, IMG submission 81524) | Switchgrass rhizosphere microbial communities from Kellogg Biological Station, Michigan, USA - KBS S3-4 metaG | ecosystem: Host-associated > Plants > Roots > Rhizosphere > Soil | place... | reverse complement strand
CGAGCGGTTCGGGCACGACGTCGGCTTCGAACTGCTCGCACAGTCTCAGCCAGAGATCCATGTCCTGGCACGACGGCAGGCTCTCGTCGAAGCCGCCGGTGGCTTCGAGCGCGCGGCGGCGGACCATGCCAAGGGAGGTTTCGCCGACAACGTTCTCAAGCAGCAGTGACCGCGCCAGATCGGGATGACGGCGTCCGACGTCCCGGCTAATCGTACCGTCGTCGTACACTCGTTCGGTGCCCGTGTAGACGAGCCCCAGTCGATCGCCGGCGCGCTCGAACAGCGTCAGTTGTCGCTCCAGCTTGCTCGGGAACCATTCATCATCCGAGTCCAGGAAGGCGACGTACGGTGCCGATCCCGCTTGAATCCCGGTATTTCTCGCCGCACTCCCGCCGCGGTTCTGCTGATGCCGCACCAGCCTGATCCGCCGATCGGTGATGGCCGAAACGGCCGCGGCCGTGCCATCCGTCGACGCATCGTCGACGACGATGATTTCGAAGTGCTGATGGGTCTGAGCGAGCACGCTCTTGATGGCGCGACACACGGCCGCCGGCCGATTGTGGACCGGGATGATGACGTCCACCAGCGGCGGCGTCGTGTCCGCCGTCAGCATGCCGGCTGTGGACGGCGGCTGGACCTCCTGAGAGGTGCTTCCGGCGCCGTCCGATTGGTGAAGGGAATCATCCGTCATGACGTACGCGGTTTCATCGTGCAGCGTCGGTCCGCATCGCCGGAACGCGGCCAGCATCGTGTTATCGTCGTTGGGCGAGTTGAGCTCCGGAGGTCGTCATGTCCAAGCCGCAACAACGGTCCGTTCCCTTCTTCAACTATCCACATGTGTTCACGTCCCACGAGGACGCGTTCGTGTCGATTTTCCGGGACGTCGGACGCCGCGGCGCCTTCGTCGACCAGCAGGATCTCAGGGATTTCGAGAAGGACCTGGCGGCCTACACCGGCGCGCACCATGCGTTGGGTGTCGCCGATGGCACCGACGCGCTGATCATCGCGGCGATGGCCGCGGGACTCCAACCCGGTGACGAGGTGATCTTCTGTACCCACACGATGGTGGCCACCGCGGCTTCGATCCATTTTGCCGGCGCGACTCCCGTGCCCGTGGAATGCGGTCGCGATCATCTTCTCGATCCCGACGCCATCGAATCGGCCATTACGGCACGGACCCGGGCGATCTTCCCGACACAGCTCAACGGCCGCACCTGCGACATGGAGCGGATTGAGGCCATCGCCCGCAAGCACGAGCTCTTCATCATCGAAGATGCGGCCCAGGCGCTGGGATCCATGTTCAAGGGGAAGAGCGCAGGCACCTTCGGACTCGCTGGCACCATCAGCTTCTATCCCGCCAAGACGCTCGGTGCACTTGGTGACGGAGGGGCCATTCTGACGAATGACGCGGCCTTGTACGAGCGAATGAAGTGCATGAGGGATCACGGGCGCAATCAGGACGGAGAAGTCGTCGTGTGGGGGCTGAACTCGCGACTCGACAACCTGCAGGCGGCGCTGTTGCGGCACCGGCTCCAGGACTATCGGCAGACGGTCGATCGTCGGCGGGAGATCGCGGCCCTCTACCACACCCTGCTTGCCGACCTGCCCGACATCCTGCTTCCACCCGCGGCCGCGAGCGATGCGGATCACTTCGACATCTTCCAGAACTACGAGATCGAGGCGGAACGACGGGATGAGCTGAAGGTCTTCCTGCACGCGCAAGGCATCGGCACGCTGGTTCAATGGGGGGGCAAGATGGTGCACCACTTCACGCGGTTGAATCTTCCCTATCATCTCCCGTACTCGGACATGGTCTGCGCCAAAATGCTGATGCTGCCGCTGAACCTTTCGGTCACGAACGACGACGTCGCCTACGTCGCCGATGCGATTCGCGCCTTCTATGGTCGATGACGCAGTGGTCCGGCCGCGGATGCGACAACCAGCTACTCGATCGCGGCAAAGCCGATATATGGATCCCATTCGATCCGCTCCAGCCGCAGCCGATTGATGCCCAGGGTTTCCTGCAGGGCCATGGTTTCGCCAGGCCACATCGGGTTGTCCAACTCGTCGAAGGCGATGATGGCGCCCTTGGGCATGCGCGGCACGAAGGTCTCGATGGCGATCCGGGTCGGCTCGAAGAGATCGAAATCCAGGAACAACAGGCTGATCATCAGGTGGGGATTGTCCTGCGCGAACTTCGGAATCGTGTCGACCGCATTACCGGGAACGAGCTGGACCTTCGGCATGTGTCCGATGAAGCGATCCTTGTCGTATTCGACGACCAGTTTCTGCAGCTCCTCGGAGGAGTCGGCGAAGAGGGCTCGCGGCTCGGGGTTGGCGACTGGATTGTTGTCCTTGTCGGACAGCGCCGTAAACCCCTCGAAGGTATCGAAGCCGTAGATGCGGCGGGTGAAGTTCTCCGGTTCGAGCATGGCGCTCAACTTCGCCCAGGACATCAGCCCGAAGCCCTTGAAGACGCCGCACTCCACGATCGAGCCCTTGACGGGCATGGCGCGCTTGAAGATCTCGTAGAGCGCCAGAAAGCGCTTCAGGCGCTGCCGTCCGACATACTTCGGGAAATTATCGAGCTTGATATCGGTGCTGTCGGGACACTCCTCAAACAACCTGGCGACGTTCTGCCGCGCTTCTGCTTCGACGTCAGTTCGGAACTTCTTCATGCTTCGAGTGTCTCCCGACACCGGCGACGGCCGCGATGGTTTTGAAGATGATGCTCAGATCGAGCCACAGGGAATTCTCCTCGACGTACTTGAGACCGAGCCGCATCTTTTCGGGATGGATTTTCTCCATGTAATCCCGATCCGGATCCGTGCTGTTCTTCAGGATCCGTCCTTCGTCCGGGAATCGCAGCGACGCGTAGTCCGTCATTCCCGGCGGCACGTCGAGCACCCGGCGTTCCTGCGGCGTATAGAGATCGACCGCCCATTGGACCTGCGGACGAGGGCCCACCAGACTCATTTCTCCCTTGACCACATTGATCAGCTGAGGCAATTCGTCGAGCTTGTAGCTGCGCAGCAGGCGACCCATGCGCGTGATACGAGGATCGTCATCGGGCGTCGAGGACCCGCCGATTTGATCCGCTTTCGTGACCATGGTCCTGAACTTGTACATCCTGAACGGCTTGCCATTCAGGCCAACCCGAAGGCCTTTGTAGAACACGGGCCCCTCCGAGTCGAGCTTGATCAAGGCCGCGACGGCCAGGAGGACCGGGCTCAGCACCAGGAGGCCGGAGCCCGCACAGATCCCGTCAAAGAGCCGCTTCGATCGCCGATACATCATGTGTTCGTTCATGGCTTAGCAAGGAAAGGACAGCTTGGCGGATTGATACGTCATCCAGACCATGCCGCCGCTGCAGGTAGGTCTGGCTTCCCACGATTGAGGGACACTCGGTGCGGAGCCCCATGCGATAGAACCTTCTCGGAATAATGCCTTGCTCCAGGCATACCTCAGCGACCGCTCCGCCGAGACCGCCGAGCACGGTGTGTTCCTCGACGGTGAGGATCCCGCCGGTCTCCGTCGCCGCGGCGAACAAGGCCTCGGTGTCCAGGGGCTTGAGGGTATGCATGCTGATCACCCGACAATCGAGACCCTCGATCTTCAGTTGATCCGCGGCTGCCAGGGCGTTCTTGAGCACGCCGCCGGATACGACCAGGGTCACAGCTGTGCCATCGCGCAGGCGCCTGGATCGTCCCAGTCGAAACGTTTCGCCCGCAGCGGGCACGCTCGGCGCGGCCATCTTGTCGAGCCGCAGGTAACCGGCCCCCGGTCTGGCCGCGAGCGCCAGGGTCGCCTCCCCGGCTTCCCACTCATCTCCAGGCGCGACGACCGTCATGTTTGGGATCGTGCGCAAGATGGCGAGGTCCTCGGTCGCATGGTGGGAGTAGCCGAGCGAGCCATAGCTGAAGCCGGCTCCCATCGATACGACGTTGACGTTGACCTCGTGATAGGCGGCGTCGTTGCGGATCTGTTCAAGACATCGCAACGTGCCGAAGTTGCCGATCGAATAGGTAAAGACCGTCCGGCCCTCGAGGGCGAGCCCGGTGGCGATCCCCAGCATGTTCTGCTCGGCAACGCCGACGTTCAGGAACTGATCCGGGAACTGGGCCACGAAGGGCTCGACCATCCCAAAGCCCAGATCGCCGGTCAGAAACATGAGCCGCCGATCCGCGTGCGCCAACGTGATGAGCGCTCGAACGAACGGGGCTTTCATGGCGCCGCCTCCAACTCGTTGAGCGCCGCCTCGAACTCCGCGCCGCGAGCGGCACGGTAATGCCAGAGGACGCTATTCTCCATGAACGAAACTCCCTTGCCTTTCGTGGTATGGGCGATGACGCAGGTCGGCTGATCGAGCGCTCCCGGCGGCTCCCGGAGCACGCGTCGAAGCGCCTCGTGATCGTGACCGTCGACCTCTTTGACCATCCAGCCGAAGCTGGACCACTTCCCCGCCAACGGTTCCAGCTTCAGGGTCCGGTCGACGGTGTCGAGGCTTTGGAGCTTGTTGTAGTCGATGACGACGGTCAAGGAGCGCAGACCGTGATGGGCCGCGAACATCGCCGCTTCCCAGACCGAGCCTTCGCCGCATTCCCCGTCGCTCAACAACACGACGATCCGGTGGGTCGCCCCGTCGAGCTTCGCCGAGTAAGCCATGCCGGCGCCCACGGAAAGGCCATGGCCGAGCGAGCCGGTCGACAACTCCACGCCGGGGACACCCTTGTGCGACACGTGACCGCTGAAGCTCGATCCGTCCTGGCAATAGGTGAGGAGCTTGTCCACTGAAAAGAACCCGGTCTCGGCGAGCACAGCGTAGACGCCGGCTCCGGCGTGTCCCTTGCTCAGGATGAACCGATCGCGGCCGTCCCATTTGCAGTCGTCCGGCCTGACATTCAAGACGTCACCGTAGAGAACCGCCAGGATGTCGGCGATGGAAAACACCGAGCCGATGTGCGACGCGCCAGCCGCGCTGGTGATGCGGAGGGCGTCGAGACGAATGCGTTTGGCGAGCTCGAGGGAATCCATATGGGTTGTTTGAAGAATCATCGAATCAGCGTGGCCGCGCAGAAAATGACCTTGTGGTCGCGGTCCGGCCGCCCTGACGTCAATGGCGTAGGCGGGACTCTTGTGGCCGTGTCTGCCAGGATTTCGGCTGGCATCTTGACGAGATGACCGAACACGAGCCGTTTCAGCAGCTTCTTGCCGGCCATGGTCTTGGGGATCAACCCCAGGCGCGCCGCCGCCGCTTTAATCGGGCGCAAGATCTTCTGGCGCACGGACACCTCGCCGACGGGGGTGTCACCGAAGAACGTCGGTGTAAAACCATGCCGGTTGAGCGCCTCGCTCAGTTCCGCAACGCCGAAGTAGCGAGTACTCTGGGGGCTCGGGTTGAAGTCGAACAAGTCCTTGTTGGCGCTGGCCACCAGCAGCACGCCGCCCGGTCTCAACACCCGGCGGCATTCGGCGAAGAACCGTTCCGCATCGGCGATGTAATAGAGCGCTTCGAAGATGAGTACCGCGTCGAACGCCGCGTCGGCGAATGGCATGTGGTGGGCATCAAACTCCCGGAACTCGAAGCGGCCCCCATAGTGTTGCCGGGCAATCTCGAGCAGGCGCTTGGAGTAATCGCCGGCGACTATCGAACGGGCCAACGAGGCCAGGTAGCCGACACCTTGACCGGTGCCGCACGCCACTTCCAGGACGTCCTTGCCCCGGCAGTATTCTCCAGCCCAGTAATAGCGCCGGGCGTGTCGTTCAACCTGCTCCGTGGTGGCGTCATCACCGGCAACTTCTGTCACAGAGAGAAAATCCGTCGTCACCGTGATCCTTCCGCTGCAGAACCAGAGGCCGCGATCATCTGCGGGCCATCATGAGCGATACCCCGGTGATGACGCGGGCGTTGCGATCGATGACGCTCGGCAACTGTCTCGAGATGCGCCGCCAGCCCGTCGAACACGATATGGCTATCAAACCTCTGCAAGAACAGCTCCTTGCCCCGCCGCCCCATCGCCTGGCGCCTATCGTCGTCATCGGCGAGGAGCGTGATCTTCTCCAGGCAGTCCGCCGCGTCACCAGGGCGGTAGGTCAGACCGCACCCGTACTGTTCGATCAACTGTTGATTCTCACCGGGAAGGCTCGACACGACTGGCATCCCGGCGCTCAGGTACTCGAACAGCTTGTTCGCGAGCCCTTGTGGCGCGCCCTGAGCATAGGGCTGCAATCCGACCGCGGCATGGGCGCGCAGCCAATTGATCTCATGGGCGCCAATCCAACCCGTGAAGACCACATTGTCCAGGCCGGCGGCGAGTTGACGCCAACGTGGTCCGAACTCGCCATCGCCGCTGATCACGAATTGGATATCCATTCGCCCCGATCCTCGCAGCCGCGACGCCGCATGCAGCGCCGGAGCAAGATCGTATTGGCGGCCGAACGAGCCGACATACCAACAGAGCGTTCGGGATGGATCGACACCGATTCGACGCAGCCGATCGCCGGCCGCGTTCATGTCGTCGCTCGATGACTCCGTTGGCACATAGCCGAGCGGGAGGATGGCGTCGTTCGCTGTTGCTGGACGCTTCGCCTGGCGCAGCGCCCACGTCAGGTAGCCGTCTGAAACGCCGATGATTCCCGAGCAGTTGGCGAGGGCATAGCTGGAGTCTCGAATCAGTGGCGCGAGCACCCACCGGCCCAGCCAACGGAGTCGCCGCGGCATGACGTCGACGAGAACGTCCGGCCACAGATCGCGCACGTCAATGAGGACCGGGACATCATGCGCCTTTCCGAATCGGACCGCTTCCCTGGCCAGTTCGATGGTCGGCAGCGACGCCAGAATAATGTCGGGTGCCGGCTGAAGCCGCGCCTGGATGCTGAACTTGCGCGCGACGCCGGCGTGTTCGACGAAGCGCATCGGCGAGAGATTGCCGCGATAGCCAACGGACTTCAACAGTCGAATCGTCCCCGACTCCGAAACAACGGTCGTGTCGGTGGCGCAATGATGTCGCTTGCGAAAATGGTCGAATGCCGAAGTCCACCAGGTGACCTCGTGACCACCCGCCACCAGCCGGCGCGCCAGCACCCCGCTTCGCAGCAGTCGGGGGTTGGGGTCCGACGCGATGGGCAGCGGCTCGCCCACGGTCACCAGCCAGATTCGCATGCTCGGATTCAATCAGTCTGCAGTCGTTCAGCGGGCGCCGCGGTCAGGCGCACTGGGCTGCCGCGGCGGATTGAGCCACGAACCATTCGTAGGTGTCGGCGATGCCCTGACGTAGCTCGATGGTATGCCGCCACCCCAGCCGGTGCAGGCGCGCGACATCGAGCAGCTTTTTCGGCGTCCCATCCGGCTTCGAGGCATCGAACACCAGCCGCGCCGCCGGGTGAACGATCTCGCCCACCATCTCGGCAAGCTCGCGAATCGAGAGATCTTCTCCGGTGCCGACGTTGATGTGCTCGGCCGCGTCGTAATGCTGCATCAGGAACAGGCACGCATCGGCAAGATCATCGACGTGCAGAAATTCCCGGCGCGGGGTGCCCGTCCCCCAGATGCCAACCTCCTCGCGGCCGGCCACCTTGGCATCGTGGAACTTGCGCATCAGCGCTGGCAGGACGTGCGAGCTCGTGAGGTCGAAATTGTCCTGCGGGCCGTACAGGTTCGTCGGCATCGCCGCGATGAAGTCGCAGCCGTACTGCTGGCGATAGGTCTGACACAGCTTGATGCCCGCGATCTTGGCGAGCGCATACGCTTCGTTGGTCGGCTCCAGCGGACCGCTCAGCAGATACTCCTCTTTCATCGGCTGCGGACATTCACGCGGATAGATACAGGAGCTGCCGAGATACAGCAGCCGCCTGACGCTGTAGAGATGCGCGGCATGAACGACGGTGCCGTGAATCATCATGTTGTCGTAGAGGAATTCGGCCGGCCGTGTCGAGTTGGCGAGAATGCCGCCGACCGTGCCGGCGACGAGGAAGACGTACTCCGGCCGGTTGGCGCGGAACCAGTAGTTCACGGCCGCCTGATCACGAAGATCCAGCTGCTCGCGCGTCGCGGTCAGCAGATTGCCGTAACCCTTGGCCCGCAGCTGCCGCAGCACCGCCGAACCGACGAGCCCGCGGTGGCCTGCGACGAAGATCCGCGCCGAACGTTCCATCGGATAATCAGTCATCTCCGTCACCTGCATCTTCCAGTCAACGTGTTCACGAACACTCGCAACACTCCAAGGCGGCCTGGCCGAAACGGTACCGTCATCTCGAGCGCGCCGCGGACTCATCGAGCCTTGCCAACCTGTCCACGGCACGCATCGGCGGCGGCTTCGACGCGAGCCCGTTCAACGCGCCTGACTGGAAGGACTCGTAGACCTGGCCGATCACCTCGGCCATGCGGCGATGTCCTCGCGCGTTCCAGTGAAGACCCTCGATCGGCTTGTAGTCCAACCCGGAGAGGTGATCCTTTCCGACGATGAGGGGGACGTCGTGTCGGTGGCAGCTCTCGGCGATCCGCTTGTCGGGGAGGTCCGCGTCGCAGGCGTCGAGGCTGCCGCTCAGGGCAGCCAGCGTCGCCCGCCCTTCGACCGTCAACTGCGTCGGGTCCGGGATCGTCACCAGCACCAGTTGCGCGCCCACGCGGCTGCAGGCGGCGGCGGCCCGACGAATCAGATAGTCGCATCCGGCATACACCCGGTCGGCCAGCGGTCCCGGCGCGCAGAGATAGGGCAGGAGCCGTTTCCCGCCCCAGACCGACCACCGCCACGGCGACGGTCCGACGTGCTGTTGTGCAATCTCCCACTCGCCACGCTGACGGGAAGGTCGCACGAACGGTGAGCGGTAGATGCCCATGGCCGGGGCCAGATTGTCCTCGAGATCGTTCTCCAGGCAGACGAACCACACCACCAGCTTGCCGTCGAGCCGCTGCGCCAACTGCTCCATCAGCAGCACACCCTGAACCATGCTGTAGCCCGGCGCGCCAACTCCCTTGACCAGCAGCTTCGAGTTCAAGTCCGCGAAGCTGCTCCCGGGATCGACTCCGTAGCCGAACGCGAACGAATCGCCGATGACAACGACCGCGCTCTCGTCCAACGAACGCGTGCCCGGCCAACCTTCCCTGTCCGTCACCACCCGGTAGACGTCATCACGCTGGGCAAGATAGTGGGCATCGAGCGCGGAGCGCGGCCGCCAGCCAAGCTCCTGATCGAAGGTCATGAGATCGGTCCATGGCACGAAACCTGGCTCCATCAGCCGGCCGAGACCACGCACGCACCAGGCGAACAGCCACAACCCGCCGGCCAGGACGAAGACCGGCAGCAGCGCGATCCATGACAGGACCGCCATTCCGGCTGCAATGAGTGCGCGAATCATGGCTTCTGCATCTCGGGAACCACGGGCCAACGGGGGAGATCGACGCCGACTTCTGGACTCATGTCAATACAACGTGTAGGTGCTCGACGGAAGAGCACTCTCTTGCCCTTCTTCGCGCAGCGCCAGCAGCAGCAGGACGACAGGAAGCAGGCACACCTGCCATCCGCTCCCCGCGCGCCGGGCCGAGACCAACAGCTCGCGTCCCCACCAACCGTCTGGCGCGGCGGCCAACCGATCGCTATCCCCGAACGCGAGCTGGTGCCGCGTCCTCGGGATCCAGCGCGAGATCTCCGCGTCGCGAAGCGCGAGATCCAGCGACGAGCCGGTCCGGCCCACGGCGGCGAACAGCACGTAGTACCCAACCTTCAACACGTACGCGCGCAGGAAGACGGTACTGCGCCGCACGCCCTTGTTCCAGGCACGCACGCCCATCTCGAACCACGGCCGCCACACCAGACCCGGAAGCAGCAGGCCTGCGCTCCCGGCTGCCCAGGCCCATGGCGCACGGGCACCCAGCAGGTCAGCGACGAGCCCGAGCACGAGGGCGAGCGCGGCCGTCGCCACCATCCAGAACGCCCGGATGTCGGCGCGGCGGAACGCGATGGTCAGCGGCGACACGGAGCTAGTCGAGCGCACTGGAGTACTGCTTTCTGTAGGCGTCGATATCGGGGAGGAGACTGAAGGTCTGCTCTTCTTTCAGCAGGATGTGGTCTTCCAGCACGAGACAGTCCATGTCCGTCGCCATGAAGCAGCGATACGCGTCGGCGGGCGTGCACACGATCGGCTCGCCTCGGATGTTGAAACTCGTATTGACAATCACCGGACAGCCGGTCAGCCCGTGAAAGCGTTTCATGAGCCGGTAGTAACGGCCGTGCCGGTCCGCATCCACTGTCTGGACCCGCGCCGAGTAATCGACGTGGGTAATCGCCGGCACCGTGGACCGCGGCACCGACACCCGGATCCTGAGATCCGGATCGTCCATGTCGCGGCGGTCGCGATCGGTCAGCGTCGTCCGCCACTGGTCGCGCACCGGCGCCACGAAGAGCATGTAGGGGCTCTCCTGATCGGGCCGCATGTCGAAATACTCGTGAGCGTGCTCGCGCAGGACGCACGGCGCGAACGGGCGGAACGATTCCCGGAACTTGATGCTCACGTTCATCTTCTGCTGCATGCGCGGCGAGCGCGGGTCGCCAATGATGCTGCGACAGCCCAGGGCACGTGGACCGAACTCCATGCGACCCTGGAACCATCCGATGAACTTCTCGTCCGCCATCAAGCGCGCCACCCGTTCCAGCAGTCTGTCCTCGTCGGCCACCTGTTCGTAGGTGGCGCCCATGGAATCGAGGAACAGTCCGATGTCGTCGTTCGAGTACGCCGGACCGAGCAGCGAACCGGATTGAGCGTCGGGGGACTCGGGGCGCCTGGGGTGATTGAGCTCGCGGTGCCGGACCAGCAGCGCCGCACCGAGCGCGCCGCCGGCATCGCCGGCGGCCGGCTGAATCCAGATGTGCTCGAACGGCCCTTCACGCCGCAGGCGCCCGTTCGCCACGCAGTTGAGCGCCACGCCGCCGGCCATGACCAGGTTGGGTGTGTCGGTCAGGCCGTGAAGATGCCGGGCCGCGCGCAGTACGGCGTCCTCGCATACCACCTGAATGGAGGCGGCGAGGTCCATTTCCTTGGCGGTGATGAGCGCCTCGGGCTCCCGCGGCGGAGCGCCGAACAAATCATGGAACCGCGGCGACGTCATCGTCAGGCCCTGGCCGTAGTCGAAGTACGACATGTCCATCCAGATCGATCCGTCCGCCATCATCCTGACAAGCCGTTCGCGGATGAGATCGACGTATCGCGGCTTCCCGTAAGGGGCCAGGCCCATCAGCTTGTATTCGCCGGAATTCACGCGGAAGCCCGCGTAGTAGGTGAAGGCCGAATACAGCATGCCGAGGGAGTGTGGAAACCGCTGCTCGTGACTGAGCTCGATGCGGTTGCCGCTGCCGGTCCCAAGAGTGCTGGTGCTCCATTCGCCGACGGCGTCCAGGGTCAGGATCGCCGCGTCGGTGAACGGCGAGGGAAAGAAGGCGCTGGCGGCGTGCGCCTCATGATGATCGACGAAATGCAGGTCTCCGGAGAATCCCGGCAGCTCCGCGCCGATCCGCGATGGCAACTGGAGCTTGAATTGCGCCCAGATCGGCATCGCCTCCTCGAACAGGGCAAAGCCGCTCGGCGCGAACTCCAGGAACGTTTCGAGCAGCCGATCCCATTTCACCAGCGGACGTTCGTAGAACGCGACCGCCTTCAGATCACCCGCACCGATGCCGGCCTCGTTCAGGCAATATGCCGCGGCATTGGTTGGAAACCGCGCGTCGTGCTTGCGTCTCGTGAAACGCTCCTCCTGCGCGGCCGCGACGATCGTGCCATCGCGGAGCAGCGCGGCGGCCGAATCGTGGTAGAAGGCCGAGATGCCGAGAATGTATTCGGGCACTGGCTTCTTCAAGGTTGCCCTGCCGAAACCTCGACGCCGTAGCCCAACGGCTCACGTCGGGCGATCTCGGCAGCCAGGCGGGTCGGCCGGCGCCATGGGCTGTCGCCGCTCGGAAAGATGACATTGAAGAACGCCAGCACCGCGGCTCCAACGCCGACGGCTTGGGCCACCTCGACCCAGTGGAATGAGCCGCCGCTCACTCGCACCATCGTTGCCTCGAGCAGAACCGCGAAGGCGAGCACCCAGGCGACGCTGAGCAGATGCCGGCCACGGCTCGTGCGTCCGAACAAACCGATCAGCGCTCCCGGCACCACGCACAGAGCCGCGATATACGCCAGCTCGTAGAGGTGGAGTTGGTCGGGACGGACGTGCAGCGGCGGGATCGCCAGCGCGAGGCTCGAACCCGGTGTCAGTGCGGTGCTCGATATATCGTCACGGCGGGCCATGGCCACGAGAAGAGTGGCACCGTCGTAGGTCGCCAGAATGTCGTGCGGCTGGCGATCGGCGAATATTCGCGGGACGTAAATCTCGAGCGGATACCCGTTGACGCCGGTATCCGGTGTGCGCAACCGGAACACCAAATCGCTGCCCTGCTGACCGAGCGTGAAGTTTCTCAGGAACGGGCTCACGGAATTCGAAACGATCCGCGCCGGGCCGTCCTGGTTGGTATCGTCGGTGGCGCAGCGGATACGAAGGGTGAAGGCGTTCGTCTGTCGCAGTCGCTGCGCCAACGCCGTTGCTGGTCTGGCACCCTGCAGCCAGGACCCGCCCGTCAACCAGACGCCGCCCTCCCCAGGTGCATTGGGGCGCGCCGTCCACTCGAGGTCAGGCAGGTTGCCGGATGCGTCCTGATAAGGCGGGCTCCCGTTGAAATCAAAGCTCGCGATTCGCACGCCAGGGAGCACCACTGACTCGCCGGCTGAGAATCGGCCCACGGACGCGGCTGGCGTGGCCGCATCGCTGATGTCGAGTGCGAACACCCGTCCGCGCCATGGACGATCGCCGGTGTGTTCGTTGCCGATGAGGAGGGGATACTCCGGATTCCAATTGCTCAGGCGTGTTCGCGCTTGCAACGTTGCCGAGAGGAGCAGTGCTGCAATCAGAAAGCCCGCGACCAGTCCAGCGAGCGCAGCCGGCGAAGTCCTGGCACGCACCCGAGCGAGACGGCCCGCCGCTGGCCCCCCCCACTGGCGGTCAGCGGCCACGCCCAGCAGCGAGCCGATGGCATTCGCCAACACGTCGAACAGCGACGAGTCTCTGGTCGGCATGAAGGCCTGGAGGTACTCGACCGTCAGGGTGAGGGTGAGGCCGGCCGCCCCGGCCAGAATCACCACCGGAAGCAGGGCGATCGATCGCCGGCGTCCTTCGCGGTGCAGCAGCACCCCGAACGGCATGAACAGCAGCATATTGAGCACGAAGTGAACCGGGTCTCGCTCCGATGCGCCGTGCTCGAACAGCTTGAGACCATGCTCCAGGACGTATCCCGGCGCGAAGTCAAACGGCGCGAGCGTTGCCGCGACGACGCACACGAACCAAATCACGATCAGCCGCACGTTGACCGAGTTCACTTTGATGCGATCGAGGCCAGGGACGACGCCGCTTCCAGACTAACGTGCCGATCTGCCCGATGTTCCCGAGCTTCCGGACCGGAGCGCTCGGCTTTGATCGCAGCGCCGAGCGCGGGCTTGTCGGTCCATTCAAGCGTCGGACTCAAGAGACCTCGGGACATCAGGTCGGCGAGCACGCGCAGACGCATGAACGACGAGTTGCGGAAGTCCTGGTCGTGAAAATGAAGGGCGGTGAGACCCGTGGTCAGCGCTTCAATGGTGCCGGCGAGGTCCGCCTGTGGCTGATGCGCAGGAGCCAGGGCCTGGAACAGCGCGAAGTCGACGCGATAGGACCTCTTGTCCGGCGGCGCCGCCTCGTTGATCGAGACGGCCGTACCCGGAATCGCCTCGGCAACCGCCCTGGCCAATTCGTGAACCTGATAGTTCCATGCGTTGGTGCCGGCATTGACGATCAGAAAGTCTCCGCCGGCGTCGGCAGGACGCTCGATCGCCCACTCGATCGCGCGCGCCATGTCCCTCACGTTGATGAGCGGCCGCCACGGCGTGCCGTCGCTGAGCACGGTGATGCGGCCACTCGACAGGGCGCAGGCGACGAAGTCGTTCAGCACGAGATCCAGGCGCAGCCGATCGCTCATCCCGCACGCGGTCGCAAACCGCAGGCACGAGACGCGAAACGTGGACGCGGCGAGCTCCCGCAGCCCCTCTTCGCTTCGCACTTTCGATTTGGCATAAGCGGTCAGCGGATCCACGGCGGACTGTTCGGTGCGGGGTTGATCATCGGCCGAGCCGTATACGCTGCAGCTCGAGGCGAAGACGAACGAGCCGACACCAGCGGCCTTGGCCTGGCGTGCCAGCTCGATACCCGCGCCGTAGTTCACGTCGAAGGTCACGTCCTCGAAGGCGTTGCCCATCGGATCATTCGAAATGGCGGCCAGGTGCACCACCACGTCGACGCCTTCGAACAACCCACGCGGCAGCCTGCGGATGTCGGCGTAATATTGCGCGTCAAGCAGCATTTCCGGCACCCGGCAGGCGTCGGTCAGGCAATGGGCAAAGTAGCCGATGTCTACGCCGATCAACTCCGCATCCGGGTGGCGCAGTCGCAGCTGGCGCGTCACCCATGGACCGACGTAGCCAAGGTTGCCCGTAATCAGTATCTTCATGCGTCCTCTACTCGAGTGGCTGGCGGAGAAGCGCCGCGATGCGACGGCCGGGGCGTCGCCGACGCCCTTCGTCGGTCGGACGAAGGGCCCGTCCACGGCTGGTTTTGGCACGATCCGGGTGTTGCCTGGAGACAGCTTCGCTCATACGGTCACGTGCCACCGTTCTCTTCCCCGTTGTTGTGAGTCGGCGATCCGCGAGTGGGTCGCGGAACGGCTTACGCCGTGTGTTCGGTCAAGGAAGGTTGGTAATGGTACGCGGAAGCGGAATCGGGCCGAGCTTTATTGAGGACGACCCCAACCACCTGCACCTGCACGGAAGCGAGCTTGTCGATGGCCACCTGTGCGTCGCCCCGGCTCGTCGTACCGGAACCCACGACAAAGAGCACCGATGTGGCGGCGTTGGCGATGATTGTCGCGTCGGCGACGGGCATGACGGGCGGACAGTCCAGCACCACCACATCGAACTCTTCGCCGAATCGATCGATCAACCGCGTGAGGCGTTGGCTCTCCAGCGCGTCGTTTGGACTCGTCACGTCTGCACCGGCAGGCAGGAGGTAGAGTCCCGGCACCGGTGATTCGAGGAACGTCTCGCTTGGCTCGGCACGGTCCAACAACAGGTCCGACAGTCCCGGCGCCTTGGGAATCGAGAACATCTGATGCAATTGCGGCCGTCGCAGGTCGGCGTCGACCAGCAATACCCGCCGGCCGGCCATGGCCATCGACGCTGCCAGGTTGCTGGCGATCATGGTCTTGCCTTCCCCGGCATTGGTACTGGTCACGGCCAGGGCACGTGCAGTGCCGGCAATCGGCGATAGCAGGATCCTGGTCCGAATGGCGCGCATGGCCTCCTGGAAGGCCGGCGGCAGGGCGTCGACAGCTGAAAGAGCCTTCAAGCGATTGATCTTGGGAGCAGTTCCGAGCACCGGCAGGCCGAGTCCGGCGACGATGTCGTCTCGAGTGCTCAGCCGCGGATTCAGGTACTCGCGAGTGAACGACAGGCCAATCCCGATGAACGCGCCTCCCAGCAGGGCGACGATCAGGTTGAGCCGCTTGCGTGGCCACACCGGGACACGCGGGACTTCCGCGCGATCGAGGATCTTGGCGTTGTTGGTTTGCAGCTCGCCGGAAAGCTCGGTCTCCTTGACCCGCTGCAGAACCGTGTCGAACATCTGCTGCGTGCTGGCCGCGTCACGCTGCAGGGCGTTGAACCCAATCGCCTTCTGGCTGAGCTCCAGCACTTCCCGCTTCTGGACCTCGAGGGCCTCGGCCATGGCCTTCTCCCTGGCTTGCGCCCCTCGGTAATCGTTCTCGATGCCCTCGACAATCTTGGAAATCTCCTCGTTGAGCCGATGCTCCGTCCCGGCAATCGATGTCGTGACCTTGATCATGTCGGGGTGAGCGTCGCCCAGCCGTTCCGCAAGCTGCGCCCGCTCGCGCTGCAATCCGGCAAGCTCGGCCTTCAGCCCCTGAATGACGCCGTTTGAGAGAATCGGCGTGAACGTGTCGAGGGCGGCTCCGCTCTGCCGTATCTGATTGAGCTGCTCATAGAGCGTCTGCTTGTCCAACCGCTCCATTCGCGCCGTGGTCACGGCCGAATTGAGCTGACCCAGTTTCTGCACGACGATGTTCTGCTGATCGCCCAGCGCGACCGAGTCCTTCCGCTCGCGGTAGTTCTGCATCGCTCCCTGGCTCGTGCTCACTTCGTTCCGCAGCTCGGCCAGCCGTTGATTGAGCGACTCGAACGCCGCGAGGCTTCCCTGTCGGCGCGTCTCCAGGTTCTGCTCCACGTAGGTCTCGGTCAGTCCGTTGACGACTTGCGCCGCGAGGTCGGGATTGGCCGATTTGTAGGCGACGCTGATCACCCGGCTTTCGCCCAGCTCACTCTTGAGCGGCGTGACATCGAGTCCCAGGAGCAGCGACGAAACCTGATCCACCTGCGCCTTCGCATCCGCGTGCAGAAGCCCGATCTTGCTGAGCGTTCGACCCACGAGGGCCCGGCTGCGAAGCACCTCGATCTGCGTGACGTAGTAATCAAGCCTGCCCCGATCCTCGACCGAAGCACCGTGGAATGGCACCACCTCCGGCGAGTTTGGCTCGATGATCAACCGCGCCCGGGCCTCGAAGATCGGCACGGCGACGGAATTGTACGCAACAGCCGAGGCGACGGACACGGCGATGACGATGGCCATTACCCATCGGTGGCGGACCAACGTACCGAGCACGTCGACGACCCGAACGTCGCCATCGGAACCGGAGTCCCGGCGCGGCCGCTCAATTCGCTCAGCCGACGTCTCGCGTGGCCGCGGCGCGACCGGCTCGACCGGCACGAGTGCCTTCCGCTCCGCGGCATTGAAGAGGTAGACCCCGCCTTCCTTCTCCTCATCCTTGCCGGAGACAAACTCCTGTTCCTCGACCGAATCAAACGAGACGTCGTCTATACCCGTGTCGGTAGAGTCGCCCTCGTGCTGCCCGGCGCGCCACATTGCGTCGCTTACCCGACCCATTGAACAGCCTCTCTTGTTGGGATTTCCCGAATGGCACTGGTTGACATCACTTCACACCAAAGACGCTGAACGCCGGTGACGGCCAGCCCACGCTCTTGTCGAGTCCAGAGGGCGCAGCCGGCGCGGCGGCCTCGATCACGCGCGGCTCGGGCGTGGGCGGCACATTCGCCACGCGCGACTCGGGCGCGGGGGCGGTATTCGCCGCGCGCGG
>Ga0105248_10003548_pt1 | contig 17288 bp, 16 predicted proteins | sample KBSS34metaG_FD_81524 | JGI IMG/M metagenome (GOLD analysis project Ga0105248, IMG submission 81524) | Switchgrass rhizosphere microbial communities from Kellogg Biological Station, Michigan, USA - KBS S3-4 metaG | ecosystem: Host-associated > Plants > Roots > Rhizosphere > Soil | place... | reverse complement strand
TGCGCTGAAAGACCCACAAGTCTCCTTTCGAATTGATCCCGACCGCCGAGACACCACCGCCGCCCTCGGGCAACTCCAACGGGTAGCCGTAGCTGAAGCCCAGCGTTCGTCGCCATTGCACGCGACCCAATGCGGCTCGCGCGCCGCCAAGTCGATTGCCGCACACGGGCGAGTGACTGCACGGCGGCACGGCCCCGGCAACCGGAGCGGCAGTACCGCGGCCGGCGCCTGCTGGCGCTCCGATGACTCGCCCGCCTGGACCAACGACCAATCGTCCACCCGGGTCTGGCGCTGATCCTTGCAGGAACCAACCCGGTCTCTCCGGCGCCTTCGCTTGAGAGAATGCCAGGGTCGCAGCAACCGTAACCATGCCGATGGCCACCAAGGACATTCCAGCGAGAGTACGTCCCTTCATTTCACCCTCCCGGCGTTTCAGGGTTGGACAACCGTCAAGGTATATCGCAGACGGACGAAACGTCTCATTGCGAAATTCCAAAGCTGTAAACGGTCTTCGACCGATACGCGCCACCAGGCCGAAGGATTGTCGACGGGAAATCGGGATGGTTAGGCGAGTCTGGGAAATGCTGCGTCTCCAGGCAGAAACCGGTTCGCCGGCCGAAGCCGTTGCGCATGGCGTCGAGGTTGTTGCCGGCGTAGAACTGGACTGCCGGCTCCGTCGTCGTGACTTCCAGTGTGCGACCGCTCGCGGGATCGACGACACGGGCCGCCGGACGGAGGACCGGTCCTGTGGACGGATCGTACCCGTCGATCACGAAGTTGTGGTCGTAGCCGTTGCCGCGGCGGATCTGCTCGTGATCCGCGTCGATCCGCGCGCCGATCGCCGCTGGCGTCCGGAAATCGAACGGCGTGCCGGCCACCGGCTCGATCTCGCCGGTCGGGATCTGGCCGGCGTCGGTCGGCGTGTAGCGCGCCGCATGCAGCGTCAGCTGATGCTGCAGGATGTCACCGTGGCCGCGGCCCGCCAGGTTGAAGTAGCTGTGGTTCGTCAGGTTGATCGGCGTCGCCCTGTCGGTCGTCGCCGAGTACTCGAGCACGAGCTCGTTGCGCGGTGTGAGCGAATAGCTGACGGCAGCGTGCACCGTGCCCGGGTATCCCTCTTCGCCGTCAGGACTGTCATACGTGAAAGTGACCCCTGCGCTGCCGTCGCGCTCGAACGGTTCGGCTGTCCACACGACCTTGTCGAACCCCTTCGCGCCGCCGTGCAAGTGATTGGGACCGTTGTTGGTCGTGAGTTGAATCGTGGATCCGTCGAGCGTGAACCGGCCGTTGCCGATCCGGTTGCCGTAGCGTCCGACAATGGTGCCGAAGTACCGCGCCCTGGTCAGATAGTCGTCGAGGTTGTCGAAGCCGAGCACGACATCGTCCACACGGCCGCTGCGATCCGGCACCCGCACGGAGATGATCGTCGCGCCGTAGGTCATGGCGCGCACCTCAATCCCGTTGGTGTTACGGAGGGTCAACACCTCGACGGAGCCGCCTCCGGGGAGCGTTCCGAACAGGGCGCGCGGCACAGTCATCGCGGCGAGAAAGACGGCAACGAGCAGCCGCACGGCCAGCCTAGATCTTGACCAGGTCCGCGATCTTGATCGGCCGCTTCTGGTCGATGCTGTTCCGGATCGCGATGCCTGTGAGGCACGACATCGCGCCGGCGCGCGAGTCGGGCAGGCGCATGTAATCAGGCACGTCGGTCTTCTTGAAGATCAGGTCGCGCATGCGATCGTCGCCGCCGCCGTGCCCCTCGGTCATCTTCGGCATCGGCACCTTGGTCCGCTTGCCGAAGCTCTTGGTGACGTAGATCTCATGGCTGTCGGCGACTTCCCACGGCTGCCGCTCGAAGGACTGTACGTCGAGGCGCCCCTTCTCGCCGTTGAACGCGACGCGGTAGCCTTCGTATGGCATGTAGGCGTTCAGCGCGTAGCTCATCGTCGCGCCGTTGGTGTACTTCACGATCGCCTGCATGTTGTCGAAGATGTCGATGTCCTCGCGGAAGACGCAGCCGTCGCGGAAGTAGCCGTCCGCACTTTCGCAGCCGGCGTACAGATCCATGCGCCGTTTGTCCTTCGTCATGTCGTAGTAGAAGCGGCACTCTTTGGTATGCGAACAGTTGCGGCAGTTGTCGGCCGGCGCCTGCGCGCGGAAGGTGCCGTTCTTCCCGTAGATGCCGAGACCGCCGTAGCCGGAGACCTCGACCGGATCGGCGCCCAGCCACCAGTTCATCAGATCGAAGTGATGGCTGGCCTTGTGCACGAGCAGCGATCCGCTGTTCTTGCGCAACCGGTGCCAGCGGCGGAAGTAGTCGGCGCCGTGGATGACGTCGAGATACCAGCTGAAGTCGACCGAGACGACCTTGCCGATCTCGCCGGACATCAGGATCTCTTTCATCTGCTGATGCGCCGGCGCGTAGCGGTAGTTGAAGGTGACGACGATCTTCCTGTTGTTCCGCTTCTCGGCGTCGAGGATCGCCTGACACTTCGTCTCGTCGGTCGTCAGCGGTTTCTCGGTCATCACGTCGAGGCCATGGTCGAGCCCCTTGATGATGTACTCGTGATGGAAGCCGTCGACGGTCGTCACCATCAGCAGCTCGGGCTTCGTCTTCTCGATCATCTCGTCGAAATTCGTGAACATCGGCGGCTTGACGCCCATGTACGCGGCGGCCGCCTGCGTTCGCTTCGGGTTCTGATCGCAGAGGCCGACGAACTCGAGCAGATCGGGGTAACGTTGCACGAGGTCGCGCCCCCACATGCCGCTGCCGCGATCGCCGGTGCCGACGATGGCGTAGCGGCGTTTGGCGCGGGGCTGCGCGAGGGCGTCGGCAGGGAAGAGCGAGGCGCCGAGGGCGGCCGTGCCGGCCACCTTGACGAACTCGCGCCGGGTACTCGTGGATTCGTCGGACATGGCGCGGATCCTAGCACAGGGGCGAGCGCGAAATGCCCCAGAATCCTTTGACTTTAACGGTAAAGTATAGTATTTCACAGCGGGCCCACTCTATGAGTCGATACGTGCTGACGGTGGATCTTCGCGACGACCCGGCTGCGATCGCGGCCTACCGCGAGCATCATGAGCGCGTGTGGCCCGAGGTCCTGGAGAGCCTTCGCCGCGCAGGTGTCCGCCACATGGAGATCCTGATCCTCGGGCGCCGCCTCGTGATGGTCCTCGAGGTGAACAATGGCCTCGACGTCCGCCGGATGTTTGCCGACCACACCGTGTCGCACCCGCGCGTGCTGGAATGGGAGCGGCTGATGCAATCGCTCCTCGAGCCCGCCTCCGGCGCGCCACCGGGCGAGTGGTGGGCGGTGATGGAACCGGTTTTTCATTTCTCATGAGCGCGCCGCGGATCGACGCGCATCAGCATTTCTGGCGCTACGATCCCGCGGCGTATGCGTGGATCGACGACGACATGCGTGCGATCCGGCGCGATTGCCTGCCCGGAGAGGCTCAGCGCGAGATGACCGCCGCCGGCTTCGATGCGTGCGTTGCGGTCCAGGCGCGGCAGACGCTCGAGGAAACGCGCTGGCTGCTCGCGCTCGCCGACGCCTACCCGTGGATCGCCGGCGTCGTCGGCTGGATCGATCTGCGCGCGGACGATGCGCGGCGTCAGCTCGAACTCGTGGCCGAGCATCCGAAGCTGGTCGGCATCCGCCACATCGTTCAGAGCGAGCCGGACGATCGCTTCATGCTCCGGCCGGCCTTCTGCCGCGGCCTTGCGCTCCTCGAAGAGTTCAGGCTGACCTACGACATCCTTGTGTATAGTCGGCAACTGCCGGCGGCGGTGGAGCTGGTGGAGCGATTCGCGAGCCAGCGCTTCGTGCTCGACCACCTCGGCAAGCCGGACATCCGGCACGGCGGGCTGTGCGCATGGGAGCGGGACTTCCGCGCGCTCGCGGAGTGCCCGAACGTCTCGGCCAAACTTTCAGGACTGGTGACCGAGGCGGACTGGGACGCGTGGACGCCAGGCGACATCCGTCCGTATCTCGACGTCGCGTTCGACTGTTTTGGCGCGGAGCGGCTGATGATCGGATCGGACTGGCCGGTGTGCAGTGTGGCGGCCGGCTATGCACGCGTGATGGCTGTCGTGTCGGACTACATGGCGGATCGGCCCGCGCACGAGCGTGACGCCGTGCTCGGCGGCAACGCGCAGCGGTTCTGGAATCTGAACATGAACACGCAAGCCGAGGCGGCGCCATGATCACGCGAGCACACATAACGCAGGCCTTCAGGCCTGCCGTACCCCGCGGCGCGGGCAGCCCTCAAGGGCTGCGCTACCTGTTTGTCTTCCTGCTGGCGATCGGCGCGTGCGGCGGGCGACGGCAGAGCACGACCGGCCTGACGATTGCCGTAATCCCGAAGGGCACGTCTCACGTCTTCTGGCAGAGCATTCATGCCGGCGCGGAGAAGGCCGCGCGCGAGACCGGGGCGACGATCATCTGGCGTGGGCCGCTGCGGGAGGACGATCGCGCCTCGCAGGTATCCGAGGTCGAGGGGTTCGTGAGCCGCGGCGTGTCCGGGATCGTGCTGGCGCCGCTCGACGAGGCGGCGCTGGCGCCGCCGGTCGCCGAGGCGACGCGCCGCGGGATTCCGGTCGTCGTGATCGATTCCGGCCTCAAAGGGACCGACTACATCAGCTTCGTCGCGACCGACAACCGCAAAGGCGGCCAGCTCGCGGGCGATCACATGGCCGGTCTGCTCAAGAATTCAGGAAAAATCGTGATGCTCCGCTACGCCGAGGGCTCCGAGAGCACGCTGCAACGCGAGGCGGGATTCCTCGCGGCCATCGCCGAGCACAAGTACGTCGAGGTGCTCAGCGAGAACCAGTACGGCGGCGCCGACGTCGAGGGCGCGTACAAGAAGAGCGAGGCGCTGCTCGGCCGCTTCAAGCGCGCCGACGGATCGCTCGCCGTCGACGGCATCTTCACGCCCAACGAGTCGACGACGCTCGCGATGCTGCGCGTCCTCGAAGACAACGGCTGGGCGGGAAAGGTGAAGTTCATCGGGTTCGATGCGTCGGACACGCTGGTGAAGGGGCTCGGCGACGGCCACATCGACGGCCTCGTGCTGCAGGATCCGGTCAACATGGGCTATCTCGGCGTCCAGACGATGGTGGCGCACATTCACGGCCAGCCGGTCGAGAAGCGCGTCGACACCGGCGTCCGCCTGGTCACGCGCGATCGCATGAACGACGCCGACGCCAGGGAGCTGCTGCATCCGGATCTGTCCCGATGGCTGAAGCCCTGAGCGCGCCACGCTTCGAGATGCGCGGCGTCAGCAAGGCGTTCGGCGCCACCACCGCGCTCGACGCCGTAGACTTTTCCGTACGCCCGGGGGAAGTGTGCGCGCTCGTCGGCCAGAACGGCGCCGGCAAGAGCACGCTGATGTCGGTTCTCGCCGGTGCGATCACGCCGGACGCCGGCGTCATGCAGCTGGACGGCCGACCCTACGCGCCGCGAGACCCGTTCGATGCACGTCACGCAGGCGTGGCAATGATCTATCAGGAGCTGTCGCTGGCGCCTCACCTGAGCGTGATGGAGAACATCGTGCTTGGCGTCGAGCCGGTCCGGCGCGGCATCGTCGACCGCACGCGCATGCGCGAGATCGCGGTCGACGCGATGCGGCAGCTCGGTCACGACGACATCCAGCCTGAGACGCGGGTCGCGGCCCTTCCGCCGGCGGCGCAGCAGCTGGTCGAAATCGCGCGCGCGCTTGCGACCGGTTGCCGCGTGCTCGTGCTCGACGAACCGACGAGCAGCCTGGGGCACGCGGACGTTCGCGTGCTGTTCGATCTCATCAGCCGTCTGAAGGCGCGCGGGATCGCGATTGTCTACATCTCACACTTCATCGAGGAAGTGATGGCCGTGTCGGATCGCTTCGTCGTGCTGCGCGACGGCCGCAACGCTGGAAGCGGCCTCACCGCCGCTACAAACGCCGCGGACATCGTCGGCATGATGGTGGGGCGGGCGCTCGACGATCTGTACCCGCGCGGGCTGCGCGTGGCCGGCGATCCGATTCTCCAGCTGGACGGCGTCATGCCCGGCGCCGCGACGTTGACGCTGCGCCGTGGAGAGATCCTGGGCATTGCCGGCCTGCTCGGCGCAGGACGCACGCGGCTGCTCCGGGCGATCTTCGGTCTCGAGCCGGTGACGAGTGGCGCGATCAGCGTCGGCACGTATTCGGGATCGTCGACGCCGCACGATCGATGGCGTCAGGGCATGGGGCTGTTGAGCGAGGAGCGCGCGGGTGAGGGGCTGGCACTCGGGTTGAGCATCGCCGACAACATGACGCTCACACGGCTCGAGCCGCTTGGACCGGCGTTCACGGTGTTGCCGTCGAGGCAGCGCGTGGCGGCGGCGCGCTGGATCGATCGCGTCGGCATCCGCTGCGAGAGCGCGCGACAGACGGTGGGCGAGTTGTCGGGCGGCAACCAGCAGAAGGTCGCGGTGGCCCGGCTGCTGCACCACGACGTCGACGTCCTCGTGCTCGACGAGCCGACCCGCGGGATCGATGTTGCCAGCAAGGCGCAGATCTACGCGCTTGTCGACGGGATGGTCCTCGATCGGAAAGCGGTGCTGCTGGTCAGCAGCTACCTGCCGGAGCTGTTGGGCGTGTGCGATCGGATTGCGGTCATGTCGCGCGGACGGCTGGGGCCGGCGCGGCCGGTGGAGGAATGGACAGAACACTCGCTGTTGATGGACGCGTCGGGCGCCCGGGCCGCATCGTAACGGCGCGGCGGCTGCTGGACGAGCGCGGCGTTCTCGCCGGTCTCGTGATCGTCGCGCTGACCTTCGGCGCGCTGATCGGCCCGCAGTTTTTCGCCGCCGCCAACCTCGAACTGATGGCGCGCCAGACGGCTATCGTCTGCGTCGCCGCGTTGGGCATGACGATGGTGATCGTGTCCGGCGGGATCGATCTGTCGGTCGGGTCGATCGTCGCGCTCAGCACCGTCGTCACCGCGCTGCTGCTCGGCCGCGACGGCAGCGCGGCCGGCGCGCTCGTCGCGGCGCTGGGCGCGGTCGCCGCCGGGGCGCTGTGCGGCGCGCTCAATGGCGTCCTGATCACGCAGCTGCGCGTGGTGCCGTTCATCGTCACGCTCGGGACGATGCTGCTGGTGCGCGGCGCCGCGAAGGGGATGTCGGGCGAACGCCGGCTGGAAGCGCCGGCGACCTGGCTCAACGACCTGCTGCGCACGGCACAAGGTGGACACGGAGTGCTGCTGCCGTCCGGCATCTGGCTCACGGCGGCCCTTGCCGTCGCCGTCGCGTTCACGCTCCAGTACACGCGCTTCGGACGCCACCTCTTCGCCGTCGGATCGAGCGAGCGGACAGCGCGTCTGTGCGGCGTGCGCATCACCAGAACGAAGATCGCGGTCTACACCGCCGCCGGCGCGCTCGCGGCGCTGGCCGGCGTGCTGATGTTCTCGAAGCTGTCGGTCGGCGATCCAACAGTGGCCAACGGCCTCGAGCTCGACGTGATCGCCGCGGTGATCATCGGCGGAGGCAGCCTGCTCGGCGGCCGCGGCAGTATCGTCGGCACGATCGCCGGCGCGGCGATCATGGCGATCATCCAGATCGGCTGCTCGCAGCAGGGGCTGCCCAACTGGGTGCAGCAGATCGTGACCGGCGCGATCATCGTCTTCGCCGTGGCGCTCGATCGGTGGCGCAGCAAGACACTGAGCTAGCAAGAGGACACGAGTGAATTCAGCCACAGAGACACGGAGACACAGAGAAGGTCATCCGCGGATTGCGCGGATTACGCGGATTACGAACAAGGACGACGACCGCGTGTCGCACGTCGGCCGGCAACGCCGGCCGATTGCCCGCGCCCTCGAACGCGCAAAAACACAAACATCGCCATCTCGCCCGGTTTGTGTTTTCGCGCGTTCGCGGACGCGGGCCGCCGCAACGCGGCGGCGTGCGACGCGCGCCAGCTCTGTGTCTCTGTGTCTCTGTGGCTTGAATCCTTCTGCGTTCTCCGCCAACCCCGTGTCGGTGTGCGAGGCCTCCTGCCGATGAAGATTGTCGGCCTCGATGTGCTGGACCTGCGGTTTCCGACGTCGCGCACCAACGACGGTACCGATGCCGTGCACCTGGATCCGGACTACTCCGCGGCATACGTGATTCTGCGCACGGACGAGGGGCTCGAGGGACATGGCCTCACGTTCACGATCGGACGCGGCAACGAGGTGTGCGTCGCGGCGATCGAGGCGTTCCGTCACCTCGTGGTCGGGCAGACGCTGACCGGTATCACCTCTGATTTCTCCGGCTTCTGGCGGCGCCTCGCGTCCGACTCGCAGCTGCGATGGCTCGGCCCGGAAAAAGGCGTGATCCATCTCGCGCTCGCGGCGGTCGTCAACGCGGTCTGGGATCTGTACGCGAAAGTAGAGCGCAAGCCCCTCTGGAAGCTGCTGGCGGACATGACGCCGGCGCAGGTCGTGTCGTGCATCGACTTCCGCTACATCACCGACGCCATGACCGCGGATGAAGCGCTGGAACTGCTCGAGCGGCAGGCCCCGACCAAGCCGGCGCGCGAGGCCGCGCTCCTGCGCTCCGGGTATCCCGCCTACACGACGTCGGTCGGCTGGATGGGGTACTCCGACGACAAGATTCGCGCCCGCTGCCGGGAGGCGATCGAGGGAGGCTTCACGCATTTCAAGGTCAAGGTCGGAGGCAGGCCGGACGAGGACCGCCGGCGCGTACGGCTGGTGCGGGAGGAGATCGGCCCCGACCGGACGCTGATGCTCGACGCCAACCAGCAGTGGGATGTCGACGCCGCGATCGCCTGCGTGCGCGATCTCGCGCACTTCAAGCCGTGGTGGATCGAGGAGCCGACAAGTCCGGACGACGTCCTCGGTCATGCGACGATCGCGGCGGCGGTGCGGCCGCTTGGCGTCGGCGTCGCGACCGGTGAGCATTGCGCGAACCGCGTGATGTTCAAGCAGCTGCTGCAGGCGAAGGCGATCGACTTCTGCCAGATCGACAGCTGCCGCCTCGGCGGCGTCAACGAGAATCTTGCGGTGATGCTGATGGCCGCGAAATTCGGCGTCCCGGTGTGCCCGCACGCGGGCGGCGTCGGCCTGTGCGAGTACGTGCAGCACCTGTCGATGTTCGACTACATCGCCATTTCCGGCACGATGGACGGCCGCGTCATTGAGTACGTCGATCACTTGCACGAGCATTTCGAGGACCCGGTCGTCATTCGCCACGGCCGCTACGTTCCGCCGACGCGTCCAGGCTACAGCATCACCATCCGCGAGAGCTCGAGGCTTGTGCACAGTTATCCGGACGGCGAGGTCTGGATGGAGAGAGCATGAAGCGACTGTTGATCGCCGGCGCGTTCCTCGTGTTTGCCGGCGGGGCCGACCGAGGTCGGCCCCTACGCGCGGGAGCGCAGCTTGCTCCGCCCGTCTCCGGGCATGGTGCATTCGACCCGCGCGCGTTCGGCGCGAAGGGCGACGGCAGGACGCTCGACACCGACGCGATCAACAAAGCGATCGCGGCGGCGCATGCGGCGGGCGGAGGGACGGTGCGGTTTGGCGCCGGCACGTATCTGTCCACATCGATCCGTCTGCAGAGCCATGTCGGTCTCTTCCTCGATCACGGATCCACGATCGTTGCGGCCGATGCCAGCGCTGATCCCTACGACGAGCCTGAGCCGAACGAGTGGGACGCGTTCCAGGATTTCGGCCACAGCCACTGGCACAACAGCCTGATCTGGGGCGAGAACGTCGACGACGTGTCGATCACCGGGCCCGGGCTGATCCACGGCAAGGGGCTCGTGCGCAGCAACAGCAACGTGCCCAAAGGATCCGGCAACAAGGCGATCGCGCTGAAGAACAGCCGCAACGTGCTGATCCGCGACGTCTCGATCCTGCACGGCGGCTGGTTCGCCATCCTCGCCACCGGCGTCGACAACTTCACCGTGGACAACATCAAGATCGACACCAACCGCGACGGCATCGACGTCGATGCGTGCAAGAACGTCCGCATCTCGAACGCCACGGTGAACTCGCCGTTCGACGATGGGATCTGCCTGAAGAGCAGCTACGGTCTGGGATCGGCGCGGCCGACCGAGAACGTGACGATCGCCAACTCGCAGGTCAGCGGCTACGACGAGGGCACGCTGCTGGACGGCACGTTCAAGCGGACGGTCAAGTACAACCGCGGCGCGACGGGACGGATCAAGTTCGGCACCGAGAGCAACGGCGGCTTCAAGAACATCACGATCGCCAACTGCGTGATGGAGTACAGCCGCGGCCTGGCGATCGAAAGCGTGGACGGCGCGATCATCGAAGACGTCACGATCACCAACATCACCATGCGCGACATCGTCAACGCGCCGATCTTCGTGCGGCTCGGGAATCGCGCGCGCGGGCCGCGGGGCACCGTGCCTGGCGCCATCAAGCGCGTGCGGATCAACAATATCGTGGGTTCGAACATTGACTCGCGGCACGGCATCCTGATCAGCGGCATTCCCGGGCACGACATCGAGGATCTCGACCTGAACGGCATCCGGCTTGCCTATCAGGGAGGCGGCACGGCGGCGGACGCTGCTCTGGAACCGCTGGAGAAGGAAGCCGAGTACCCGGAACCGGATATGTTCGGGAATATGCCAGCCTACGCGTTGTACGCGCGCCACGTGAAAGCATTGCGCGCGCGTGACTTGACGCTCACGACCGAGACGCCAGACGCGCGGCCGGCGGTCAGGCTGCAGGATGTGTCAGGCGCCGATTTCGATCATGTCGTGGCGCCGGGCGCGCCGTCACTCGCAGCGTTCGTGTTGCGCCGGCTGACGGACTTCCGCCTTCGCAACAGTCCGGAGCTGCCGGATACCCGGCACTCCGCCGTCCCGACCGAAGCCGTCGTGCGCCGAGAACCATGACGATCAGCCGACGAGCGCTGTTCACGCTGGATTTCGATCGCCCGCCGGCGTCGATCGATCGGCTCGTCCGGGTTCACCGGACCGCGATGGCCTGCCGTGTGGAAGTGGCCCTGCACGAATGCGACGCGCGCCACGTGGCGGCGGCGCGCGACGCGCTCGACGAGGCCGACCGCGTGGAGGCCCTGCTCACCGTTTTTCGGGAGTCGAGCGAGTTGTCGCGCGTCAACCGGGAAGGCGCCGCCGGCGCGGCCGGCGTTGATCCCGAGGTGTTCGGGTTGCTTCAGCGCTGTGCTCAGCTCTACCTCGATACGGACGGTGCGTTCGACATCACCTCTTCACCCCTCAGCCGTTGCTGGGGGCTGCTGACGCGTGAGGGGCGCCTGCCGTCGACCGGCGAGATCGAAGCGGCGCGCGCCTGCATCGGCATGCTTCACGTCGACGTCGATGCGACGACGCGGTCGGTGCGGTTCGGGCGCGACGGCATGGCGCTGAACCTGAATGCGTTCGGCAAGGGATATGCGCTCGATTGCATGGCCGCAACTCTGCGCGCTCGAGGCACGGACCGGGCGTTGCTCTCGGCGGGAAGCAGCAGCGTGCTGGCAATGGGCGGGGCCTGGCCAGTCGACATTCGATCGCCGTTGTCGAGCAGGCCGCGACTGGCGCGCGTGCGGTTGGCCGGCGCGGCGCTGGGCACCAGCGGCGCCGGTGAACAGTTCGTGATCGCCGACGGCGTGCGCTACGGCCACGTGATCGATCCGCGCTCGGGCATGCCGGCGACAGGCGTGTTGAGCGCCAGTGCCGTCGCCGCCGATGCGGCGACCGCGGATGCCCTGTCAACCGCGTTCCTGATCGGCGGGCCGGCGCTGGCGCGGTGCTATTGCGAGTCGCATCGCGGCACGATGGCGCTTCTCGCCCTCGACGGATGCGATTTCGGACCGCTCGTCTTCGGCGCCCATCCGGGCGCGACCGTGGAGAACTGACATGATCCTGACGCCTGAGCAGCGTGCTCTGGGCCGGCGGAATTTCATGAAGGCGCTGGTCGGCACGCCCGCCCTCGCCACACTCGGTGCGGCGTCGGCGAAGCCCGAACCGGTGCGGGGCGGCCCCGTCCGGCTCGGGTTCATCGGGGTAGGCGGCCAGGGGCGCGCGTTGCTCGGCCAGGTGTCGCCCGCCTTCGGCGAAGTGAAGGCGATGGCCGACATCAATCCCGCGTCGCTGGCGAAAGCCGACGAGATCCTCGCGCAGCGCAAGCAGCCGCCGGCCAGGCATTACGTAGAATGGAAGGACATGCTCGAGCACGAACCGATCGAGGCGGTCGTCGTGGCCGTGCCGCTCTGGGCCCACGCCGACGTCGTCGTACCCTGTCTCGAGGCGGGGCAACACGTGCTGTGCGAGAAGATGATGGCGTGGGATCTCGACGGCTGCGGCCGGATGAAGGCCGCCGCGATCAAGGCGAATCGTGTGCTCGAGATCGGCTACCAGCGCAACTACAGTCCGATCTACGAGTCGGCGTACGCCGGCGTCATCAGGCAGGGGCTGCTCGGCGACGTGTATCACGCGCGATTGGCCTGGCACCGCAACGGCAACTGGCGCCGTGCGGGGGATCCACCGTCGAAGGACTACGATCCCTCGCGGTGGGGCTACCCGGACTTCGAGCATCTCTGGAACTGGCGGCTCTACTGGAAGTACTCACGGGGCCTGTTCGCGGAGCTCTGCAGCCACCAGCTGAACGCCGCCCACTGGTTCCTCGGGACCTCGGCGCCGACATCGGTGCACGCCACCGGCGGTGTCCATCGCTACACCGACGGACGTGAGGCGCACGATCACATCTACTCGATGTTCGAGTACCCGAAGGGCCTCACCGTGACGTTCTCGTCGATCGAATCGAGCGCCTTCGAACAGCGCTACGAAGCGTTCTTCGGCACGAAGGGGACGCTCGTTATGTTCAACGAAAGCGAGGCGCTGCTCTTCGACGAGGGCGGCACCGGCGCCGCCACCGGCGTCGACGTGTCGGGCACGCCTGGCGGAGCGGGAGTCGAGGCGTCGGAGACGAAACCGGCTCACAACGCCACGGCCGCGAACGCCCCGGCGCGCGCCGCCGGCGAGATGGATGCGACGCGCGCGTCGGCGACCGAGCTCGAGATTTCCGCGTTCTGTTCCGCGGTGCGCACCGGCTCGCCGCTCAAGTGCGGGCCGGATCGCGCGTTTGACTCCGCGCGCGCCTGCATCGCGGCGTGCGAAGCGGCGAAGGCCAGCACGAAACTGCCCGTCTGATGGCGTACCCTCGAATTGCGGCGCTGAAGACCGCCGCAGCCTTCCGCGCGCACCTCGAGCGGAACGGCATCCCGCTCGCGTTCGACGAGCGCATCGCGCCTCACGCGGAGTCGCCGCTCGGCCGGTCGATCGACGTGCACGGCGTTCGCGTCGGCAACCGGTTCTGTATCCTGCCGATGGAAGGGTGGGACGGCACAGCAGACGGGGAGCCGACCGATCTCACCCGCCGCCGCTGGCGCCACTTCGGCATCAGCGGCGCGAAGCTGATGTGGGGCGGGGAAGCGGTCGCCGTCCGACACGACGGCCGGGCCAACCCGCACCAGCTGATGATCAACGAGCGGACGCAGCCGGCCATCGCCGCGTTGCGCGAGGAGCTCGTCGCCGCGCACCGCGATCGCTTTGGTTCGAACGCCGACCGCGATCTCTATGTCGGCCTGCAGCTGACACACTCGGGACGCCACGCGCGGCCGGACGTGTACGATCGTCCAGCGCCGATCGCCGCGTGCCCGAATCCGATCCTCGATCGCCGCGTTCCCGGCGGCGTGCGCGTGTTCGAAGACGCGGAGCTGGATCGTCTGGTGGACGACTTCGTCGCGGCGGCGCGGCTGGCGCGCGACGCGGGCTTCAGCTTCGTCGACGTCAAGGCCTGCCACGGCTATCTCGGACACGAGCTGCTCGGCGCCCGCAACCGCCCCGGACCGTACGGCGGTGTGCTCGAGAACCGCACGCGCTTCATGCGGACCGTCATCGAGGCGATCCGCGCGAGCGTCAGCGGACTCGAGATCGCCGTCCGCATCTCTGCGGTCGACACGGTTCCGTATCGCAGGCGCGCGTCCGATCAGATCGGCGAACCCGAGCCCCCAGCCCTGAGCCCTCAGCCCTCCGTGGGTTTTGGGATTCTAGAAAGCGACGCGGAGATCGACAGGGCGCTCGACGAGACACGCGCCGTGCTGCGCATGCTGGAATCGCTCGACGTCGCCTGGATCTGTGTGACGGCGGGAAGCCCGTACTACAATCCGCACGTGCAGCGGCCGGCGACGTTCCCGCCGCCCGACGGCTACGAGCCGCCCGAGGATCCGTTGCGCGGCGTCTGGCGCCAGATTCAGGCGACGGCACTGCTCAAGCGCGACTTTCCGCGCCTCGTCTTCGTCGGCTCCGCATACAGCTACCTGCAGGAGTGGCTGCCGCACGTCGGTCAGCACAACGTGCGCGAGGGTCTGTGCGATTTCGTCGGCCTGGGACGCATCGCCCTGTCGTACCCCGGTCTGCCGGCGGACGTGCTGAGCGGCGCGCCGCTCGCGCGGGCGCAGTTTTGCCGTACATTCAGCGACTGCACCACCGGGCCGCGCATGGGTATGGTTTCCGGGTGTTACCCGCTCGACAAGTTCTACGCCGGGCGTCCCGAGGCGGTTCAGATTCGAAACGTGAGGGTCAAATGACGAAGCAACTGTTGTTGGGTGTGGTCCTTGGCGCCGTCATCGGTGCCGCAGCCGTGCATGTGGCGGCGCAGCCCGCGAAGGCCAAGGGCGGCTTCATCGTCCAGCACGACGCCGAGATTGCGAAAAACGAGCCCGGCACGCACAACGGCGGCGGACAGACCATCGGCTACTCGTTTTTCGACAAGACACCGGGCATGAAGTTCGTCTTCCGCAAGCGCGCGCTTCACCCGGGCGCCGGCGTCGGCCCGCACGAACAGCACGAGGACGAGGTTTATTACGTCTTGAGCGGCAAAGGCGTGATGACCGTCGACGACACCAAGGTCGACATGACGCCCGGCACCGCGGTGCTCACGCGCCCCGGCAGCTCGCACTCGCTGAAGCAGATGGGCGCCGACGACCTCGTCGTACTGATCTCGTACGAGATCAAGTAGGCCTGGAGAGGATGCGCTTCGACGCTGAAGCGCAGGAGGCCCAGCGCATATCTCAGTTACGCCTCCACCAATCGATGCAGGTGACCGACGATGGAGAAGATCCTCGAGAAGCTCTTCGGCAAGACTCCTGGAATCGATGTGGTCATCGCGGTCGTGACTCTGTACATGCTTCCGAGCGTGGTGGCGAAAGAGACAAGAGACGCATGGGGCGTCATCATTGTGCCAGCTATCTGGCTGGTCGTGCTGGTCTCGTTCGCGCTAAGCGGGAGATGGGACGACTGGTTATTCGACCCACTCTATGGCAGTCCGGAAGTAAGGAACAAAAACCATCCGGCGTGGGCCACATGGTTGCGACGCTCGCTGTTCCCCGTCACGTTTCTCGTCGATTCCCTCGGCATCCTTGACAAGGTGGACGCGGCTCGAGAAACGGCTCACCAGGCGTTCCAGTATCCCGGTATTCAAAAACGACAGGCGGGCATCTACCAGAGTGCGAAAACCGCGTTCAACGCCACCGAGCAATGGGACAGACAGGTCAAACCGTATCTCGAATTCTCGAAAGCCGCACGCATCTTTGTCTGGCCCCTTCTTGCTGCTTTTGTGTGGGTGCTGTTGAACCATGCGACTGGATGGCCTCCATACATTCCCGTCGCCGCACAGCCTCCACTCGGCCGTCTGGTCAACTGGTCACAGTACCGGTGGGTCACCTATATCAGCTGGCAGGGCGTCTCGTTTCTGTATCTGTCGCTGCGGCTGGTTCACATGAGAAAACTGTATCAGCTGGCGAGCGAAGTCACAGTCTATCCATTTCAAATCGAGAAAAAGGGAGATCGAAGCAACGCTAAACCCATGCTCAACGTGGGTACTGCAGTCATGCCACTCGACGCCCTGGAGATCTTCAGGCGCGTTCTGTGCGTGGGCAAGGCCGGGCCGCGGCTCAAGGAGCAGCTCAGGACGTTGAGCGACCCACCCCTCGAGGCAAGCCAGGCAAAGTGCGAGACTCTGCGCGACTTGCGAAAGCTCGTCGGCGACAAGGAGTACTGCCTGTTTGTCGTGAGTAGCGACTCTCCTCCGGGACTGACGCGCGATGAGGTCGCAAGAGAGCTGCGGGCCATCAAGGATGTCGCCGTATACCCCGATGCCGTAGGACAAGTGATGGTCGTGCAGGAGGCAGAGTTGGAAGTCGCCCAAAACGTCCCTGCCGTAAAAGAGTTCTTGAACAAACCTGGTGGCGCCAAGAACGGGTTTGCACTACCGGGGTGAGCCCGGGCGATAGAATCCGGCGATGGAACGCATTCGTCAGAGCTTTGACCGACAGGGGTTCATGCGGACGCTCGGCGCCACCCTCGAATCGGTCGAGTCCGGAATCGTGACCATCGCGTGCGGATTCGATGAACGGCTCACGCAACAGCACGGCCTGCTACACGGTGGCCTGTTGGCGAGTCTCATCGACGTCGCCTGCGGGTATGCCGCGCTGTCGGTGATGCCCGCCGGCCGCGAGGTGCTGACCGTCGAGTTCAAGATCAATTTCCTGAAGCCCGCGAAGACGGATCGCGTCATCGCGGTGGGTCAAGTCGTTCAGGCTGGCCGAACGCTGACCATGTGCGAAGGCACTGTCTTCGATGCCACACGTCAACGGGTTCTCGCGAGAATGACCGCGACGATGATGGCGGTTGACGCGCCTTCCCCTTAGTGCCATCGATCCGGGCAGCGCGCGAGATGCCGTCCGTCCGCATCGCACCGGTCGTGCTGATCACAGTCCGGCTAAAGCCGGACACTACCGATACCCGCGAGCAGGCGGGGTTAGGCGTCCACGGCAGCGATGAGCGCCTTGATGTACCCGAGCGCGAATGCGAAGCCCTGCGCCTCGTTGGCGTCGCCTTCCACGCGCGGGACGTGGTCGGGCATCATCATGCCGTCGTAGCCGACTTCCTTGTAGACGCGCATCGCCTTCAGCATGTCCACGTCGCCGGCGTCGATGAACGTTTCCTGGAAGTTGAGGAAGCCGCCGCGGATGTTGCGGAAGTGCACGTTGAAGATCTTCTTGCGCGTGCCGAACCAGCGGATGACGTCGAAGATCTGCTCGCCGGGTTTCTCGAGCATCTCGGCCACGGTGCCCTGGCAGAAATTCAAACCGTGGTACGGGCTCTCGGCGATCCCGACGAACCGTTTCAGTCCGTCGACGCTGCCGAGCACGGTTTCGACGCCCTGAAACCCCTTGCCGCGCGGCATGCCGGGATCCTGCGGGTGGCACGCC
>Ga0105248_10003547_pt1 | contig 17289 bp, 20 predicted proteins | sample KBSS34metaG_FD_81524 | JGI IMG/M metagenome (GOLD analysis project Ga0105248, IMG submission 81524) | Switchgrass rhizosphere microbial communities from Kellogg Biological Station, Michigan, USA - KBS S3-4 metaG | ecosystem: Host-associated > Plants > Roots > Rhizosphere > Soil | place... | reverse complement strand
GTGGGAAACGTCGCGGCTACGTCCGCTCGGCCGAGACGATCGGGGCGAGCGGCGGCCGGGTGCTCCGGCGCCACGTCCTGCCCAACGGCATCGCGCCGGTCCTGGTGTTCACCGCGTACATCGTCGGCGGCGCCGTCGCGGGAGAGGCCTCCCTGACGTTCCTGGGTGTCGGCTTGCGGCTGCCGGCGATCTCCTGGGGACTCCAGATCCAGATCGCCCAGACACGGTTCACCGCAGCCCCGTACCTGCTGTTCTTCCCCTCACTGTTCCTCTGCCTGTTCATCGGCGCCTTCGTCCTGCTCGGCGAGTCGATCCGCGACGCGCTCGACGTGAAGATGGTCGATGGCTGAGCCGGTGCTCGAGGTCGACGACCTCCACGTCGAGTTCCGGACGGAGGAGGGAACGGTCAACGCGGTCGACGGCGTCGGCTACAAGATCGCGAAGGGTGAGGTGCTGGCGATCCTCGGTGAGTCCGGCTCCGGCAAGACGGTGCACGCGCGCGCGATCATGCGGATCCTCGACTCCCCCCCGGCCCACATCACCGCCGGCCAAGCCAAGCTGCACGAGGTCGACGTGCTCGCGCTGGACGAGGCCGACATGCGGGAGGTTCGCGGCGCGAAGATCGCGATGCTCTTCCAGGATCCGCACTCGGCGCTCGACCCGGTGTTCACGATCGGCGATCAGCTGCACGAGCTCCTGCAAGCGCGCCGGGGGTTCTCCAAACGCGAGGCGAAGACGATGTCGATCGAACTCCTGTCCCGCGTCGGGATCGCGTCGCCCGAAGAACGGCTGAAGGCCCATCCGCACGAGCTCTCCGGCGGGATCGCGCAGCGGGTGATGGTGGCGATGGCGATCGCCCTCGAACCGGAGGTGCTGCTCGCCGACGAACCGACGTCGTCCCTGGACGTGACCGTGCAGGCCCAGGTGCTCGATCTCCTCGGCTCGGTCGTCGAGGAGACCGACATGGCGATGGTCTTGATCACGCACAACCTCGCGGTGGCGGTCGGGCTCGCCGATCGCATCGCCGTGATGTACGCGGGGCGGATGGCCGAGCTCGGGCCGGCCAAAGACGTCTACGCGTCACCGAAGCACCCGTATACGGCGGGGCTCCTGCGGGCGATCCCCGACATCGACGTGCGCGAGGAGCGCCTGCCCGGCATCAAGGGCGCGCCACCGAACATGCTCCGGCTCCCGAGCGGCTGCGCGTTCCACCCTCGCTGCCCGCTCGCCGACGAACGATGCGCCCAGGAAAGGCCGCCGTTCGAAGAGGTCGTCCCCGGACGATGGACGGCGTGCTGGCATTGGGACGAGGTGACCCGATGAGCGAGCTCTTGATCGACGTCGCGAACGTGGTGAAGCACTTCCCGCTCAACGACAAGATCTTCGGCTCCTCCGGCGTGATCCACGCGGTCGACGACGTGAGCGTGCAGGTTCACGCGGGCGAGGTGCTCGGTGTCGTCGGCGAGTCGGGGTGCGGCAAGTCGACGCTCGCGAACCTGATCATGATGCTTGAGGAACCGACGTCCGGGACCATCTCCTTCCGCGGCAAGGACGTCGCGACGTTCTCCAAGAGCGAGCGGCTCGCGTACCGGCGCCAGGTCCAGATGGTGTTCCAGGACACCCTCGGGTCGCTCGATCCGCGCATGACGATCGCCGACGTGCTAACCGAGCCGTACACCGTGCACCGGGACTTCCTGCCGAAGAAGGAGTGGCCCGACAAGGTCCGGCAACTCCTCGCGCTCGTCGGACTCGACCCGAACCACGCGAATCGGTATCCGCACCAGTTCTCCGGCGGGCAGCGGCAGCGGATCTGCATCGCACGGGCGCTGGCGCTGGACCCCATCGTGCTGGTCTGCGACGAGCCCGTCTCGGCGCTCGACGTGTCGGTCCAGGCGCAGATCATCAACCTGCTGAAGGATCTGCAGGAGCGGCTCGGGTTGGCCTACGTCTTCGTGGCGCACGACCTTTCGGTCGTGCGCCAGATCGCCGACCGCGTCGCCGTGATGTATCTCGGGCAGGTCGTCGAGACCGGCGATGAAGCACGGGTGCTCCTGCAGCCGTCGCATCCGTATACACAGGCGCTCGTGTCGGCATTGCCCGAGGCAGACGAGACCGGCAGGGTGACGGGCAGCCGGATCATCCTGGCCGGCGACCTGCCGAACCCGGCCGAGCCGCCGTCGGGGTGCCGCTTCCGCACCCGGTGCTGGATGGCCCAGCAGAAGTGCGCCGACGAGGAGCCCGCGCTGATCGAGCGCGGGACCGGCCGGCCGACGAAGTGCCACTTCGTGACGCCGACCGTGGATGCGCCGGCCGCCGTCTGAGCAGCTCACGGTCACACGCCGGCCCTCTCGTGGCATGAACCGCTGACGGAACCGCCCGGACGGCGGCGAGCGTCGGAGGGTCGGCCAGGGATCAGATGGACGAGCGCAGCGACACCGAGCTGCTCCTCGCGTCGCGGGTGGAGCCCGTGGCGTTCGTCGAGCTGTACCGCCGGCATGCCGAGGACGTGCTCCGGTACTTCGCCCGGCGCACCCTCGACCCCGAAGCTGCTGCCGAGCTCACGGCGGAGACGTTCGCCGAGGCCTACGCGTCCCGGCGCAACTACCGAGACACGGGGGCGAACGGCGTGGCGTGGCTCTACGGGATCGCGCGGCACCAGCTCGGCCGGTTCTTCCGGACGGGCACGATCGACGCGGCGGCGCGGCGACGGATCGGGATCGCGCGTGAAGCGCTCCCCGCCGACGACTACGAACGGATCGAGGAGCTGGTGGATCTGGCGCCGATCCGTGAGGCGCTAGCCGAGGCGCTGGAGACCCTCGCGGACGAGCAACGTGACGCGCTCCGACTCCGGGTGATCGACGGGCTCGGCTACGCGGAGGTCGCGGAACGGCTGGGGTGTGCGGAGGCAGCGGCACGCCAGCGGGTCAGCCGAGGACTGCGGCGGATCGCGCTGGTGCTGCAGGAGCGCGGGCTCAGCCTCGCGACGGAGGTGGAGTAGATGGACACCGAGTTCGAGTTCCTGCGCCGGTTCGAGAGCGAGCTGTCGATGCGCGCGAAGGCGGATGCGCGCCGGGAGGCGTCGCCGACGCCGAAGTACCCGCGCCGGTGGAAGCCGTGGGTCGCCGTGGCCGCGATATTGCTTGTGCTGGCGGCCGGGATCGGCGTGCTCGCGAACAGCGGGCTATCGGGAAGCCAGGCCAGCATGGCCGCCGTCGGAGCCGACAGCGGCGCGGCTCGGAACCCCAACGAGGTGGTTCCGGGCCCGCTACCCGCTACGAACTCGGGCCGGTTGACCTTCGGCAGCTCTCACCAGAACCAGTCGGTGCGGGGAGCGGTCGGTGACCTCCAGGGGGCACCCGCGGGTGTGGGCGCAACGGCGACGAGCGCACCGAACATCCAGCAGGAAGGGGCGAACGGTTCGTCGTCGAACGCAGCTCCCACCGACCTGTCGAAGATCATCCGGGACGGGCAGATCGCGCTCACGATCGACGATGGCACCTTCAAGGCGAAAGCGGGCACCGTCGCACACATCGCCGCGGTGAACGGCGGTTCGATCCTTTCCTCCTCGACCGAGGGCGGCGACAGCGGATCGTTCACCGTCCGCGTTCCGGCGGCGAACTTCGACAAGGCGATGTTCCAGCTCTCGCAGCTCGGCACGGTGGATTCGTCGGCCAGCCAGGGGCAAGACGTCACCGCCCAATACGTCGACCTCAAGGCGCATATGAAGATCTATCTCTCGCGCCGCAAGGTGCTGTTCGGCCTGATGGACAAGGCGACGACGATCGGCCAGTCGTTGGCGCTGCAGAACCAGCTCGATCAGGTGCAGCTGAAGATCGATCAGATCACCGGGCAGATCAACTACATCAACAAGCAGGTCGCGGAGTCGACGATCAAGGTCGACCTGCACGAGCCCGGCGCCGCGGTTGCGGAGAGCCCCGACGCCATCGACAACCCGAGCCTCGGACGCGCGTGGGACCGTGCGGTGCAAGGTATCTTGAACGTCGTCGCGGTGATCCTGATCGGGCTCGGGTACCTGATCCCGCTGCTGATCGTCGCCGGGATCGTGTTCCTCGTCGTGCAGCTCGTCCGTCGGCGCCGCGCCCCTGCCGACGAGACCTAGGGCAGTGGCGCGTCCGACGCGCGCAGCCAACCGAGAGCGCGCGAGCGCTCGGCGCTGATCGACGCGAGCGTGCTGTCGGTGCCGCCGGCACCTTCGGTCGCTCCGAACCACGTGTCGGCCTCGCGCCATGCGGCCTCGATCTCGCCCGGGTCACGCAGACGTGCGGTCGCGCGGAACACCGACACCGAGCCCGGCGACTCGATCGCGGCGTTCAGATCCTCGACCGCGAACTCATGATCGATCGGCGGCATAGCGTCGACCATGCGCAGCGCCCACAGCAGCACGCCGAGCGCTTCCTTGCGCCACATCCCGTCGGCGATCGCCTCGGGCGGCCACGCCGAGGTCGGCGCATCGAACAGCGTGCGCTCCGTGTCGGTGAGCGCCCCGGTCAGGGACTCGCGCTCGAACCACTCCTCCGTCTCGAGGCGGGCCCCCTCTGCCTGACGGCGCCGCATCTGGTCTCGCGTCTCGGCCACGATCAGCTCGATCGAGGCGCGCCGAACCATCGCGTACAGGACCAACGCCCGGTCGGCGACCTGGCGCGCCGACGGGCGCTCGCTCACATCTCTCTCCGGCCCTCGAGGGCCTGCGACAGCGTGATCTCGTCGGCATACTCGAGGTCGCCGCCGACCGGCAGACCGCTCGCCAAGCGCGTCACCCGCACGCCGAGCGGCTTCACCAGCGCGGCGACGTACATCGCGGTGGCGTTGCCCTCGAGGTTGGGGTTGGTTGCGAGGATGCACTCCGTCACGTGATCGCGCTCCACTCGCTCGAGCAGCTCCTGCACCCGAAGGTCCTCGGGCCCCACGCCGTCGAGCGGGCTGATCGCGCCGCCGAGGATGTGATACCGGCCCTTGTGCAGGGCGCTCTTCTCGATCGAGGCGGCGTCCTTCGGCTCCTCGACGATGCACAGCACCGTGCGGTCACGGCTCTCGTCACGGCAGATCCGGCACAGGTCGCCCTCGGCGACGTTGCCGCACTCGCGGCAGAACACGATCCGGCGCTTCGCCTGGACGATCGCGTCGGCGAGCCGTTCGGCGTCGTCGGCCGGCGCCTTGATGAGCCAGAAGGCGAGCCGCTGCGCCGACTTCGGACCGACGCCCGGCAGCCGGGACAATTCGTCGATCAGCGCCTGGATCGGTCCCTCGTACACGTCAGGCCTTCTCGTCGGTGACCGGCTTGGCGCCGAGCATCTCTTGCACGCGGCGCAGCGCCTCGGCGTCGTCGCCGGGCGCGTCGTCCTCTTCGACGGGCTCCACGTGTGTGCCGTCGTCCCCGGCACGCGACTCGCGGACGACGCAGGAGATCTCCGGCGAGATACCGAACAGCTCCTGGAGCACCTCTTGGAAGACCGCTTGACGGCTCTCGACCTGCTTGACGGTGTTCTTGAAGGTCGGCGGGAACGCGATCTCGAGCGTGGTGCCGTCGTAGGACGTCGGCGTCGCGCTTTCCATCAGCGCGCGGAGCACCGCCTGCTTGCGCTGGCCGAGGTGCTGGATCACCGATCCCCACGAGCGACGGAGCATCGCGACGTCGACGCTCGCGGCATCTGCCGCGTGCGGCACGGGCAGCTGCGTCCCGTCGGAGTTCGCATCGGGAACCGCGACCGGCGTCTCCTCGACGACCGCGATGGTGTCGGGCGACTCCGTGACCCGCTCGCTCTTCTTCTTCGTCGACGTCGTCGGAGCCTGGGCCTTCGGCGCGGGATCTTCCACCACCGGAGCAGGAGCAACCGCGTCGGCCGCAGGCGCGACCGACCCCGCTGCGACGTTCGCGAGCCGTTCCAACCGCTCGAGCCGAGCAACCACGCCGGCCGGCGTCGGATCCGTCTCCGGCGCGCAGGCGCGGACCAGCGCGAGCTCCAACGTCAGCCGAGGCGACGTCGTCCACCGCATGTCGGTCTGCGCGGCGAGCAGCAGCTCGAGGACCCGCGACAGCTCTCCCGGCGTGAACTTGTCGGCCTGCGCTCGCAACGAGGCGTAGGCGTCGGACGGCACATCGAGCAGGTCTTCCTGGTCGGGGGCCGTCTGGACGAGCAGGAGGTTGCGGAAATGGGCGAGGAGGTCACCGGTGACGTTGCGAAGGTCGTGGCCCGCCTGGACCAGCCGGTCGACCGCCTCGAACGCGCCACGGAGGTCACCGACCGCGACGACGTCGGCGACCTCCATGCGGATCTCGCCCTGAGGCACGCCGAGCAAGGAACGCACGGTCTCCTCGTCGACGCGCTCGCCGCCGACCACGCTTGCCTGATCGAGCAGCGACACCGCATCGCGCGCCGACCCCTCGGCCTGGCGCGCCATCGCCAGCGCCGCGCCGGGATCGAGCTGGACGCCCTCGGAGCCCGCGATCTTCTGCAGGAGCTCGGCGAGCCCGTCGATCGTCAGCCTTCGGAAGTCGAAGCGCTGGCAGCGGCCGACGATCGTCGGCGGCATCTTGTGCGGCTCCGTCGTCGCCAGGACGAACCGAACGCCGGGCGGCGGCTCCTCGAAGAGTTTCAGGAGAGCGTCGAACGCCTCTCGAGACAGCCGCTGCGCCTCGTCGATGATGTAGACCTTCTCGCGGCCGACCATCGGCGCGGTCGGCGCCTTCTCGCGGAGGTCGCGGGCGTCGTCGACCCCGCCGTGCGAGGCCGCATCGATCTCGACCACGTCGACGTGTGCGCCGTCGCGGATCGCGACGCACTGGGCGCACTCGCCGCACGGCTCGGCGGTCGGCCCGTGCTCGCAGTTGACCATCTTGGCGAGGATCCGGGCGGTCGAGGTCTTTCCCGTCCCACGGGGCCCGCAGAACAGGAACGCGTGATGCAGGCGGCCCTCGCGCACCGCGCCGGTCAGCGCGCGGACGACGTGCTCTTGACCGAGGAGGTCGGACGGCGTCTGCGGCCGATAGCGCCGATACAGCGCCAGGTGCTGCGTGTCCTCAGCCACTGCGACCCCCTCAACGATGGTGTAGGGCCGTGCACCCGCCATCGACACCGAAAGACTCGATCGCTACTCCGCACGGCAGGCTCCAGCCAGGCGAACCTACGGCACCCGCCGGAAACCGCTTAGGGCTGCTGCGTTCCCGCCCTGACCCGGTTCGCGGTCCGACGTCGCGTAGGACCCGACCTTCAACGCCCCGCGCAGAGGCTGCCTCGGACCTCACGGGCCTCCGGCGGGGATTCAGCCCCGCATGAAGCGGATCTCGGGTACAGGGCACCGCTAGCTCCCCGCCTAGCACGGCCGCAGCCGAGTATACGGGCGGTCGGAGACACGTCTTCGGCGAGGGCGTTGCGGCCGGTCAGCGGTCACGCAGGTGCGACGTCGCGAGCGCGATCGCGCCCGCCGCGGCGGCGCACATGATCGCGCAGCCGAGCACGAACGGCAGGCCCTCGATCAGGAGCCAGCCGGTCGCGATCACGAGGATCCCGAGCGTGGCCATCCCCACGGGGAGGGTCGAGCGTTGGACGAGCGGTCTGACGGTCATGGCAGGACCTCCTGCTGGGAAGCGCCGTCTTGAAGAGGCATCGGCCTGGTCGCCGCCATCCTTGACCGGGAACCACACGTCCCCGACCGGCGTCCTAGGTGGGCCAGATGCCCTCCTCCCCAGGGTACCCAACCGGAAGGACGCCCATGCGCCAGCCCATCCGAGCCCTCCTCGCGGCCGCCGTGGCGGTCGTCGCCATCCTGGTCGCTGCGGCCACAAGCTCCTCCGCCGCAACGTCTTCGGCCGCCACCGTTCACATGCCCTCCAGCGCACCGGGCTCCCCGGGAACCGGGGACGGCACTCCCCCTCTTGCCGTCGCCCCCTCTCCGGAGTGCGACTCGGAACAGGCGCCGGACCCTGGTCCTGACGCGACTGTGGCGACGGTTCCGTGCATCCCGGGCCCGCAGCGCCGGCCTCAGCCGCTCATCGTCGTGCCGCGCTCCGGCATGGCGAACATCCGGTCGATGGCGTTCACCTCTGCGACCGTGCGGTCCGACGACCGGACCCTCGACGTTCGGTTCTGGAGCGGTGTCGAGCCCTGCTCGGTCCTCGACCACGTCGAGGTGGCCTATGGAACCGACGCGGTGACCATCACGTTGTTCGAAGGATCGGACCCCAGCGCGGGGATGGTCGCCTGCCCCGACATCGCGATGCTGAAACAGGTGACCGTACAGCTGGCTCAAGCGCTCGCCGGCCGCCGCATCGTCGACGGTGCGGCGTAGGCGCCGGAGGCTCCGGTAGCCTCGGGTCGTGCCCCTCGTTGGCTCAGTCTTGATCGACTTCGATGGCACGGCGTGCACGCACGACGTGGCCGAACACCTGATGGACCGCTTCGGCGAGCCCAGCTGGCGCGAGTGGGACGAACGGTGGCTCCGCGGCGAGGTCGACACGCGAACCGCGATCCGTGGGCAGGTCGCGCCGTTCGCCGGCCTCCACGATGAGGAACTGATCGCCTACGCGGTCGAGCACTGTCCGATGGACCCGACGTTCGCACCGTTCGTCGGTTGGTGCCGGGACAATGACCTCGCCACGACGATCGTGTCGGACGGCCTTGGCCTCTATATCCAGCCGATGCTTGCGGCTGCAGGCGTCACGAACATGCCCGTCATCACGAACGACTGGGCTCGCGGCACGATGGCGTTCCCCAACGGGCACCCTAGATGCGACTGGTGCGGAACCTGCAAGATGCTCGCCGTCCAGCGCGCCGCCAGACCCGTGGCCTTCGTCGGGGAGGGCCACTCCGACCGGTACGGAGCGCTCTACGCAGACGTCGTGTTCGCCAAGGATGCGCTTGTCGATCTCTGCCGCGACGACGGCATCCCTTTCGTCGCGTACGAGACGTTCGATGACGTGCGTGCGTCACTCGGATCGCTCGAGACCCTGCCGGGCCCGCTCGCTCCGGAGGTCTGCCCGGGCTGGCACACCGCATGATCGCGCCGGAAGGGCTGATCGCACGACCCCTGACCCTCGACGACGTCGACGCGACCATCGCGATGGTCAATACGTGCGAGCTCATCGACAGCGGCGAACTCATGTGGGAGCGGGCCGACCTGCTCTCGGACATCTCCGTCGAGGGGTTCGAGCCGGAGGAGGACTGGCTCGGGGTCTTCGATGGCGACCGGATCGTCGCATGGGCGTTCCTGCAGGGGCCGCGCAGGCTTTGGATCGACGTCGCTCCCGACGCGCGCGGGCGTGGGATCGGAACGTCGCTCCGACGGTGGGCCGTCGCTCGGGCACGCGAGCGCGGCAATGACCGATTGGGACAGACGATCGAGGACACGCGGACCGACGTCGCGACCACCCTTCGGTTGGCCGGGTTCACGCCCCGCCATACCTCGTGGATCCTGCAGATGGATCACCCGACGGAACCGCCGACCGCGGACCCTCCGACCGGCATCGAGATCCGCGCGATCCAGATGCCGAACGAGGAGGACCAGACGCTCGAGATGTTCGAGACGGCGTTCTCGGAGTTCGACGACCGGCTGCCGACGCCCCTCGACGACTGGCGGGCGAGCGTGACGCAGCGAGCGGGGTTCGAGCCAGACGACCTCGTCGTCGCCGTGGAGGGGGCTCGCGTCGTCGGAGGCGCCTTCCTGATCGACAGCGAGGAGATCTGGATCGACAAGCTCGCGGTCGCCGCGACGTACCGCCATCGCGGCATCGCCCGCGCGCTCCTCGGCACCGCGTTCCGCCGTTCGTTCGATCGGGGCTACGACCACACGTCGTTATCGACCGACTCACGAACGGGCGCGCTGACCCTGTACGAACGGGTCGGCATGCGCGTGACGCGATCGTTCACCAACTGGGCGGTCGATCTCTAGCGCCGTTGGCGGTGGCCGAGGGATTCGAACCCTCGGGAGAGTTTCCCCTCCACACGCTTTCCAGGCGTGTCCCTTCGGCCGCTCGGGCAGGCCACCGGGCAGGAGTCTACGGAACCGCCGAGGCCGCCTTAGGAGCTCTTGAGGTACAGGAACGACGCGTAGGCCTTCCTGCCCTTCGGCGTGAGGTGCATCTTGTCGTAGAACCAATTGCCGTGGCCGCGCGAGTGCTTGTACCAGTCGATCAGATGGGTGTTGGCATGCCGAGCGGCGCACGCGCGCAGCCGCTTGTTCTGGACCCGCATGATCTTCGGATGGCTCGTGGGGCCGGTCACCGTGACGAGGTACACGCGGCGAGCAGAGCCGGCGAGGCGCGCGATCTTGTCGCAGTCTCCCGGCTGGATCAGCACGCCGTTGGTGCCCAGGTGGATCACGATCTTCTGGCGCAGCAGGCCGTGGCGCTTCTTGCGCTTCACGATCGAGACGGCCGAGTAGAACTGCCTCGACTTGACGGCGTCGACGACGAAACCGCGGGCCTGGAGCTGCGGCTTCGCGCCGAGCATGACGGAGTCGCCGATCGCGTAGCGGCCGGCGGGGATGCCGGCGGCAAGCGCGGGCGCTCCGGTGGCGAGCAGGACGACGGCGACGGCGGTCGCGAGCAGGGTTCGACGCATCCACGCACCTTACGGCGAGCGACGGATGGGGACACGTAGGCTGCCCGCATGATCACGCTGCGGCCGCTCACCGCCGAAAACCGAGCTGCGCTCGAGGCGCTCCGCCTCGAGCCGTCCCAGGAGCGGTTCGTCAATAACGTGTCCGAGGCGCTGCTCGAGGCCGATGAGGAGCCGGGCGGACGCGCGATCCAGTTCGGGCTCTACGACGACGACACACCCGTCGGGTTCGTGATGATCAGCGACGAGGTGGACGGACCCGACTACATCGCGCACTACCTGTGGAAGCTCCTGATCGATCGGGACCGCCAGCGGAAGGGCTACGGGACCGCGGCGCTCGACCTGGTCTCGACCTACTTCCGGGAGCGAGGGAACGCAGAGATGTGGACAACCGCCGGCGAGGGCGACGGGGGCCCGATCCCCTTCTACGAGCGATACGGCTTCGTTCGGACGGGCGACATGGTCTTCGACGACGAGGTCCTCCTCCGACTCGACCTCACCTGAGCGACGCGAGCGCGAGCGCGCGCTACCATCCGTCCCGTGGGCACTCCGGACTTCTCTCGTGGCGGCGGCTTCGGCACCCCCGAGCAGAAGATGGGCGAGCTCGAGGAGCGTCACGAAGAGGCGGCGCGGGAGATCGAGGCAGATCGGGTCGCGAAGCGGTCCCGGGAGGCGTATCCGTCCCGGCGCCCTTGGTACAAGCGGCTGTTCCGTCGCTCCTAGCGACTAGAACGTCTTGATCTTGACGGCGACGGTGTCGCTCTTGGCCGAGTCGCCCTCGGACGTGATCGTCACCGGGCATCGGTAGTGCAGGTTCGGGTTGACCGTCACCATGTTGAGCGTGATCGCGACGTGACCACCCGGCTTCAGGGTGAACGTGTAATTGCTGTGGATGAACTGCCTGGTGATGTGCACGGCGCTGACACCGACCGGCACCTTGTACTTGCCGATCAGTACGCGAAGGATCTTGAAGTTCTTGTTCCCCGTGCAACCGGTCAGGTCGAAGGTGTCCTTCGTCGTGCCGTCGTTCTGGAAGGTGAGCCAGTACCAGACGCCCTCACCGTTATCGATCCGCTGGAAGATCGTCTGGCCCTTGGCGTTCGCGTTGTAGATGTTGTTGCCCTTCCACGGGTGCGGTGGCGGGTTGATCGTGCACCCGGTGCTCTGGCCGCAGAGCTTGATCCACGCGTCGGGCCGATACGGCGGTGACCCGGCGCTCGCAGACGAAGTGACGAACGCTTGCGCGGTCAGGCCCACGACAACCAAGACCAGCAACGTCCGCTTCATGACTCCGAAGGTATCGGGCGTCGACCCGGGCCAGCTTGACCCCGTCGTATGGGGGACACCTGGATGCGAGCGGGCGGGCCCGTGACGAGCCCGCCCGATCGGCCGCGGAGGCGGCGTGATTTGAACACGCGAGGGACGGATTAGGCCCCTAACCGCTTTCGAGGCGGTCCCGTTCGGCCGCTCCGGCACGCCTCCGTCGCCGAGTCTAGCAACGCGCCTCCGGCCGGGCGCCCCACGTGGCAGGATGCGGAGATGATCGACATCGCGACGATCGCCGAGATCCCGCTGTTCGAGGGCCTCCCACCCGAACAGCTCGAGCGGATCGCTGGATGGCTCGAACCGATCGACGTCCCCGCCGAGTGGCACCTGCTCAACCAGGGGTCGTATCCGGACGGATTCTTCGTCGTGCTTGAAGGCACCGTTCGGATCGAACGCGACGGCGACCCGGTCGCCGAGCTCGGCCCCGGCCAGTTCTTCGGCGAGATCGCCCTGCTCGAAGACAACAAGCGAACGGCCTCGGTCGCCACGGCGACCCGCGTGCGGGCCGCGGTCATGGATCAGGCGGACTTCTTCGAGATGACCGCTCAGATCCCGGCGATCAGCAAACGGATCACCGACGCGGCGATCGCGCGGTTCCCGAAGCGCTAACGCCGGTCGCGAAAGAACGCCCGCAGGAGCTCGCCCGAGGCGTCGGCGTGCACGCCCGTCACGAGCTCGGCGCGGTGGTTCAGCCGGGGATCTTGCACGAGGTTGCCGAGCGAGCCGGTGAACCCCGCCTTCGGGTCGGAGGCGCCGACGACCACCCGCGCCACCCGTGCGAGGACGATGGCGCCCGCACACATCGCACAGGGCTCGAGCGACACGACGAGCGTGCAACCCTCCAGCCGCCAGGAACCGAGCGCCTCGGCAGCGGCGCGCAGCGCCAGGATCTCGGCGTGCGCGGTCGGGTCGTGACGAAGCTCTCGCTCGTTCCCGGCCGCCGCGAGCTCGCGATCGCCCTGCACCACGACACATCCGATCGGAACGTCGTCGTGGTCGAGGCACCCGCGCGCCACCTCGAGCGCACGGTCCATCCACTCGGCGTCAGTAGGCATCGATCTCGCGCAGGCGGTCGTCGCTGATGCCGAAGTGGTGGGCGACCTCGTGCGCGACCGTCCGAGCGACCTGCGCACGCACGCGCTCCTCATCCGGCCCCGCGTACGAGACGATCGACGCGCGATACAGCGTGATCGTGTCCGGGAGCACGTTCGTGTAGTTGCCCCCACGGCGCGAAAGCGGGACCCCGTGATACAGGCCCAGGAGCCCGGGCTGCCCCTGCGGCGGGTAGTCCTCGATCAAGACCGAGACGTTGTCCATCGCCTCATGGACCCACGCGGGCAGGCCGTCGATCGCCTCGACCACGAGCTCCTCGAATCGGTCGGCCGCCAGGGACATGCCTCGTAGCGTACGTGGCTGGGTCAGGCAGGCCGGACGGACCGAACGGTCGGGCGGCCGCGCGCTACGCCGAGGGCAACCACGCCGGGCGCGACGACTCGAAGGCGCCGATCGCGTCGGTGTGGCGCAGCGTGAGCCCGATGTCGTCGAGCCCTTCCATCAGGCGCCAGCGCGTGAACTGCTCCATGTCGAACGTCTCGTCCAGGCCGGGCGCCCGCACCGTGAGCCTGTCGAGGTCGATCTCGATCCGAGTCTCCGGGTCGTCCAGCGAGGCGTCCATCAGCGCGCGGACCGACTCCTCCCGCAGCTCGATCGGCAGCAGCCCGATCTTCAGGCAGTTGTTCCGGAAGATGTCGGCGAAGCTCGGGGCGATCACGGCCTTGAAGCCGTGGTCCTCGATCGCCCACGGCGCGTGCTCCCTGCTCGAGCCGCACCCGAAGTTCGGCCCGGCGAGCAGGATCGACGCGCCGTCGTATCTCGTGTCGTTGAGGATGAAGTCCGGGTCCTTCCGCCACGCCTCGAACAGGAACGGGCCGAACCCGGTCCGCTCGACCCGCTTCAGGTGCTCCGCGGGGATGATCTGGTCGGTGTCGACGTCGGAGCGATCCAACGGCAACGCGGTTCCCTCGATACGGCCGATCGGTTCCATCACAGATCCTCCGGGGTCGTGAAGTGGCCGGCGATCGCCGTGGCGGCTGCGACCCGAGGACTCACGAGGTGTGTCCGGCCGCCCTTGCCCTGCCGGCCTTCGAAGTTCCGGTTGCTGGTCGAGGCGCTGCGCTCGCCCGGCTGCAGGATGTCGGGGTTCATCCCCAGGCACATGGAGCAACCGGCGCCGCGCCAATCGAAGCCGGCCGCGGTGAAGACCTCGTCGAGGCCCTCTTGCTCCGCCTGGATCTTGACCGAGACGCTGCCGGGAACGACGAGCGCGCGCATCCCGTCGGCGACGCGGCGACCGCGAACGACCTCGGCTGCGACCCGCAGGTCTTCGATGCGCGAGTTGGTGCACGAGCCGATGAACACGGTGTCAGGGCGGATGTCACGGATCGCCGTGCCCGGCTCGAGCGCCATATAGGTGAGGGCGCGCTCGGCTGCCTCGGCGCGTCCGGTCCCCTCGAACGACGCGGGGTCGGGAACCGTGCCGTCGATCGTCGTCGACTGCGCGGGGTTGGTGCCCCAGCTCACGTAGGGCTTCAGGGTGGCAGCGTCGATGGTGACCTCGCGATCGAAGGCTGCGCCGGCGTCGGTCGGGAGCGTCCGCCAGTGCTCGAGCGCCGCGTCCCACGCCCCGTCTTTCGGTGCGTGGGCACGGCCCTTCACGTAGGCGAAGGTCGTCTCGTCGGGCGCGACGACCCCCGCCCGAGCGCCGCCCTCGATCGACATGTTGCAGATCGTCATGCGGCCCTCCATCGAGAGCGCCTCGATCGCGGAGCCGCGGTACTCGATCACGTGGCCGGCGCCCCCGCCGGTTCCGATCCGATTGATGATCGCGAGGATGATGTCCTTGGCGCTGCAGTTCAGCGGGAGCACGCCGTCGACCGTCACCGCCATCCACTTCGGCCGGCTCTGCGGGAGCGTCTGCGTGGCCAGGACATGCTCGACCTCGCTGGTGCCGATGCCGAACGCGAGCGCCCCGAACGCACCGTGCGTCGAAGTGTGTGAGTCACCGCACACGATGGTCATGCCGGGCTGCGTGTAGCCCTGTTCGGGTCCGATCACGTGAACGATCCCCTGACCGCCCGAGCCCCACGGGTAGAGCGTGACGCCGAACTCGTCGGCGTTGGCCTGGAGCGCCTGCATCTGTCGCGCGCTGACCTCGTCGGTGACGGGACCGGCGGTGGTGGGCACGTTGTGATCCATCGTCGCAACGGTGAGGTCGGGGCGCCGGACCGGGCGCCCGGCCGCGCGCAGCCCGTCGAACGCCTGCGGGCTCGTAACCTCGTGCACCAGGTGGAGGTCGATGTAGAGAAGGTCGGGCTCACCCTCGGCGCTGCGGACGACGTGTGTATCCCAGATCTTCTCGGCGAGCGTCTTCGGCATCGGCGATCTGCTCCTGTGTGTCCTGGGTGCTGCTGTTGGTCGCGGGCCGGCTGCCCGGACCGTGCTACCCTATGTCCACATATTGGAACTCAGTTCCACATAGTGGACACCACTGTAGCAGGCTGTTCGGGTCCTTCCGGACGAACGCAGCCCAACGCGGAACGGAGCCGACACGATGCCGAGAACGATCGAGGACGACGAGGCGATCGGTCAAAGCGTCTCGGGTACGAAGCGTCCCACGCCCGCGACAGGGGTCGGCGTGCTCGACCGGGCGGTGGACGTGCTCGACGCGGTCGAAGGCGGTGCCCGTTCCTTCACGACGATCGCGGAGACGACCGGTCTGACGAAGCCAACGGCGCACCGCATGATCACAGCGCTCCAGGCGCACGGATTCCTGATGCACGTCGGTGGGGTCGGCTATGCCCTCGGACCACGACTGTTGAACCTTCAGACCACCGCGCTCCGCGAGCTCCCGCTTCGTCAGCTGGCGCGCCCCGCACTCGAACAGCTCGCGCGAACCACAGGCGAATCGACGCAGCTCTACATCCGTGACGGAGACAGGCGGATCTGCGTCGACGCGGTCGAGTCGGACAACGAGCTCCGAACGATCGTCCAGGTCGGCGCGTCGCTCCCGCTCGGCCGTGGCTCGGCGGGAAAGGTCTTCCTCGCGTGGGGCCCGCCGTCGGACGAAGACGTGGAGGACGTCCGCCAGTCGATCGCCACAACACGACGACGCAGATGGGCCGACAGCTACGGAGAGCGCGAGGCTGGTGTCGCCTCGGTCAGCGCGCCGATCTTCGGTCCGAACGACCAGCTGCTCGCCGCGATCTCGGTCTCGGGACCGCGCTCGCGGCTCGCTCCACTGCAGGCCAAGCGCTACGGCCCGGCGGTGGTCGACGCGGCGAAGCAGGTCGAACGGTTGCTGGAGCGAGACTGAGACGCGCTACCAGGCGTACGCCTCGGGCGCCGGCCCACCGGGCCCGGGGAACGTCATATCCAGCGCTTCGAGCACGTCGTCGGACAGACGGATCTGGAGGGCCCGCATCGAACCCAACAGCTGCGACTCGGTGCGCGGTCCGATGATCGGCGCCGTCACCGCCGGCTGGTGCAACAGCCACGCCAGCGCCACGTCCGCCGGCCGCTCGCCCAGCTCCTTGCACAGGTGCTCGAACCGGTCGAGCTGGTGGCGTTCCTGCTCGATCCGACCCTGCATGTAGTCCTGCGCGCGGCGGCCCTCCGCGACCTTCTCGAGCGCGCCGGCCAACAACCCTCCTGCGAGCGGGCTGTACGGGGTCAGTCCCATCCCGTACTCCTGCACCGACGGGATCACCTCGAGCTCGACCGTCCGCTGCATCAGGTTGTAGACGGACTGCTCGGTGGCGAGCCCGAGCGACCGGCGCCACGACGCGATCTCGTTGGCGCGCGCGATGTGCCAGCCGGCGAAGTTCGACGACCCGACGTACAGGATCTTGCCCTGCCGCTTGAGCTGGTCCATCGCCTCCCAGATCTCGTCCCACCATGCGTCGCGGTCGATGTGCTGCATCTGATACAGGTCGATCCGATCGGTGCGGAGCCGCCGGAGCGACGCCTCGCACTGGTGGATGATCGACAGCTTCGACAGACGCGACTCGTTCGGCAGGTCGCCCATCTGGCCGAACACCTTCGTGGCCAGGACCACCGTGTCGCGCCGGCCCTCGCCCTTGTCGAACCAGCGCCCGATGATCTCCTCGGTCGCCCCGACCCCGAGGTGACGGCCGTACACGTTGGCCGTGTCCACGAAGTTGATCCCGTAGGCGACGGCCGTGTCCAAGATGGTGTGGCTGTCCTCCTCGGACGTGTGCGGGCCGAAGTTCATCGTGCCCAGACAGAGCCGGGACACCACGAGGCCGAGCCGGCCGACGTGTGTGTATTCCATGGCGTTCGAGTCTACGACCGCTCCATGGGCCAACCCGCT
>Ga0105248_10003546_pt1 | contig 17295 bp, 12 predicted proteins | sample KBSS34metaG_FD_81524 | JGI IMG/M metagenome (GOLD analysis project Ga0105248, IMG submission 81524) | Switchgrass rhizosphere microbial communities from Kellogg Biological Station, Michigan, USA - KBS S3-4 metaG | ecosystem: Host-associated > Plants > Roots > Rhizosphere > Soil | place... | reverse complement strand
GGGAACCCAGCCATCATGGCGGCGCTACACGTGTTCGTCGGGCAAACGGAGGCCAAACGCGGCCTTACATCGAACGCCAATCGGCACTTGCGAATCGCCGCAAGCCTGCTCCACGAGTCCCCCAACGCTTGGCTTGACGCAACCGTTAAGCAGATTCAGACCGCGATTGCTATTATCCGCGCCGACTTTGATGAGGCACTCTGCCAGGCATCCGCGGGCGTCGAACTGGCCGAGCTGTGCGGCGCTTCTAACGTCTGCGCAGCGAGCCTCGGCAATCTGGCCAACGTCCTTTTCCTCACTGGCGATTACGAGGGAGCACTGCAGTACTATGATCGAGCTCTTGAGCGATTTCCGCCGCGAAGCGACAGCCGCATCGCAACTCTCGACAGCCTCGTACATATCAGGCTCGCGCAGGGCCGTTCTGAAGAGTGTGATCGACTACTCAGTCAGATCAACGAGCTCCTTGGTCTGTCGGATAACCGGACGCGATATGCATACCGTCACGCCCTGTTAACGCGCGTACATACGTGGTCGCGCACGGGGCGTGTTCAACAGGCGATCGAGGAAATAGATACAGTTCTCGACTTGGCCAAAACCTCGAACGACGAAATACTCTTGCATGTTGCATCCCTAACGAAGGCGGAGTTATTGGCGCGTGCATCTCGCGTGCAGGAGGCGATTCAGATAATCAGACAGATTTCTGTGACCGTGACGCTGCAGCCGCCGGACATCTGTGCCCTCTATGAGCGAACACTTGCATTTGTGTTCAGGGAGGACAATCACCCGAAGGCAGCGCGCAGTCATTTCGCGCGAGCAAAGAGACTCTACGAAGGCCTCCACCACAGACCTGGCCTGGACGACCTAGAGTTGTCTTGGGCACCAGGTGCGGGCACGTCAACTTATGTCCGAGACATGGATGACGAAGCCGATGCTGGTATTTCGTCGGCCAATATTACCGTTCATTGCGTCGCCACACTGATGGCTCACGGTGGGCGTCCAGAGATCCTTGCTCGCGAACTCATTACGATTCTGCGTGCTACGGGCTGCGCAACGTGGGCGAAGGCCGTCGTCCGGCGTGCCGAAGGCGTCGAACATACTCTTGCGACATTTGGATCTGAGCTAAATACGTTGGGGCGGCTGGAGCACTTCGCAGTCCGAGAGACTCAGCACGAGTCGGTCGAGATCGTGGCAGCCTTACTCCCTGGCCTCGAATCATCCACGACGGTGCATTCGCTAAAGCAATTGCTACAGTGCGCTCAGAACGTCGAACGCGCGCGCATCGAGCATGAGGAGCGGACGACACTTTGGCCGCTCGAGGATCTATTAATCGACGACAAGAGGGCCGTGATCTCTGGGCAAATGCGCAACCTCATGAACTCCGCGCGTCGCGTCGCACGGACCAAGGTCAACGTGCTGATCACCGGCGAAAGCGGCACCGGCAAGGAAATCCTCGCTCGCGCCATTCATGAATTCTCCGACCGCTCGGCCAGGGCCTTCGTCCCCTTCAACTGCACCGCCATCCCGCGCGACCTGCTCGAGAGCCAGCTCTTCGGCCACCGCCGCGGCGCCTTCACCGGCGCCGATCGCGACCAACTGGGTCTGATCCGCACCGCCCGCGACGGCACCCTGTTCCTCGACGAGGTCGGGGAGATGGGCCTCGATCTTCAACCCAAGCTCCTTCGTTTCATCGAGTCCGGCGAGATCTCGCCGCTCGGCGAGCCCGGCTCGCTGACCATCGACGTCCGCATCGTCGCCGCCACGAATGCGAATCTCGAAGACGCCGTCCGCGCCGGACGCTTTCGCGAAGACCTGTTCTATCGCCTGAACGTGGTCCGCCTCTCGATCCCGCCGCTGCGGGAACGGCGCGACGAGATCCCCGGCCTCGTCAACCATTTCGTCGCCCGCGCCGCCGACGAGTTCAAGAAGGGCCACCTGCGCGTCGCGGAAGAAACGATGGAGCGGCTCCTGCTCTATCGATGGCCGGGGAACGTCCGCCAGCTGCAGAACGAGATGCGCCGCATGGTCGCCCTTGCCGAACCGGATTCCACGCTGTTGCCGCATGCCATCTCCGAGGACATCCTCGGCGCGCTCCCGATCTTCCGCCGGCCGGCGGGCAACAGCCGCGAGATCGCCGTCGACCTCCACGACAAGCTGATGCCCGCCATCGCGCACGTCGAACGCGAGATGATCAAGGCGGCGCTGCGCGCGCACGACGGCAAGGTGCACGCGGTGGCTAAGGCGCTGGGTATCTCTCGGAAAGGCCTGTATCTGAAACGCCAGCGGCTCGGTCTCTGAACGCCCAGTAAGCATCAGGACAGGAAGCCCTCTCAACCGCGCGCTTCGCCACCTCCAGCACCGCGCCTGGGGTCTGTCGAGTTCAGTCTGTCGTCGCGCGCTCGCCTGGAGTGGGGCAACGAACTTCAGCGAATCGTGCGCCGGGCTAATTTGCGCGCGCTGCGGTGGCGGTGACGTCCTCGTCCGACCACTTCGGCTCACGCCACACGACGCGCGCCACGCCGGCGAAGAACATCCCGAAACTCATGAACGTGTAGGCAAACTCCGAATAGTTCCTGGCGAACTGGAGCCACCCTGCGACGGAAGTCGGCGTCGGCGGCAGCGGGGTGGGATTCTGAATCAAGCGAAGAGCGACCAGCGATACTGCCAGCACGATGCCCATCTTGATCGTCGGGGCCCACGGCCATCCTGTCGGCCGCTCGTGCTTCAGCACCTGTTCCTGTTCAGCGCGCACCCACAGGCGCCAGGCCCATCGCATCAGGACGTAGGAGCACGACCCTGCAGCCGCCACGAGGGCCGTCAATGTCAAGAGTCTGGCGCTCGCGGCTCCTGAGGCCGGCAGCCACGTCGGCGTCGCGAACGGCAGCGGCACGCGCGTCGCGTACGTCGGCGCGGCCACCGCCAGAATCCCCAGCCACACCAATGCGTTCAGCCATCGCCCCCAGCGCAGGAAGCTGACGCGCCACCTGGCGCGCGCGCGCAAGCCCGCACTGTCACTGTCGGGCGGCAGCGATGAGAGCCACGGGCTCTCTGCGATATCGGCACAGACGAGCACCAGCGGGAGGACGAACCCATCAAGATTTTCCCAGTAGCTCGTGTGGTCGGACAGCATGGAGCCGCCGTTCCAAGCCCGGCGGCTCTTGACCGCGGTCGTCTTCGTGTCGCTGATTCGCGTTTCGCCGTTCGGCACCGGGTCCGCCGAAGAATACAGGTCCACCCACTGCTCGAGTCCCGCCGGCGCCGCGACCTCCGCCGTGACCACGGCCTTCGTATCCTTGGACAGGATGCTGACGATGGAGGTGAGCAGTAGGAAAATCGCCAACACCAGACAGAACACCGCCTCAATCGGCGCCGAGGAGTTGTCAGCGAAGGCGAACAGCCCAATCGCGCCGGCCACGAAGAGGCCGACGACAAACCACGCCCCGATCTGCTGAATGCGCCGCCTCGCCGCGGCGCTGCGGGCCTCGGCGGCGCGCACGATCATCAGGCTGGCCCCCGCCACCACCGACAGCGCCAAGGTAGACGCGAGGAAGATCCCGACCGCGATCAGGAGATCGCGCAGCGAAATCTGGTGGGTCTTGACGTTCACATACAGCCAGCCGGACAACACGAGCCCCCCTATGAAAGCCCACACGGCGCCGGCGGCCGGATTGAACGGCATGTCTTTCGACAATCCGCGTGACAGCACTCGCAAGCTGGCAAGTTGATTGATGCCTGCCCCGAACGTGAACAATGCGTCCGGCATCACACCGGGAGAGGCGGACGCGTCGGACGCCGTAGTGGTGTTGCCGGCGGGCGTCTCGGCGAATCCCCCGAGCGCGTCGAGGACCGCGGCCGCACCCTGTGAGTGGGCGACAACAATCGTCCGGTCGCACTGTGACTTCAGACGATCGAGCCCGGCGAGAATACGCGTTCTGATGAGCGCGGCCCGGATCGGGCTCTCGACAAAGGCGAGGCTGTCGCCGATCGTCGCCGTGAGCGTCGACTGCACAGTGAGCGCGAAGGTCCGGAGCTGCGGAATAGGCAGCAGCCCGAGCAGGAGCACCGCCGCCAGCAGGACCAGGAAAAAGGGGGCCACGACGAACGCGACCGCAAACTGCGCGAGGGCGATTCCTGCCGCAGCCCAGTTGATGCCGGCGTCCTTCGAGGCCGTCTGCCAATAGCGCTGAGCAATGTGGAGACAGACCGACCAGGGCAGCGCGCGCAGGCTCCACGATACGAGCTCGGAATATGTGGGCGCCGGAAACGTGTCGGCCCACCAGCTTTCCTCCAGCAGCCATGATTCCTTGCCGCCGCCGCTGCGAATTGTCACGACGGCTTTCGCCGGCACATCGCCCAGGGTGTCTCCGCCCCACGCCTGCTCGACGGTCGGGGTTGCCGAGCCGCCGGACGCGCGGCGGATGACGCTCAAAAGAACGTCGCCCCACGCGACCAGCGTGCCCCGGCGCGCCTGCGTCCCGATTCCGTGCACCATCAGGATGCCGAGGCGGTACTCTTTCGACGTGTCCGAATCGGCTGGAGTCGCCATGAGGAACGAGGAGGTTATACACCGCTCACCGGCGCCCTCGTCCGGAAATTGCCGGGGAACGGGCGCGCCCAGGACAAGCTGACCCCGGCCATCGCGCACGTCGAACGCGAGATGGTCAAGGCAGCACTGCGCACCACGACGGCAAGGTGCACGCGGTGGCTAAGGCGCTGGGTATCTCGCGGAAGGGCTTGGATCTGAAGGGACGGCTCGGTCTCTTTTCGAGTTCCTCGATCCCCTGGACGCCCAGTTGCCGCCTGACCGAGACGTGCACATCATCCTCGACAAGGTCAGTCGCGTTTGCCGACGAACTTCTGAGATACGACACTAGTTCGGTGTTGTCTTGAGCGGCCCTTGAGCTGTCAGCACAAATTCGTCGTGAATCTGGTTCGGGCGGCGATAGTGATCAATGGAAAAGCCAGGCGCGGAAAAGCGCAGCTCTGCGTCGACCATATCGTCCGGGCTCCATACCGTTCGAAACATCTCACCGTCAAACGCATATAAACGAAATCTCACGATCTTGCCGTTGGCTGTTTCCGCTTGCCCCCAGGCCAGCATCCACAACTCGTCCGACAGTGGCGAGCGCAACTCCTTCTTGAACATGTTGTAACCATCGAAATCGTCTCCAGTTACTGCCATCAATTCGAATCCCGCAAGTCCCGCCCGGTAGCCGCGGACGGTCGCGGAGTCGTGATGTGGAGGTCTGACGACGGTATACGCGACGACCAGAGATTTGCCGGTCCGTAAATCTGCCACGCGTGCAAATGGCAAGTCTCCGTACGAAGGATGCGGTTTCCGCGTCAACAGTCCATCCAGTCGTTCCTCGATCCCTTTCGACGTGGGCGTCGAATTCGCGACCAATGCAATGTAACTATCAATTTCCTCGCGAAGCTGGTCCGTCACCCGGTCCATCTCACCGTAGTATCGATCGGTGTCCGCCTTGTCGCCCTCGCGGTAAACGAGCCTTGCCAACAGGCCGGCGACTCGAGCCGTGAGATTACGCTCACCCTGCTCGACGGGTGCCGCGGCCTGTTCTGCCGAGCCAACTAATCCGCACCCGAGCAGAATCAGGGCGGTCCATTTGAGATTACGCATTTTTCGCCTCTTCAAGGAATCTGTACCACGGCCGAGCGACTAACTGCGGGCGAACGGATTAGGGGACGGGCCGAGAACTCTCCAGAGCCTGCTCTGAGCGTCGAGGTGACCCAAATGGCAGACGATCCGAGATTCAAGTGGGAACTTGCGACTCCGTACGGCATCTCCATAGACGCACAGAATGATGCGTGGTGGTCGGGACACGTTTCGGATGTGCTCGAACTGGATGAGGGTGCGGGCGGGTTGCTGATTGCAACCCAGACCGGTGGCGTGTGGAGTCTGTCTCCAGGCGGCACAAGCCTGCCTCTCAGTAATGCCTGGGACCATCCCGACGTGAATTGCTTGGCCCTCGTCGACCTCCACGCAAGCTGATGCCCGCCATCGCGCACGTCGAACGCGCACACGACGGCAAGGTGCACGCGGTGGCTAAGGCGCTGGGTATCTCTCGGAAAGGCCTGTATCTGATACGCCCGCGGCTCGGTCTCTGAACGCTCCCCGCACCGCCAGGAACGCCTGAATCGAATCCACGAGCACGCGCTGGGAACCGCACGCGGTCCGCACCGTCTGCAACCGCCCCTCACGGATCCGGTAGTACACGGTCCGCCGCGACACGCCCAGCAGATCCGCAGCCTGGTCGATCATCAAGGATCTCGGCATGCCGCGGCACTCGCACGATCGGTACCTTCCCGACGATTTCCGTGCAGGCCGTTTCTGGCCTGTTCTGGATGACGGCCGCGCGCGCACCCGCTTCCCGCGGGTAGATGGTTCCCGTGGCTGTTCCGCTCCGGAACACGGTGTTCCGATACAATCCGCTCCATGAACGGCCTGATGATGGACTACCCGCTGACGCTGTCGACGATCTTCCGCCGCGCCGAATCGATCTTCCCGCGCCAGGAAGTCGTCTGGCGCAACGCCGACAAGTCGATCAGCCGCTACACCTTCGCTGATTTCACGGGACGCGCCCGCCGCCTCGCGCAGGTGCTCCTCGACCTCGGCCTCAGCCCCGGCGATCGCGTCGCCACCCTCGGCTGGAACCACGGCCCGCACCTCGAGGCCTACTTCGGCATCCCGCTCATGGGCGGCGTCCTGCACACCCTCAACCTCCGCCTTCACCCCGACGAGCTCGCCTACATCGTCAACCACGCCGAAGACCGCGCGGTCCTCGTCGACGAGACGCTGCTGCCGCTGTGGGAACAGCTGAAGCCGAAGGTGGACGTACCGCGCGTGATCGTCGTCGGCGCGACGAAGCCGGTCGCCGATGGATACCTGGACTACGAAGCGCTAATCGCGAAGGCGCAGCCGGCGCGCGAGCTGCCCGATCCCGACGAACGCGCCGCCGCCGCGATGTGCTACACGACCGGGACGACGGGGAACCCGAAAGGCGTGCTCTACTCGCACCGCTCACTCACGCTGCACACCCTCGGCCTCTCGCAGGTGGACTGCATGGGCCTCTGCGAGCGCGACACGATGATGCCGGTCGTGCCGATGTTCCACGCCAACGCCTGGGGCATGCCGTTCGGCGCCACGATGGTCGGCGCCAAGATGGTGATGCCCGGCCCGCACCTCGATCCCGCCAGCATCGTCGAGCTCTTCCACCGCGAGAAGGTCACGATCACCGGCGGCGTGCCGACGATCTGGATGGGCGTGCTGCAGTACCTCGATGCCAACCCCGGGGTCTTCGACCTGTCGAGCATCCGCGCAATGATGGTCGGCGGCTCCGCCGTGCCGCGCTCGATGATTGCCGCGTTCCAGCAGCGCGGCCTCACCATCGTCCAGGCCTGGGGCATGACCGAGCTGGCGCCGCTCGGCACCACGGGCCACGTCCCCGCCGCCCTCGCAGGCGCAACCGACGACGAAAGACTGGACTTCCGCGCCAAGCAGGGACGGCCGTCGCCCTTCGTCGAGATCCGCGCGCGCAACGAGGACGGTCTCGTCCCCTGGGACGGCAGCACGATGGGCGAGCTCGAGGTGCGTGGGCCGTGGATCGCCAGCAGCTACTACAACCGGCCCGATTCGGCCGATCGCTTCACCGCCGACGGCTGGTTTCGGACGGGCGACATCGTGACGATCGACGCCGACGCCACGATCCAGATCCAGGATCGATCGAAGGACCTGATCAAGTCGGGCGGCGAGTGGATCAGCTCCGTGGCGCTCGAGTGCGCGCTGATGGGGCACCCCGCCGTCGCCGAGGCAGCGGTGATCCCGGTGGCCAGCGCGAAATGGAGCGAGCGGCCGCTCGCCGCCGTCGTCCTCAAGCCAGGCGCGGCGGCGACGCCGCAGGAGTTGAAGGCGTTCCTCGCTCCGCAGTTCGCGAAGTTCTGGCTGCCCGACGACTTCGCCTTCATCGACGCGATTCCGCGCACGTCGGCCGGCAAGTTCAAGAAGAGCGAGCTGCGCGACCGCTTCAAGGACTACCAGGCCGCCGAATAGCTTGACTCCGCCCCTGGGTCAGGCCGGATCCTGATCACCATGTACGCGATCGGCGCATTCGCGAAGCTCACCGGCGTCACACCCAAGGCGCTCTACCTCTACGAGCGGCGCGGTCTGATCGAGCCGCGGCGCACCCGCGCCGGCTACCGCCGCTATACCATGCGCGAACTGCAGCAGCTCTCGCGCGTGCTGGCGCTGAAGTCGCTCGGCCTCACGCTGGAGGAGATCACTCAACTGCAGCCGGGGCCCGCCGCGCCAAAGCGCGCCGGCGTGAAGGCGGGCGGCGCGCGCCTGTCTGACATCCTGGCGCGCCGGCGCGCCGTGCTCGAGGAGAAACGCGATCAGATCGATCGCGCAGTCCGGGCGATCGATGCCATCGAACGAAATGATCACCCCGCGGCCGGGGTTGAACGCTTCTTCGCCGAGGCGAACTGGGATCGCTGGGAAGCGAAGCGTCGCGAGGCGGGCGCGGGCATCGTGAGGGCGCCGGATCGCGCGAGCCCGTCGAGGATCGCTTTGTTCCGTGAAATCGTCGCCGCGCTCGAGCACGATCCATCGGGCGCGTCGGCGGCGACGCTCGCGGCGGAATGGAACGCCCTGCTCGAGCGCGAAGCTGATGGCGACGCCGAGACGATTGCGGCCAGGCGCAAGGCCTGGACGCATCGGCACCGGTGGCCGGACGGCATGCGACGCTACGTCGCCTCGCTCTACGACGCAGAGCCGGCGGTCTGGGAACGGGTCGCGGCGTTCATCGACGAGCATTCCGTGCACCGATAGGGGGCCGTGTGTCGGTATTGTCCGGCCTTCTTGTCCGCAGAAGCCATGAACGGCGAAGGCGGACGTGTCCCGCCGAAGCCACGACGGGGCGAAGGCGGAAGCCGGACCGTGATCACTCGCAGCGCAACGCGATCAAGGGATCCACGTTGGCTGCGCGGCGAGACGGCAGATAGGCGGCGCACAGAGCAATGACTGCCAACGTGATGCTGGTCACGGCCATCGTCGCCACGTCCTGTGGTCCGACACCGAACAGCAGCGTGCGCAGCGACGGACCGGCGGCCATCGCCAGTACGACCCCCAGCAGCAAGCCGACCCCGACCAGGCGGCCGGCGTCCATCAGCACCATCCGCAGCACGGCGCCGCGGCGCGCACCGAGCGCGAGCCGGAGGCCAATCTCGCGCGTCCGCTGCGTCACGACGTACGACATCACGCCGTAAATCCCGATCGCCGCCAGGGCCAGCGCCGCCGCGCCGAACAGCAGCACCAGACGCATCTGAAACCGGCGCTCGCCGATCGATTCCACGACGACATCGTCCATCGGCCGGATCGAGGGAATCGGGAGCTCGCCGTCGAGCGTCCGGATCCGATCGCGGATGGCCGGCGCGAGCGCGAGCGGTTCGGCAGCCGTCTTCACGTCGACGGACACGGCGGTGGACGGATACTGCCAGAACGGAATGTAGATGGTATACATCGGCTCCTTGTCCAGCCGCGATCCGCGAACATCCCCGGCCACGCCGACGACTTCGATCAGCGGCGAGTCGTCCGCACCACGGCGGAAGCGCCGGCCGATCGCGTTCTGCCCGGGCCACAGGCGGTCACCTGCCGCCGCCGACATCACCGCCACGGGTCGCAGGCCGTCGCGCTCGTCGAAGACACGGCCTGATCGGATCGGTATGCCGAGCGTGCGGAAGTAATCGGCGTTCACGGCGCGAAGGTTGGCGAGCGGACGCTCGGGCATCGCCACCGCGGCTGTCTCCGGCGAAAGCCGTGTGTTCACTCCTTCGCCGCTCAAAAGCGCCTTGTTGGAGACGGCGATTGACTCGACGCCCGACAGCTGCTGCAACCGCACCAGCAGCGCGCGCTGAAACGCGACGCGCTGGTCGAGGGTCTGATACCGGCGAGACGGCAGGCTCAGGCCGACGTGCACGATGCGGCCGGACTCGAATCCCTTGTCGACATTCAGAAGGTTCGTAAAGCTGCGTAGTAACAGCCCCGCCGCCATCAGGCAAGCGGCCGTGAGGGCGACTTCGATGCTGACCAGGATCGATTGCATCAGGCGGCCGCGGCGATGACCGCCCGTCACCGAGCCCGCATCGGACTTCATCGCCATCTGCAGATCGATCCGCGTCGAGCGCCATGCGGGCAGCAGGCCGATCGCGAGGCCGGCGGCAAGCGCGACGCCGAGCGCGAACAGAAGCATTGATGCGTCGATGCGCACTTCGTCGAGGCGAGGAGTGTCCGCGGGGGCCAGCGCGAGCAGGACCCGAAGCGACCCCCACGCCATCGCCACGCCGCACACGGCACCTGCGCCGGCCAGCACGAGGCTCTCGGTCACAAGCTGCCGCACGAGCCGGCCGCGGCCCGCGCCGATCGCACTCCGCACGGCGACCTCGCGTCCGCGCGCGCCGCCGCGCGCGAGCAGCAGGTTGATTAAGTTGACGCACCCGATCAGCAGCACTGCGACGACGGCGCCGGCGAGCAGCTCGAGCCCCGTTCGCGATCGCGCCGTGAGCTGGTTTTGCAGCGGTATGAGATCCGCCTGCAGCTCCATCGGATCAGGCACCTCCTTGCCGAGCCGCGCCTCCAGCGCGTTCAGCTCCTCTCCCGCCTGAGCAATGGACACCCCCGCTCGCAGCTGCGCGATGCACGCGAAGTTGAATCCGCCCAGCGACGTTCGAACTTCGGCCAGCGACAGCGCAAGCGGCTTCCACAGCTCGGCCCGCTCGCCGCTGACGGTAATCGGATACAGATCGCGAAGGTTTGGAAAGACAAACCCTGACGGCATCACTCCGACGACGACGTACGGCTCATTGTCGAGGAGAATCGAGCGCCCAACGATCGCCCGGTCTGCGCCGAAACGGCGGCGCCACAATGAGTCGGAGAGCACGACGACACGATCGCGTCCCGGCTGATCCTCCTCGTCGAGCAGTGTCCGTCCGAGCTGCGCCTGGACGCCGAGCATTGTGAACACGCTCGGCGAGACGCGCGCGGCGCCCAGACGCTCCGGCTCTCCGCGGCCGGTAAGATTCGGGCTGAATCCCCATAACAGCGCGAGCCGCTCAAACGCCGATAACGAGCGGCGCCACTCGTCGAAATGCGCGTTGTTGACTGGAATGTGGGCGAGCTTCGGCAGAACTTCGTGGATGACAACCAGTCGCGATGCGTCACGATAGGGCAGCGGACGCAGAAGCACGGCGCTGACGACCGTGAAGACGGCGGTGTTGAGGCCGATGCCGAGGGCGAGCGTCAGGATCACGACGGCGCTGAACGCGGGATTGCGCCGCAGCACGCGTACGCCATATCGCGCATCCTGCAGGAGCTGGTCGAACCAGACAGAGATCCATACGGCCCGGGTGTCTTCCATTGTCAGCGCCACGTTGCCGAAGGCGCGCAACGCGGCGTACCGGGCCTCGCCCGGTGCCATGCCCCGGTCGATGTTGTCCTGCGTCTCCCGCTCGATGTGATCGTCGATGTCTCCATCGAGGCCGCCGAGTGGGTGTCGTTTGGTCATAGGGGCCTCTGGATTCGCGCGATCGAGGCGCGTGTCGGATCTACGATCATTCGCACCGTAAGGCGACGATCGGATCGACGCGCGCCGCCTTCAGCGCCGGCCCGCCGCATGCCGCCAGCGCCACGGCCGCGAACAGGAACGTGACAGCCGCGAACGTCGCCGGATCGGTCGGCGTCACCTCGTAGAGCAGGCTCGTGAGGACGCGCGTCAGCGCCAGCGCCGCGGCCATCCCCGCTAACACGCCGGTCAACGCCATCGCCATCCCCTGCCCCACGACCATGCGCACGACCTGACGCCGCTGCGCACCCAGTGCCATGCGCACGCCGATCTCGTGCGTCCGTTGCGCCACCGCGTACGCAATCACGCCGTAAATCCCGATCACCGCGAGCAGGAGCGCCGACGCAGCGAACGTGCCGAACAGGACCAGGTTGAACCGGCGTGGCGCAATCGAATCGGCCAGCGTGACGTCGAGCGGCTTCACGTCGAACAGCGGCTGCGTCCGGTCGACGCTCGAGAGCAGCGTCCGGATCGCCGGCGCCGCCGCCGCCGGATCGCCGGTGGTCCGGACCGCCAGCGTCATCGCGAACAGTCCGGCATCGCCGTAGTCCACGAACAATTCGGACACCGAGCCGGTGTCGAGGCTCGCGTATCGCAGGTCCGCGACAACGCCGACGACCGTTGCGGGGCGCCCATCCCTGACCCACGGCAGACAGCAGATCCTCCTGCCGACCGGGTCCTCGGCGCCGAACACTCGGCGCGCGAGGGTCTCGTTGACCACAAACACCGGCAGCGGCTCGGCATCCTCGAGCCAGCGCCCGCGCACGACGCGCAGGCCAATCGCTTTCGCGTAGCCCCCGGACGCGGCGCTGAGGATCGCCGTCGGCCGTTGCTCTCTCGGTAGATCGGGCGCGCCTTCCACCGTGAGCAGCATGCTCGCGTCGCCGTCTGAGTTGAGCCCGGCCGCTTCCACGCCCGGCGCCGACTGCGCACGCCGGAGGAGTTCGTCGAGGTGCGCGCGGCGAGCGGTCTGCTCGCGATACTGCAGGCCCGAGAACTGCACGCGCAACGTCAGCACGCGGTCCGGCGTGAAACCGGGCGGATACGAGGTGATCCGCCAGAAGCTCCGGACCATCAACCCGGCGCCGACGAGCAGCACGACGCTGATCGCGAGCTCGATCGCGACCAGCGCCTGACGTACGCGGAGGCCTCCGCCGGACGGGGAGACCGTGCGCGCGCTGTCCTTCAACAGGTCGTAGACGCTCGCCTTCCACAACACGATCGCAGGCGCGAAGCCAAACAGGAGCGCCGTCAGCACCGTCGCCGCGACGGTGAACGCAAGCACGCGCCCGTCGATCGATGTCTCCGCCAATCGCGGCACGGCGTTCGGGATCAGGCCGAGGGCGACAGCGATTGCGGTGCGCGCGAACAGCAGGCCCGCGGCGCCGCCGGCCGCGGCCAGGATCGCGCTCTCGACCAGGAACTGTCGCAGCACGCGCCCGCGTCCCGCGCCGACCGCGGTGCGGATGGCGATCTCGCGCTGCCGCGCCGATCCCCGCGCCATCAGCAGGTTCGCGATGTTGGCGCACGCGATCAGCAGCACCAGGACGACCGCCGCCAGGAGAATCAGCAAAGGCCGGCGCGCGGAACCGATCAGCTTGTCCGCGTACGGCTCGACGCGCAGGCGGGGCGGACCGTAGAAGGGGCCGTGCGCCTTCGTCTCACGATCGCGAATCGCGTCGATCTCCTCCCGGATGCGAGCCATCGACACGCCGGGCTTCGCGAGGCCGACGACGTTGAAGACACGTCCGAGGGCGCGGGGACCGGCCCGTCGAACGACCGTCGCGGCGTAGAAATCGATCGCTGCCGGCTGGAGACGCGTGAACCAGAGCGGCGGCGGCAACTGCACGGCGAAGCGGGGCTGCAGCACGCCGGTCACGATTGTCTGGGTGCCCTGGCGCACCACCGGCCGCCCGACGACCGCGGCGTCGCCATGAAACCAGCGCTCGAAGAAGGCATGCGACAGCACCACGCCCTCTTCACCGCGGCGCGGCGGGCCGCCGAGCGCGAAGCGCGCGCCGGACAGATCCCAGAAGTCTTCGGTCACACCCGCCATCCGCGCTTGCACGACCGCGCCGCCGGTATCGATCGGCTCGCTGTCGATGAAGAACCCGGCAAGCCGCTCGAACGACGTGGCCTGATCGCGCCATACGGCGAACTCCGGCGAGACGACGACCTCCTCGCCGCCTTTCGCGCGCTCGTCGTACGTCGCAAGCCAGAACAAGCGCTCGGCGTGCGGATACGACAGCGGCCGCACGAGCACGGCGTTGACCACGCTGAACACGGCGGTCGTGAGACCGATGCCGACGGCGAGCGTGAGAATGACGACCGCGCTGAATATGGGATTGCGCCGCAGCATGCGCAGGCCGTAGCGCGCGTCCTGCAGCAGCTGGTCGAGCCAGACCGGCACCCAGACGGCGCGCGTGTCTTCCATCGCGAGCGTGACGTTGCCGAATGCGAGGAGCGCCGCGTCGCGCGCGTCGGCCGGCGTCATGCCGCGATCGATGTTGTCCTGCGTCTCACGTTCGATGTGATCGCGGATGTCCTCGTCGAGGCCGTAGAGGCTGCGGCGGCGCCCGGTCACGCCGGCCTCAGCACCCGCGTGATCGCGCGCGCGAGCTTTTCCCACTTCGACGTTTCGACGGCGAGCTGTTTTCGGCCGGCCGGCGTCAGCCGGTAGTACTTGGCGCGACGGTTGTTCTCCGACGTGCCGTGATCGAACTCGATCCAGCCGCGCTTGAGCAGCCGGTGCAGCGCCGGGTAGAGCGAGCCCTGCTCGACCCGGAGGACATCGTCCGAGGTCTGGCTGATCGCCTTCATGATCGCGTGGCCGTGCGTCGGCCCCGGCAGGAGTGTCTGCAGAATGAGGAGATCGAGCGTGCCCTGCAGAAGTTCGACGCGGTCGTCGCCTTTGGTAGACATCCTAGGTGAGGGATGTTCGATCCACTCACCTAGGATGTCAAGGTGACACGCGCATTATTTGTGTGACAACTGTGCTTTTCGTGTTATAGTTCAAATAATTTTGACGAATCAAACTTCAACACCGGCTCGAGGTTGGCGATTACCGTCGAGCAATCTCAGCCTTCCTGAAGTCCACGGTTCCATCGCCATCCCTCACGGTGCCGGATTCTGGCGCAAATTGTTCGCGTTCGCTGGTCCCGGCTACCTGGTCGCGGTCGGCTACATGGACCCGGGAAATTGGGCAACCGACCTCGCCGGCGGTGCCAAGTACGGCTACACCCTGCTCAGCGTGATCATGATCTCCAACCTGATGGCGATTTTGCTGCAGGCGCTCTCGGCGCGCCTCGGCATCGCCAGCGGACGCGATCTGGCGCAGGCCTGCCGTGACAGCTATTCCCGGCCGGTCACGATCGTGTTGTGGCTGCTCTGCGAGGTGGCGATCGCCGCCTGCGACCTCGCCGAAGTGATCGGCGCCGCGATCGCGCTGAACCTCCTGTTCGGCCTGCCGCTGATCTGGGGCGTCTGCCTGACCGCGCTCGACGTGCTGATCGTGCTTTTCCTGCAGCACCGCGGATTCCGCTACGTCGAAGCGCTGGTCATCGCGCTGATCGCGCTGATCGCCGGCTCGTTCGCGGTGGAACTGTGGCTGGCGGGGCCGACGCTCGGCGGCGTCGCCTCCGGGTTCATCCCGCGCTCGGTGATCCTCGGCGATCCGAACATGCTCTACATCGCGATCGGCATCCTCGGCGCGACGGTGATGCCGCACAACCTCTACCTGCACTCGTCGATCGTGCAAACACGCAAGTACGGTGACCTCGCCGAGAACAAGCGCGAGGCGATCCGCTTTGCGTCCATCGACTCGGCGGTCGCGCTGATGTTCGCGCTCTTCATCAACGCCGCCATCCTGATCATGGCGGCCGCCACGTTCCACGGCACCGGCCATCAGGACGTCGCCGAGATCGGCGACGCGTATCAACTGCTGTCGCCGCTGCTGGGCACGACGATGGCGAGCATCCTGTTTGCGGTGGCGCTGCTCTGCTCGGGTCAGAACGCGACGCTGACGGGGACGCTGGCCGGCCAGATCGTGATGGAAGGCTTCATCAACCTCCGCCTCCGCCCCTGGCTTCGCCGCCTGATCACGCGGCTCATCGCCATCGTGCCGGCGATCATCGTGATCGCGCTCTACGGGGATCGCGGGACGGGCCCGCTGATCATCCTCAGTCAGGTCGTCCTCAGCCTGCAGCTGCCCTTCGCGGTATTCCCGCTGGTGATGTTCACGAGCGACCCGCACAAGATGGGCGAGTTCGCGAACGCGATGTGGGTCAAGCTGCTCGCCTACACCGTTGCGGTTATCATTGCGGCGCTGAACGTGTACATGCTGTATCAGATCTTCACGGGCATCTAGATGTACCGACGCATCCTCGTCGCCGTGGAAAACTCGAAAGCGGACAAGACGATCCTCGCGCACGTGTCCGAGCTGGCGCGGCTGACCGGCGCGGAGCTGCTGCTCGTGCACGTCGCCGACGGCTGGGCGGCGCGCAATTTCGATCAGCTCAAGCTGCGCGAGTCGGAAGAGATGAAAGCCGACCGTGCGTACCTCGAGGAGGTCCGCGCCGACCTCGTCACGCGCGGCCACAAAGTGGAAACGCGGCTTGCGATGGGCGATCCGGCCACCGAGCTCGTCAAGGCCTCCGAGGAGCTCGGTGTCGACCTGATCGCGATGTCGACGCACGGCCACCGCTTCATCAAGGACGTGCTCCTGGGCGCCACCGCCGACAAGGTCCGCCATCTCGTCAAGGTGCCGGTCCTCCTGCTGCGCGCGCAGTAACGGACCCGGCCCACCCGGCCCACCCGCCCTACCTGCCCTCTTCTCTCATCGCCTGCGCAGGCTGAAGCCCGTCAGCACGCTGACCCGCGTTCCGGATTTCGAAGGAACCACTGCGAAGTTGACCGGAACGTTCATCGTCCCCGCGCGGAATGTAATCCCTGCGGCGAGCGCCAGCGCCACGCCGGTGGGCGTGATGTTGGGACCGACGCCGAACTCGGCGCCCTCCCTCGTGCGCACGCCGACGAGCCAGCTCAGGCTGGGAATCGCGACGCCCTGATCGAGCCCGCCGAGCAGCAGCACGCATTCGGTCACCGCCGTCGGCCCGGTCTGCGTGCTGTAGAACTGCTTCTCGAACTGCCAGCCGAACTGGGAAATGAGCGGGGCGACGGTGATCTGGTTGTCCTTCTTGAGAGTGTCGACGATGCTCTGGCTGAGGACGGTAAAGCCGACGCGGGGGCCTGACAGGCTGACCACGTCGGCGGGGGGCGGCACGATCGGCTGGGACAACGCGGGTGTGGACAGGCCGAGGATCAGGAGCGCCGCAGCAGTCAATCGTTGGGAAATCTGCATCACTAACCTCCACCGGCCAATGTGAAAACCGGCAGGCGAGAAGCTCATGACGATTCAAGGATCCGACCGATCCGACCTGTCTGCCCCAGCGGCCCCACCTGCCCTCCCTGCCAGCTCTGTGCTATAAAGTTCTCGATGGGTGCGACGCCCGAACCGATCCACGCGCACGCGATGGACAACCTCCGGTTCATCCGCGACGCCATGTCGCGGGCGGCCGAGTTCACCGCCGTCCCCGGCTGGGGCGGCGTCGCGCTCGGCGTCACCGCGATCGCGACCGCCTTCATCTCCGGCCCGCCCGACGGTTCG
>Ga0105248_10003543_pt1 | contig 17304 bp, 14 predicted proteins | sample KBSS34metaG_FD_81524 | JGI IMG/M metagenome (GOLD analysis project Ga0105248, IMG submission 81524) | Switchgrass rhizosphere microbial communities from Kellogg Biological Station, Michigan, USA - KBS S3-4 metaG | ecosystem: Host-associated > Plants > Roots > Rhizosphere > Soil | place... | reverse complement strand
TCGCCGATCGCGCCCAGCAGCGCGGCCTGCACGCGCTGCTGGTTGATATGCTGGTCCGCGCCGGCATCGGGGCTCTCCCGCAGCTCGGCGTCCCGGTCTTCCACCGGATCGTCCCACCGGCGCAGCGCCTTCATGGCCTTGCGGTAGGCGATCGCGAAGATCCAGGTGGAGAGCTTGCTGGCGCCGGTATAGCTGTCCAGCCGCTCCCACACGACCATCATCGTGTCGTTCAACACCTCTTCCACCATCTGCGGACGGCGGATGAGATTGGCCAGGAAACGGGTCAGCCGCGGATGATAGTTGCGGTAGAGCTCCTCGAACGCACGCAGATCCCGGGCGCGCACGCCAGCGACGAGGCGCGCTTCATGCTGCGCCCCCGAACGGGACGCGCCGCGATGCCGATCGCTCACTGCGCAATATCCAGCCAAAGCAAACTCCTGTGCTTCTGCCCATGAGTGCCCTGGCGGCGCAAAAAGGTTCTATCGCAATGCGACATCGTTCGTCGATTGCGTCCGCCGGGATCGGCACCGGCCAAGCCCGCCACAACAGACGTGGTGTGGTATCGCGCGGGACACAACGAATGCGGGTGCGAATGTGCCATCATCGCCACGCATTGATTGTCGATGGAGCCGGAAGGGGAGGCATATTCCCCTGCTACGCAAAGATTCACGCGGGATGATTGTACGTTTCTCTCGCGCCGCCCCGGTCGGGCCGACAATTTCACCCACATGTCGGCGGAAAGGGGGGAGAAACGGACCGGCCGCCAGCCGGCTCCCGATACGCAATCCGGCACCCTGCTTGGCTTCATCTCGGCACTTTCGAACGCATACGACTGCGCTCCGCCTAGAAGCATCGGGCAGGGATGTCATGGCCGGAAAGGGGCGGTTGGCCTTCCCTGTGCAGCCTGCACAAGAACGGCGGGCTCTCCTTGTGGGAAAGCCCGCCGGGTGCCGCCGGAGCGGCACGATCCCCGTCCTGACCGGCCGTATCCGAGCCCTCCCGGGGACAGCGGATACGGCACGGCCGGGGCAGGGAACTCAGTAGGTGATCGACACAGGAGCTGCCGCCGGGGGTGCCGCCGTTGTGGCAGCCTGGGCAGCGCCCAGAGTGACGCTGCCGTAGACACCGGTCTGCTGCGTCGGGCCCGACGCGTAGAACAGCGTGTTCGACGGCTGGTTTTGGTCGTTGTTGCCGAACGCCATGCCCCACAGGCCCTGAAAGACGATCGGGTTGCCGTTGCTGTCACTGATGGTGCCGAGGAAGGCGCCGGTGGTCGGATCATAGACGTTCATCTTACCGTCGCCAAAGTTGCCGACGATCAGATCGTTGCTGAAGATACCGAAGCTGGCCGGCGCAAGCGCCATGCCCCACGGCGCGTTCAGCGCGCCACCCGTGGTCAGGCGCTTCAGGAAGTTGCCGTTCTCGTCATACACGTCGATCAGGCCGAGGTTGGCACCGGTCAGGAACTTGGTGCCGTTGAACTGGGTGTAGGTCACATAGACTTGGTGGTTGATGACGGCGACGTTGAACGGCTTGTAGTTGGCCGGGAGATTCGGATCGGTGAAGCTGCCCTGCAGGGTCGCCGTCGTCAGCATCGACGAGTTTGTGGGCGACTGCGCGAAGACATCGACGGAGCCGTTGCCGGCAGCATCCGCGGCGAGCAGGAAGTTGCCCGAGGTGTTCGTCACCTGCGCGAGGCCGTAGAAGACGTCGGGCGGGTTCGTGCCCGTGGTGCTATCGAACATCGTGGTCGCGGTCGTGCTAGGGAGCGCGCCGGCAGCGGGCGCACTCCAGCCCGCGATGGTGCCGCCGGTGCCGGCGAAGATGAAGCTGGCCGGCTGGGCAGTGCCATTGGTGGCGACGTTGAAGCTGGTGGTGCTGTTGAAGATGATGCCGGTCGGGCCGGAGGCGGTACTGTTCGCGGCGGCCGGAATGCTCACGACCAGCGGATCGACGTTGCCCTTGCCGTCATACAGCGTCGACACGTTGCTGCCGTGGTCGTTCACCCAGACGTCATTGGAAGGGCCGAAGGCGATGCCCCAGCCGTTCTGCAGGTTCGCATCCTGGATCGCGGTGTTGCTCGGAATGTTCGAGACCAGCGCGGTCGGCGTGAACACGGACGAGGACGTGGTGGACGTGGTCGAGGTGGTCGACGCAGTCGATGCAGCAGCGGTCATGGACGAAGAGTTGGACGAGCCACCTCCGCAACTCGCCAATGCCAGCGCTCCGGCGCCCGTCACCAACCAGCCCACATAGGATCGGATTGACTTCATACCCAACCTTTCATCAAGCAACACGGGCAGCGCTGCAGCGCTTTCACCCATGGCTGAGTGGCGTCCGGCGGATGGAAGGTTCAAAGGCTGGAGAAAGAGTTGTCGCGATTCCGGTATAACGTTCGCCGAAGCCTCCGCTAGCCGCGCGCCAATCGTTCCGTGAGCGTACCGGATTGGTGTCGACCCAGCGCCGTGCATGGTGCCGCCATGCAGATGCTTCCCCTTTTCCGTGTTCCGCAGGCTATCCGTCCTGCCCTCGACGACGATCGCGATCTCGCCGCGTCACTCGCCCGGCTGCTCGGCCGCCAGGGCTATGCGGCCGAGCCGTTCAGCGATCCGGAACAGCTGCTGGCCGCCTGTGACGCCGCCCCCGCCGCCTGCATCGTGACGGACGTGATGATGGGCGACATGGACGGCTTCGCCTTCGCCGATCGGCTGAGGGTGGTCGATCCCGCCGCCTCCATCATCTTCATGACGGCATGGCCGACGACGGCCAGCGCGGTGGATTCAATCCCGCTATGGCGGGCTCGACTATCTGGAAAGGCCGATCGACCAGGAACGACTGCTGCTCGCCGTGGGGGAGGTGTTCGCGCTGCTGGTGCGGGGCCTTTCCAGCAAGGCCGTCGCCGCCGAGCTGGGCCTGAGCCCGAAGACGGTGGAAGACCATCGCGCCCAGATCGCCGCGAAGACCGGCACGAACGGGCTGGCCCAGCTTATCGCGCTGGCCCATGGCTGAAGGATACCGCCCGGCGCCAGCCAGCGCGGATCAGTGCGGATAACCGACGCGACTGCTCTCGACCGACACGACCGCCCCGGCATTGTCCCCCAGCGGAATGGCGGCCACCCCATAGATGCCGCGCGTGCCATTCGAGCCGATCATCGCACCCACCTCGCCATGGATGCTCCGCCCGATGCCCCCGGAGCCGTTGCCCCCGAGCCCGGCCCGCGCCGCATCCACGCTATCCTCGGTATTGCCGTTGAGGACGGCCATCTTCTGCTCGTCCGTCAGGCTGAGCGTCTCGGGTGGCTTCTGGGGTGCGGGTTGGGGCTGAGGCTGGGCGGGAGTCGAGGCCGGGGCCGATTGCGCCAGCACGGCAGAGGGGCAGGACAAAAATCCTGCAAAGACGGCAAGGACGATCGGCAAGGCGCGGATGGGCGGGCACGTCATGCCCCAGTCCTATATCCCGGATAGCCGCCTGCGTACAATGCGCCAGCCTGCGGCATCATAGGGCCTGTTATAGGAAGTCCTGCTGCGGGAAGATGGTGCCCGGGGACGGGATCGAACCGCCGACACCGTGATTTTCAGTCACGTGCTCTACCAACTGAGCTACCCGGGCGCCTCGCTTGAGCAAGGTGAGGCGCGCCTATAGAGGCAGGTTGGGCGTGCTGTCCAGCCCCTCTTCGTCGTCTATTTCCAGTGGACGGCCGGGCAGGCGATAGCCTTCGCCCAGCCATTGCAGCAGATCGCGATCCCGGCAGCGCTCGCCGCAGAAAGGCGTGTGCGCAGCGGAGACCGGCTTGCCACACACCGGGCAGCCGCCCGCGCGACGGCGGCGAAGATCAGGGCTCGACATATCCGGCCGATATGGCGAGCGTCGCGTCCGCCCGCAACCCGATCGCGCCGCCCGTGCGGCGGGCCAGCGCCTCGATCCAGCCTGGACCGGCCTCGATGCGGGCCGTCACCGCCGGCGCCGCCACGATGGTACGGGGGCCATGATCCCGCCCCGCCCGCCGGAGCAACCCCAGCGCGGCCGCCAGCGCGGGATCGGCCCGCACCAGCTCCGGGATCGAGGCACGCGGACGCGGACGCACGATCTGGATGAAGCCGAAGCCGTTGACGGCCGTCCGCTCGAAAGGCTGGGGCAGCACCGCATCCACCGCCTGCGCCGCCGCCATGCGCTCCGCCTTGGAGCCGAGCGTCGGCAAGTCGATGCCGATCGATCCGCCGATCGCCAGCCGGCGGATCGCCTGTGCCGAGGCCCGCGCGCCGGCGATGGCAAGCTCCGCCGCCAGCAGCGCACCGTCCACATCGAACAAGGTCATCGCCGGCGTGGGGGACAGGCGGAGATGGCCGCCCGCGAAATCGATCTCGCCCTCCAGCGCCTGCTCGATCAGTTCGGACCAGCCGGCCGCCTCCAGCATATCAGGCCCATGGCCACCGAGGCGACGCACCGGCGCGCCCGCGAGCCGCTCCGCCAGCGTGGGCGCGGCGCGCTCCTCCACGGCCTCGCTGGCGCGGGCACGGGCGGGCTTCAGCCGGCCCGGCTCGGGCAGCGCCTCCCGCACGATCTCCACCAGCAGCGTGCGCCCCTGCGAGAGGCCCGGCGGCACCGATTCGAGCACGGCATCGCCCCGCGCGGTCGCAAGCCACGCGCCGCTGCCGACGCGCTCGCCCAGCTTCGCCGACACCACCTCGCCGACACGCAGCCGCGCGTCGAGCCGGTCGATCATCGCTTCGAGGATTTCACCATCGGAGACGAGGGCGGCACGATGTTCGCCGATTCCCTCGTCGAGAATCCATTCAGCCAAGGAGGACGCCCGCCGCCACCAGCAAGGCCCGCGTCTCGAACAGGGGCAGGCCGATCACGCCCGAATGGCTGCCGGCGAGGCTGCGCACGAAGCTCTCGGCAAAGCCCTGGATCGCATAGCCGCCCGCCTTGCCGCGCCATTCGCCGCCCTGCACATAGGCGTCGATCTCGGAGGGGGAGAGCCGCTTGAAGGCCAGCACGCTGGTGGATTCGCGGTGGCGCGCGCGCCCTTCGCTGTCGATCAGCGTCACCGCCGAATGGACGCGGTGGCGGCGGCCGGAAAGCAATGTCAGGCAGGCATGGGCAGTGCGCTCGTCATCCGCCTTGGGCAGGATGCGGCGGCCACAGGCCACCACCGTATCGCAGGCGAGCACCATCGCATGGGGATGGCGCGCGCTCACCACCGCCGCCTTCTCCGCCGCCAGACGGCGGGCATGGGGCAGCGGCAGTTCGCGCGGGCGGGCGCTTTCGTCGATATCCGCAGGGTCCACCGCGGCCGGCGTCACGCCGAGCCGGGCGAGCAGATCGAGACGGCGCGGGCTCGCGGAAGCCAGGACAAGACTCATGACGGACCCCGGTGAAGCGGCGACCCCCCGGCCGCCCGGCGTTACTTGAAGCGATAAGTGATGCGGCCCTTGGTCAGATCATAGGGCGTCAGCTCTACAAGCACCTCGTCGCCCACCAGCACGCGGATGCGGTTCTTGCGCATCTTGCCAGCGGTGTGGCCGAGAATTTCGTGGTCATTTTCGAGGCGTACGCGGAACATGGCGTTGGGCAAAAGCTCCACCACCTGGCCGCGCATCTCGAGAAGCTCTTCTTTTGCCATCAATCCTCTGAATATATTCGCGCGCAAAAAGTTATGGGCGCCATAGCCGCTGATGCCCGCAAAGGGAAGCGCCGCGCCAGCCGGGCAGGCTGTCGCAGAAGGGAGGCACCCTTACCCCCTCATTGCCGAGTGGCTGGCTGGGGAATATGGCAGATCATCATGCTCACCCAGAAGACCCGTTACGCCCTGCGCGCGCTGCTCCACCTTTCGCGGGCCGAGCCCGGCCGATCCGTGCAGGTCGGCGAGATTGCCGCCAGCCAGCAGGTGCCGCGCAAATATCTGGAGCTGATCCTGCTCGATCTCAAAAAGGCGGGATTTGTCGGCAGCCGGCGGGGGCCGGGCGGCGGTTATGTGCTGGCGAAGCCGGCGGCCGAGATCAGCTTCGCCGACGTGATCCGCCTGATGGACGGGCCGATCGCGCTGGTGCCCTGCGCCAGCCTCAACTTCTACGAGCGCTGCGAGGATTGCCGCGATGAAGCATCCTGCGCGATCCGGCGCGTGATGTCCCAGGTGCGCGCCGATGCGGTGCAGACGCTCGCCGGCACGTCGCTGGCTGATGCCGCCGCCTTCGAGGCCGCCTCCGCCTGATCGGCCCATCGGCGCCCAAGCACCGCTTGGCCATGGCTAATAATTTCCTATTTCCCAGTTCATGAGTAGGGAATACTATGCGCCCTTCCACTGGGGAGGGATATCCATGCGCCGTTTCGTCATTGCCGGGCTTGCCGCCTCGCTCGTGCTGGGGCCGATCGCGAGCAGCGCAGCCCTCGCCGCACCGGCGCCTGCCACGCTGCTCAATGTTTCCTACGATCCCACGCGCGAGCTCTATCGCGCCATAGACGACGCTTTCGCCAAGCAGTGGAAGGCCAAGACGGGGCAGGACGTTACCATCCGCCAGAGCCATGGCGGATCGGGCGCGCAGGCCCGCTCGGTGATCGAGGGCGCGCCGGCCGACGTGGTGACGCTGGCGCTCGCCTACGACATCGATTCGATCGCGGAGAAGGCGAAGCTGCTGCCGGCCGACTGGCAGAAGCGGCTGCCGCACGGCTCCACGCCCTATTATTCGACGATCGTCTTCCTCGTCCGCAAGGGTAATCCCAAGGGGATCAAGGATTGGGGCGATCTCATCAAGCCGGGCGTGCAGGTGATTACCCCTAACCCGAAGACGTCGGGCGGCGCGCGGTGGAATTATCTCGCGGCGTGGGGTTACGCTCGCAAGGCCTACGGGTCCGACGCGAAGGCGCGCGACTATATGATCAAGCTGTTCGGCAATGTGCCGGTGCTCGATTCGGGTGCGCGCGGCGCCACCACCACCTTCGTGCAACGCGGGCAGGGCGACGTGCTGCTCGCCTGGGAGAATGAGGCCTTCCTCGCCGTGAACGAGCTGGGCAAGGGGCAATTCGAAATCGTGGTGCCCTCCATCTCGGTGCGTGCGGAGCCGCCGGTGGCGCTGGTGGATGCCAATGTCGATCGCAAGGGCACGCGGAAGGTCGCGCAGGCCTATCTCGATTATCTCTACACGCGATCCGCGCAACAGATCGTCGCAGAGAATTACTACCGGCCGGTCGATCCCGTAGTAGCGAAGCAATATGGGGCTAAATTCCCCCGTCTTCAGCTCTTCACGATCAACAATTTCGGCGGCTGGACGCGTGCGCAGGCGGCCCATTTCGCGGATGGAGCGACATTCGATCAGATTTTCGCAGCTGCGAAACACTGATAATTCGGCGATATCCTCTATGATATAGCGGAGCATAGCAGGCCGGGGCATCGGCCTGCCTGCGGACATCCCAGGAAGGAAAGGGGGCTTCCCATGCGTTCCGCTTATCTTGCGGGCACGGCGCTTGCCGTTCTCGCGGCCTCGCCCGCGCTCGCGCAGGCACCCACATCGAACGAAGCGATCGTGGCACGGCTCAACCAGCTGGAAGCCAAGGTCAACGCGCTCGAAGCCCGCAATGCCGAGCTTGAAAAGCAACTCGCCGGCCAGAAAGCCGCGCCGGCCCAGGCGGTCGCCGCAGCCACGCCGGCTGGCGCTGCACCCACCTCGCCGGTCGTCACCGCGGACAGCCGCGCTGCGCCGGCTCCGGCGGTGAAGACGGTCGACTGGACCATCGTGCCACAGTTCAATTCGCCCGACGGCAATTTCACGTTCAAGCCGCGCGGCATGCTCCAGCTCGACTATGCCGGGTTCAACGAGCGCCGGGGCGGCTATGATTACAACAACGGCACCTCGATCCGCCGCGGCCGCCTGGGCTTCGACGGCACCGCCCTCAAGCAGTTCGCATGGCGCATCGAGGCCGAATGGATCGACAACAAGGCCAACCTGCTGGACGCCTATGTCTCCTACACGGGCGTGAAGAACTTCACCTTCACGCTGGGCCAGCTCAAGGTGCCGGCCGGCCTGGAAGCGAACAGCTCGGATGCGTTCAACGAATTCCTGGAGCGCGGCATGGCCAACACCACCTTCGGGCAGGTGGGCGGCGAGCGGCGCGTCGGCGCCACCTTCGCCTATGCCGACAGCCTCATCACGGCGACGGCGGGCCTCTACGGCGCGGGCGAAGCGGTGGACCGCAACGCCAGCACGCCGGACGAGGTGTGGGGCTATAACGGCCGCCTCACTGTGGAGCCCATCAACAGGAAGGGCCGGCTGCTGCATATCGGCGCCTCGGCCTATCAGGTGCAGAATCTCGCCGGAAACAGCGTGACGCTGGCCGATCGCCCGAACGTGCGCGTCGATGGCGGCAATCTCGAATCGATCGTCGTGCCGGGCGGCGTATCCGCCACGGGCGTGAAGACGGGCGTGAAGAGCGCCAGCTTCTACGGGCTGGAAGGCGCGGCCGTGTACGGCCCCTTCTCGGTGCAGGGCGAATATAGCCACATGCACCTGGATCGCTTCCAGAGCGCGCCAGCGCTGAATTTCGACGGCTATTACGTCTTCGGCAGCCTCTTCCTCACCGGCGAATCGCGCAGCTTCAAGAATGGCCTGATCGATCGCCTGAAGCCGATCCACCCGTTCAACCCCACCAAGGGCGATTGGGGCGCGTGGGAGCTGGCGGTGCGCTACGACCGCATCAATCTGACGGACCTCGCGCTCTCGCCGCTGGACCACAACGCCCATGCGGTCACCGGGGCGCTCAACTGGTACTTCACCGGCAATCTGAAGCTGCTGTTCAACTATATCCGCTTCACCGGCCGGAACTCGCCGCTGGTCGCGGCGCCAGTGTCGATCAACGGCACCAAGGCGAAGGGCGACGCCTTCGCCACGCGCCTCCACCTGGATTTCTGACGAAGGTCGCTCCGGCTCGCTCCGCTCAAAGGCGGGCGGGCCGGAACGCCACCTCAGGAATTACCGTGCCGATCGACATAACGGACGAGGTTCACGTCCGTCACCGCATCGCCCTGATGCGTCAGCAGCGTGGTCCACCGCACATCGTCGGCCGCGCCGTCGCCCAGATCATATTGGTGGGTGAGACAGCGCACCACGTCCGGCTTGCGGCGATCCGCCCTGCATGAAGCGCCGGCCTGCGTCAGCCGCTGCTCCGCATCCGCGAGCGAGCTTCCCGGCGGCACCGCCGCCAGCATGGCGCGGCGGGAGGCATCGGTGCCGTGATTCCGCGCATAGCCGTCCTCAAGCTGCTGCCAGGTCGGCACGGGCGGCGCGGCATGGGCCGCCCCCGCGATCGAGAGGCCACAGCAGGCCAGCAAGAGGGTTTTGGTGATCTGCATGGGATATCATCCGTTGGCAGGGTGGGGCGGCGGTGCCGCGGGGAGGGCAGGCGCTTTCCACCCGCCGCCGATCGCCTTCATCAGCCCAACACTGGCTTGGAGACGCTCGGTCTGAAGGGTGATCGCCTGACTGCGGACGCGAAGCGCCGTCGTCTGGGCCGTCACCACGTCGAGATAATTGACCGCACCCTTCACATAGAGATTCAGGCTGAGCCGCTCGGTCTGGCTCGCCTGATCGACCGCGCGATCCTCGGCCACCGACTCGTCGCCGAGATGGTGGAGCTGGGACAGCCCATCCTCCACATCCTGGAAGGCCTGCAACACCTGCGAGCGGTAGGCGGCGGTCGCCTGCTCCCAGGCGGAGCGGGTGACGGCCACCTGTGCCTTGTGCCGGCCGCCGTCGAACAGCGTCAGCACCGCGCTCGGCCCCACCGACCAGAAGATGTTGGGCGCCGTGAACAGGCTGGGCAGGCCGGTATTCTGGAAGCCGCCCTGCCCGCCGAGCGAGATGGACGGGAAGAAGGCCGCCTTGGCGACGCCGATCTCGCGATTGGCCGCATACATGCGCCGTTCGGCGGCGGCCACGTCCGGCCGGCGCTGGAGCAGCGTGGAAGGCAGCCCCACCGGAATCTGCGGGATCGTCAGCACCGCGGGATCGGGCGCGATCGAGAAGCTGGACGCGGGCGTGCCCACCAGGCTGGCGATCGCATGTTCGGTGAGCGCGCGCGCGTTGCGGGTATCCTCAAGCTGCGCCTGCGCCTCGGCCAGCTCCGTGCCGGACTGGCCCGTCTCGATGCCAGAGGCGATGCCACCGGCGAAGCGACGCCGGGTCATCGCGTCCGCCTTGGAGAAATCCTCGACGGTGGCCTGCAGAAGCTGGATCTGCCGGTCGTCGCCGCGCAGCGCGATGTAGCTGGAGGCGAGTTGCGCCTCCAGGCTGAGGCGGATCGCGGCGAGATCGTCCACGCTCGCCTGCGTCTCCGCCTTGCCGGCGGCGACGGAGTTGCGCACGCGGCCCCACAGATCGAGCTCATAGCTGATCGAGCCGCCGAACGTGTCGGCGGGGAAGAGATCGGGCTCGTGGGCACCACGCAGCGGGCGATTGTCCGACTGGCGGTTGGCGGTGACATCGGTCGACGCGCCGATCTGCGGGAACAGGTCCGCCCGCGCCTCGGCAAGGAAGCCGCGAGCCTCGTCGTAGCGGCCGAGTGCCGCGGCCAGCGTCGGGTTATCCTTGTTGATCCGCTGCTCCAGCCCGTCGAGCGTGGTGTCGCCATAGAGCGTCCACCAGTCTCCCGCCGCGGAAAGGCTGTCCGGCGCCGCCGGCTGCCACGGCCCAGCCTCCTTGAAGGCCACCGGAGCGGGGGTGACAGGCGGCTTGTAGGCCGGCGCGAAGGAGCAGCCGGCCAGCGCCGCCAGCACCGGCAGCACCGCCCATGAGCGACGCTCAGCCATGGGACGCGTCCACATGGACATGCTCGCCCGGCGCGAGCGAGTCGGGCGGGTTGTCGACGATCTTCGCATCGCGGCTGAGACCGGCGACGACTTCCACCTTGCCGCCCAGATCGCGGCCCACCGTGATCGGCCGCATCTGGATCTGGTCGCCCGGCCCCACCATCGCCACCTCGGTGCCGGCGGAGCGGAAGATCAGGCTGCTCGACGGGATCGTCACCGTCCCCGGATCGCCGGGCACGGAGAACCTCACCTGCGCATAACCACCCGGCTTCAGCCTGCCGGTGGAATTGTCGGCCACGAGCTGCACGTTCAGCGTGCCGCTCTTCGGATCGATCGCGTTCGAGGTGCCGATCACATGGGCGACGAAGGTTTCGCCCGGATAGTCCGGCACGGTCAGCGTCGCCTGAAGCCCGGGCTTCATCGCCGCCGAATAGCTCTGCGGCACGTCGATATAGAGGCGGATGCTATGGACGTCGGCGACGTCGAACATCGGCTGCTGGTTGGTAGCGCCGGGGCCGACCAGATCGCCGATATCGGCATTGCGGACGGTGACGATGCCGGCGAAGGGCGCCCGCACCGTCGCGTAAGACTTAAGCGCCAGCAGCCGGCCGAGATTGGCCTCGGCCTCCTGCACCGTCGCACTCTTCACCGCGAGATCGCCGTTCTTCTCGTCCGCTTCCTGCCGGGAGACGGAGGCGCTGGAGAGCAGATCGTTCCAGCGATCCGCCGTCGTCTTGGCGAGGCCGGCAGCGGCACGTGCACTGGTGAGGGCGGCGCGCGCCTGCACGATCTGCTGATCGAGATCGGGCGTCTCGATCTGGCCGAGCGCGGTGCCGTTCGACACCTTGTCGCCGATATCCTTCCACCACGTCTTCACATAGCCCGGAACCCGCGCGAACAGCCGCGCCTCGTTCCAGGCCGCCATCGTGCCGGGCAGGGTCAGCCCGTCGGCAGTGGACGAAGGGGCGACGGGAATGAGCTTCACCGTCGGCACCGATCGCGCGTCGGACCAGTGCTGCGCATCCTTGGTGTCGCCCGACCGGCTGATCGTGCCGGCCACGACGACGCCGATCGCGACGACGATGGCGACGACGCCGGCCGCCTTCAGCCCCTTGGGTGCGGCCGGGGAGCCGGCCACCGCTTCATTCTGCATAGACCAGGCCTCCTTCGGGCATGTCGTGGGATGGATCGATGGCCGGGTCTTCCTTCGGCCGATCCTTGCGGTGCGCGATCGAGAAGACGACCGGCACGAAGATGAGGGTGGCGATCGTGGCGCAGAGCAGGCCGCCGATCACCGCGCGGCCGAGCGGCGCGTTCTGCTCGCCGCCTTCGCCGAGGCCCAGCGCCATCGGCATCATGCCGATGATCATGGCGAGCGCGGTCATCAACACCGGGCGGAAGCGGGTGGCGCCCGCTTCGGCCGCCGCCTTCAGCGCATCCCCCGTCGCGGCCAGCCGCTCGCGGGCGAAGCTGATGACCAGCACCGAGTTGGCGGTCGCGACGCCCATGCACATGATCGCGCCGGTAAGCGCCGGCACCGAGAGCGGCGTGTGGGTAGCGAACAGCATCCACACGATGCCCGCCAGCGCCGCCGGCAGCGCCGAGACGATCACGGCCGGATCGACCCACGACTGGAAGTTGACGACGATCAGCAGGTAGATGAGCAGGATCGCACCGGCGAGGCCGAGTATCAGGCCGGTGAAGGCCGTGTTCATCGTCTGCACCTGTCCGCGCAGCGTCACCGTCGAGCCCTTGGGCAGATCCTTCGTCGTCGCCTTCAGAATCTTCTGGATGTCCGCCGCCACCGCGCCGAGATCGCGGCCCTGCGTCGTCGCAAACACGTCGTAGGAGGGCTGCACCGCATAGTGGGAGACGACCGCCGGCGAAGGCTCGCGATGCAGCCGGCCCAGCGCGCCGAGGATCTGGAAATCGCCCGGCGTCGATCCGGTGACGGGGATGTTGTTCATGTCCGAAATCGAGTCGGTGCGGTACTGCGGGGTCTGCACCACGATCGGGTAGGACACGCCGTTCTTCGGGTTCAGCCAGAAGCTGGGCGCCACCTGGAAGCTGCCGGCGAGGTTCACCGATACGCTCCGCGTCACGTCATTCTCGGTGATGCCCAGCCGGTCTGCCCGGCTGCGGTTCACGTCGAAGCCGAGCTCCGGATAATCGTCCGCCTGCTGCATCCGCACGTCGGCGATGCCGGCGACGCGGTTCATCTTCGCCACGAGTTCCTGCGCATAGGCCTCGCCGCCCTTGGTGTCCGGGCCGCTGATCTGGACGTCGATCGGGGCGGGCGCGCCGAAGTTCAGGATCTGGCTGATGATGTCCGCCGGCAGGAAGGAGAAGGTGGTGCCGGGGAAGCTATCCGGCAGCGCCTTGCGCAGCGCGCGGACATAGTCGTCCGTCGGCGCATGATCCTTGGAGAGCGTGATGAGGATGTCGCCATCCTGCGGCCCGATCGTGCCGGTGTTGGAATAGGCCGCGTTGATGCCCGACACGGTGAGGCCGATATTGTCCACCATCGAGACGAGCTGCTTCTGCGGGATCGTCTGACGGATGCGATCCTCCACCCGGCCGAACAGCGCCGACGTCTCCTCGATGCGGGTGCCGACCGGCGCGCGGACGTGCAGGTTGATCTGGCCCGAATCCACCGCCGGGAAGAAATTCCGTCCCAGCAGCGGGATCAGCGAGAAGGAGAGCAGCACCACGATCATGAAGCCCGGCACGAACACCCGCCGCCGCGACAGCGCGAAATCGAGCAGTGCGAGATAATAGGCACGCACCTTCTCGAAGCGGACTTCGAAGCCGTGCTGGAAGCGGCGGAACGGATTGCCCGTGGCCGGCCGGCCGGCGGCGGCATCATGCGCCACCATCACCTCGTGCGAATGCGCGGAGCCGTGATCGCGCAGCAGGTAATTGCCCATCGTCGGCACCAGCGTGCGCGACAGGATGAACGAGGCGATCATCGCGAACACCACCGCCTTGGCCATCGGGGCAAACAGGAAGCCCGCGACGCCCGGCAGGAAGAACATCGGCACGAACGAGATGCAGATGCACAGCAGCGAGACGAAGGCCGGCTTCACGATCTGCTCGGCACCGTCGAGGATCGACTGGCGGACGGACTTGCCCTGCTCCAGGTGCCAGTTGATGTTCTCGATGGTGACGGTCGCGTCGTCGACGAGGATACCGACGGCAAGTGCCAGGCCGCCCAGCGTCATCACGTTCAGCGTCTCGCCCGTCGCGGACAGCGCCGCCACCGCCGCCAGGATGGCGAGCGGGATCGAGGCGGCGATGATGACGGTGGAGCGCCAGGAGCCGAGGAACAGCAGGATCATCAGGCTGGTGAGCACCGCCGCGATCGTGCCTTCGCGGATCACGCCCGATACCGCCGCCTTCACGAAGAGGGACTGATCGGCGAACGGCCGGATGCTCAGGCTGTCCGGCAGAGTCTCCTTCAGCTTGGGCAGCAACGTCTTCACGCCGTCCACGATCGCGATGGTGGAGGAGGAGCCCGCCTTCAGGATCGTCATCAGCACGGCGCGCGAGCCATCGACATGGACGACGTTCTGCTGCGGCGGCGAACCGTCGCGGACATGCGCCACGTCGCGGATGTACACGGTGGAGCCGTCGACCGTCTTGATCGGCAGGTCGTTCAGCTGGTCGATCACGCTCGGGCTGTTGTTGAGCCGGAAATTATATTCGAACTGGCCGATCTTGGTGGTGCCGGCCGGCACGATCTGGTTCTGGTTGGCCAGTGCCGCACCCACGTCGGTGGCGGAGAGGTGGCGCGCCTGCATCGCGGCCGGATCGAGGTCGATCTGGATCTGGCGCACCTTGCCGCCATAGGGCGAGGGCACCGCAGCGCCCTGCACGGTGGCGAGCGACGGGCGGATGAAGTTCTGGCCGTAATCGAAGATGCTCTTTTCCGAGAGATCCTTCGAAGACAGCGCGAGCTGCAGGATCGGCACGGTCGAGGCGTTGTAGTTCAGGATCAGCGGCGGCGTGATGCCGGGCGGAAGCTGCTTCAGCACCGTCTGCGACACCGACGTCACCTGCGCGGTGGCGGTGCGGATATCCACGCCGGGGTGGAAGTAGATCTTGACGATGCCGAGGCCGTTCATCGACTGGCTCTCGATATGGTCGATATCGTTGACCGTCGCGGAGAGCTCGCGCTCGTAATAATAGATCACGCGGCCGGCCATGTCGGCGGGCGGCAGGCCGCTATAGGTCCACACCGCCGCGATCACGGGAATCTTGATGTCCGGGAAGATGTCGGTCGGCGTCGTCTCCCAGGCGATCGAGCCTGAGAGCAGGATCAGGATAGCGAGAACAACGAACGTGTACGGTTTGCTGAGCGCAAGCTTGACGAGTTGAAGCATGGCTATCCCGATGACGATTTGGTGCCGGTAGCGCGGCGCGAGGGGGGATTCGCTGCAACACGCTACCGACTGGGATCGCTCATCTGCTCATGGGCTGATTCCCGCTAGTGAAATGAATTTCACAGCAAATCATGCTGCACTCAGGTGTTTCGCGCAGTGAGACGCACGATGAGGCCGGGGTTGCCATCGGCCAGATTCAACCCGAATTGATGAAGATGGGCGACCGCGGTGACGACGCTCAACCCCAGTCCCGAGCCCGGAATCTCGGCGCCCGCGCTTCCGCGATCGAAACGCCTGAGAACTGAACTACGCTGGTCCGCCGGAATACCGGGGCCATTGTCTCGCACTTCGAGAACAAGGTCGCCTTGATCCAGCAGAGCGGAGATCATCACCCGGCCGCCGGGGGGCGCGAATTTGATGGCGTTGTCCAGCAGATTGCTGAGCGCCTCGAACAACAGGCTGCGATCCGCGTGGAGCGTGGCACCGGGCAGGCCCCGCCAGTCGAGCGCGATGTCGCGTTCCTCGGCGAGCGGTTGGTACAGCTCCACCAGCGTGCAGATCAGCGGGTCCAGCTCCACCTGGCCGAAGCCCTTGCGTCGGCTGCCGGCCTCGATCTCCGAAATCCGCAGCAGCGCCGCAAACCGCTCCAGCACGAGATCGAGATCGGCGATCGAGCGGTCGATCCGGCCCGATATCTCCTCGTCGAGGCCGGGTTCGCGCCGCGCCCGATCCAACCGGCTCCGTACGCGGGTGAGCGGCGTGCGCAGATCGTGCGCGATCGCGTCGGTCACCGATTTCACCTGGCCCACTACATGACCTACTTCTTCCACCATCGCATTCACGGTGCTGGCGAACTGGTCCAGTTCGTCGCCGCGCCCCTGCAGGGGCATCCGCTGCTCCAGCCGGCCGGCGGCGATCTGCTGGGCGGTGCGCTGGAGGATGCTCACCCGGCGCAACGGCACGACGCTGAGCGCCACGCCGGCCATCAGGATCAGGATGCTCATCATCACGCCGCTGACGATGAAGATGATGGTCACGCGGTGGCGCAGATCGACGAGCGGCGTGATGTCCCGCCCGATCAGCAATATCCCGCCATTGCCGATCCGCACCGCCAGCAGCCGGATCACGCCGTGACGGCCGGGACGCGCCGGCACCTCCTCGGCCCGGCCGAGACGATAGGAGGCGCCCATCAGGTTGCCTGCCAGATGCTCGCCATGCGGCCCGAGCAGCCCATAATAATTGAGATCGCTGACATTGCGCTGCAACGCCAGTCGCAGCTCCTCCGGCAGGGCAGGCGGCGGAATCTGCTCCAGCCGCGCGGCCTCCGCCCACAGGATGCGATCGCTGCGCTCATCCAGCTCGCGCGCCGAAAGCGTGTAGATCAGCAGCACCAGCGAGGCGACGCCCGCAATCGCGACCAGACCCAGCAGCAATGTCAGCCGAAACGCGCTGGTATTGCGGATATCCCGAAAGCGGAGCCGCTCAGACCGCATCGAGACGATAGCCCTCGCCCTTCACGGTCGCGATCGCGGAGGGGCGATCCGGACGATCCAGCTTCTTGCGCAGCCGGGCGATATGCACGTTGATGAGATTGGCGCCGGGATCGAAATAATAGCCCCACACCTGTTCGAAGATGATGCGGCGGCTGACGATCTCACCGGCATTGCGGGCCAGGAACTCCAGCAGGCGGAATTCCATGTGGAGCAGCCGCACGGGCTCGCCATCCACCGTCACCTTGCGCTGGATGAGATCGAGCGTGATGTCGCCCACCTTCAGCAGCGCGCTCTCGGCCGGCTGCTGGCTCTGCCGGCGCAGCAGCACCTCGACGCGCATCGCCATCTCGTTGGAGGCGAAGGGTTTCACCATGTAATCGTCGCCGCCAGCACGCAGCCCGGCGATGCGATCGTCCACGTCGCTGAGCGCGCTGATCATCAGCACCGGCACATGGATGCGCCGCTCGCGCAGCCGCTCGACCAGCGTCAGCCCATCGATGCCGGGCAGCATCCGATCGAGCGTGATGAGATCATAAGGCTCGCGCGTGGCACGTTCGAGCGCCTGCTCGCCATCGGCCGAACGATCGACGTCGTGGCCGTGAGACGCCAGCTCGGTGACGATCTCCT
>Ga0105248_10003542_pt1 | contig 17305 bp, 13 predicted proteins | sample KBSS34metaG_FD_81524 | JGI IMG/M metagenome (GOLD analysis project Ga0105248, IMG submission 81524) | Switchgrass rhizosphere microbial communities from Kellogg Biological Station, Michigan, USA - KBS S3-4 metaG | ecosystem: Host-associated > Plants > Roots > Rhizosphere > Soil | place... | reverse complement strand
GCGCCTGGCCCAGAAGGCCGCCGACCTGGCCGATGAGACGCCGGGCCTGGTCCGCATTCTCGCCGCCCAAGCCGCCGAGGCCGCCGGCGACCTCTCCGCCGCCCACGCCGCCTACACCGCCATGCTGGGCTTCCCGGACATGCGCCTGGCCGGCCACAAGGGGCTGATGCAGCTCGCGCTGGCCCAGGGTGAGCGCGAGACGGCGCTGCGTCACGCCCAGGAAGCCTTTAGCGAGACCCGCAGCGCGCGCTGGGCCTGGCGCACCCTCCTGGAAGCCCGTCTTAACGCCGCCGAATGGGCCGCGGGCCTGGAGCTGGTCAAGAACGCCGCCGACCGCAAGATCGTCCCGCCGGTCACCGCCGAGCGGGCCCGGGCCGCCCTGCTGGCCGCACTGGCCGCCCAGCTCGAAGCCTCCCCCGAGCCCAAGGCCCGCGCCCAGGCCCTGGACAGCGCCGTCGACGCCTCGCGCCTCCAGCCGGGCTTCGCGCCTGGCGTGGTGATGGCCGCTCGCCTGCTGGCCGCCGAAGGCAAGGTCGGCCGGGCGACCGCCGCGATCGAGACAGCCTGGAAGACCGCGCCGCACCCGGCGCTGTGGCTGGCCTTCCGCGACCTGAAGACCTCGGAGACGCCCCGCGAGCGCGCCAAACGCCTGACCGAGCTTGCCGGCCTGAACCCCGGCAGCCGCGAAAGCCGCATCCTGACCGTCGAGGCCGCCCTGATCGCCGGCGACGCGCCCGCCGCGCGTTCAGCGATCGCCGCCCTCGACGGCGAGGTCCTCACCGCGCGCATCGCCGGCCTGCAGGCTCGCGCCGCCTATGCCTCGGCCCAGCCGGACGAGGCGCGCCTGTGGCTGGCCAAGGGCGCCGGGGCGCCGCAGGAGCCGGACTGGACCGACCTCGATCCCGAGGGCCGCGCCTTCGCCTACCAGGCCGCCGACTGGGCCCGTCTGGTGATGACCTTCGCCGAGACCGGCGAGCTGATCCATCCGCGTCACGAGCGGCGCGAGAAGTCGCTGAGCGAACTGCCGGAACTGCCAATCGCCTATGCCGACAGCGCCCCGTTCATCAACGCCGACGGCCACGAGCCGATGCCTTATCCCGCCGATGAGGCGGGCTACGACGATGACGATGGCGCCGGCCCGGACGCCGACCCCGCGCCTGCGCGCAGACGCCGTAGGACTGGCCGCTTGGCGAGCGGGTCGAGAGCCGCTAAATAGGCGCTCCTTCGCGGCCGGGCCCTCCCGGCCTGCGCCGGAAACCAGCGTCCGCCAGGACCAAAGCCGCTTTAGCTCAGCTGGTAGAGCACCTCATTCGTAATGAGGGGGTCACAGGTTCGAGTCCTGTAAGCGGCACCATTCTTCCAGGATGTGTCACTAATCGACGTGTCTGCGCCACGCAGTTCCATGGCTATTTGTCCCTAGAAGCGCTCCAATGCCTAAATTCAGGGACTGGGGGCGGCTATGGACATCGTATCGAGACCATTTGCTGGCGTACTCGCCGGAGTCCGCCGTGCATTTGCATCCGCGCTCACGATCGCGGCTATTCTATATCCAGGCCAAGCCTTTGCAGCCGCATATCTTATGACCTGGGATCAATTCAGCACTCTTGGGTACAACAGCGGCAATAACGGAGATTGCTCGCCCAATGTTTGTGGGCCCGTACCTGGCGCCTTAGAATTTTCCGGGTCAGCGCGCATTTTTGTTCCGGATGATCAAAATCCCTATGACTGGGGTGGGGAACTGCGCTCACCGGACCCATTTGTGCATTTCACTATCAAATACGGCGACCTCATAGCTACTGATAAGAATGCAGATTTTCTAATCAGATACGGCACGAGCGGAGGCCGATGGACGTTTAATTTTCAACAAGGAAACTTAGCCGCAAGCATAAGTCGAGATGGATTTGATTTTGGCACCTACTTCTTCGATGGATCTCCTTCGTATGGGATTACAGGATTGTCCGAGGTTCCGGAGTCCAATACTTGGTATCTGCTTATTTTTGGATTTGGCTGCGTAGGAATGGCCCTCAGGCTTTCTAAGGTCTCGAAGGCCATATCAGCCTACCGGCCGGCGCCTGTCCTGGCATAAATCTAGAATCAAAAACGCCCGGCCAAAGCCGAGCGTTCTGACGTCGGAAAGCGAGGTCCCTCAGGCGGTGACGGTCGCCAGGGTCTGGCGACGACGGCGCATGACCGCGCCGATGCCGCCGAAGCCCAGGATCATCAGGGTCCAGGCCGCCGGTTCCGGCACCCCGCCGCTGGCGGCCAGAGTGTCGAACTCGAAGGAGTTGCTGCTCGACGAGAACACGATCTTGTTCACCGGATTGGCGCCGAAGTCGTAGCGCACCCTGCGGCCGATGCTCTGGTCGCCATTGCCCTGAGGCGAGCCGCCCCAGATCGCCGAGCCGGCCAGCGTCCATTCGTAGCCGCCCGGGCCGAACAGCTGGACGGTGTTGTAGCTGTCCGGCGAGCCCAGGAAGAAGCTGAAGCTGGACATCGGAATGACCGAGGTGAAGGTGGCGCTCTGGCCGCCCAGGACGGTCTCGTAGTTGGTCAGGTCGCCAGGCGGCGGGGCGCTGACGCTCGGGTCGAGACCGAGCGCACCGGAGCGGACATAGCCGCCGGAGAAGCCGTAGCCGCTGGCCACCGGGTCGGTGAAGTTGTCCACCACATGCTGGTCGGCCGGGACGCCCGGATCGGTGTTGGTCAGGTTGGCCAGCGCGGTGATGGTCGGGGCCACCGGCGGCGGCGGGAAGATCGAGTCCTGCAGAACCACGTTGTCGATGAACGAGGTCTTGTCCGAGCCGGCCAAGCCCTGGAAGCCCAGGGTGTAGCTGGTGGAGGCCGTCAGGCCCGACAGGGTCAGCATGTTGAAGCTGAAGTCCGAGCCGCCCACCGTCGACATCACGCCGGAGACGGCGGCGCCGTTCAGGGTCACCTGATAGGTCTGGTCATTGGCGCCCGAGCAGCAGGCGCGCCCGGCGCTCAGCCAACCCAGGTGTAGGGTCGAGGCGTCGGCGGTGAAGCTCTGGGTGATGCTGGAGCCGCCCTGCAGGCCGGCGAACTGGACGCCTTCCTTGCCGGCCGGACCGGAGCCGCCGTACCAGGCGCTGGTGCTCGCGGCGTTGATCAGCGACGCGCCGTTGAACGACCACGCGCCCACCGAGCCGGGATAGGCGTAGTTTCCGGTCCCGAGGTTCGGGGACTCGAAGCCGCCGTCGCTCAGCAGGCTGGCCGCCTGCGCGGCGCCGGCGGTCAGCAGGGCGCCGGCCACAGCCGCGCTCAGCAGAATTCGGTTCAATTTAATCTTCACAGGTTACCCCCAACGGGACAGGCGCGCCGAAGCGTGCCAATCCGCTACAAATCCTCACCGCCCTGCGGCAGTTACGGTGATAACTGCAGGAAAGATGCCTATGGCTCCCCACCTGATCGAACGGGGCGCTGTCTAATCCCGAATTCTTCGAAGGTGGTATTATGCGAGACTTATCAAAGACTATTGCGGCCGTGGCGCTGCTCGCCCTCGCCGCGCCCGCGATGGCGCAAGCCCAGCCGACTGCCGCCGCGCCCAAGGCCGCGGGCGGCGTCACCGGCGATGTGCGGTGCCTGCTGACCATGGTGGCGCTCGGCCAGCAGAAGGAGCGGCAGCAGGCCGCGCAGCTCGGCGTCTACTATTTCGCTGGGCGGATTGCCGCCCGCGCGCCGGGGCTCGACCTCAGGACGGCCATGCACACCGAGGCGGCGCACCTGGATGGCAAGGCGCTGGAGGCGGAATCCCGCCGCTGCGGGCCGATGATCACCAGCTCGATCCAGACCGTTCAGACCGGCCTCAATTCGCTGCGCCCCGCCGGACCGCCGCCGCCAGCCGCCGGCCCCGCCCCCGCGCCGCTGCCGCCGGCCGCCCTGCCGCACTGACGGAGACGGCCGCCGATGGAACCGAACGGACGCGACGGCGTTTCCGCTCGCTAAGGGGCTGTGTGCGTCAATGCGCCGCGCCCGCAGTGAGATTCCATGCCGGCGCCCAAGACCGTTTCCGAACCGCGTTCCCGTCCTGCGACACATGCAGAGGGCTCAAGTGGGATTCCGGAGGGCGTTGTGGGCGAGCTGGTCCGCCTGGAAAGCGCGGAAGCGGCGTTCTTTTCGCGCGAGGTGCTCTACCGCGACCTGCTGAACGCCTTGCCGGCGGCGATCTACACCACCGACGCCGAGGGCCGGCTGACCTTCTTCAACGCCGCCTCGGTGGAATTCGCCGGCCGCCAGCCCGCCCTCGGCGATCCCTGGTGCGTCACCTGGAAACTCTTCAACCTCGACGGCACACCCCTGCCGCACGACCAGTGCCCCATGGCCCAGGCGCTGCGCGAACGGCGGCCGATCCACGGCGCCCAGGCGATCGCCGAGCGCCCCGACGGCACCCGCCTGACTTTCCAGCCCTTCCCGACGCCGTTCTTCAACGCCGAGGGCGAGCTGCTGGGCGCGGTCAACATGCTGGTCGACATCACCGAGCGGCAGACGGCTGACGAGCGCCAGCGGCAGCTTTCCAAGGAAGTCGACCACCGGGCCAACAACCTTCTTGCGGTGGTCCAGGCCCTGCTGCGGATGACCGACGCCCCCACCGTGCCGGAGCTGAAGCGCGCCTTGGACGGCCGCATCGGGGCGCTGGCCCACGCGCACCTGCTGCTGGCCGAGTCCCGCTGGACCGGCGCGGACCTCCAGCGCCTGGTCAGCGAAGAGATGGCCCCCTACATGGGCGGCGCCTCGCCGCGGGTTTGGCTGAGCGGGCCGGTCCTGACCTTGGAGCCCTCGGTCGCCCAGTCGATCTCGATGATCATCCATGAGCTGGCCACCAACGCCGCGCGCCACGGCGCGCTCGCTGGCGCCGGGCGCGTGATGATCGACTGGCAGCATGGCGCCGGCGAGACGCTGCAGTTCCGCTGGACCGAGATCGGGGGTCCGCCGGTCACGGCGCCCGAACGGCTTGGCATGGGCAGTGAGATGATCCGCAGGACCGCCCAGCGCCTGCAGGCCAAGGCCGGCTTCGACTGGCGCCCGGAAGGCCTGGTGTTCGAGCTCTGCGCCCCGGTTTCCCTGCTGGCCGCCCAGCCGCCGGCGCCGACCCTCAACTAGTTCGCCGCCACGGCCTCGCTGAGCGCCGGCCCGATCTCGTCGTGCAGCACCAGGTCCGCGTAGGCGTCCATGTCGGTGGCTTCGCGGTTGACGATCGCCAGCTCCGCGCCGTTGCGCTTGGCCAGCAGCGGAAACCCCGCCGCCGGATAGACCACCAGGGATGAGCCCAGCACCAGGAAGGCGTCGCAGGCCAGCGTCGCCTCTTCGGCGCGGGCCATGGGTTCGGCCGGCATCTGCTGGCCGAAGGAGATGGTGGCGGTCTTCACCAGCCCGCCACATCGGCGGCAGTAGGGGATCTCACCGGCCTTCAGGAAGCTGTCCTTCAGCTCGTCCAGCTCGTGGCGCTCAGCGCACTCCAGGCAGGTGGCGTAGCTGGCGTTGCCGTGCAGCTCGATGACCTTGTCGGCCGGCACACCCGACGCCTGGTGCAGGTTGTCGACATTCTGGGTGATCACGCAGGTCGCCTTGCCCTGGGCCACCAGGCGGGCCACGGCGCGGTGGCCGTCGTTGGGCTCGCGGCCCACCCAGCCGGCCCGGCCGGTGAACACCCGCTCCCAGGCCTCGCGCCGCTTGGCGGGGTCCGACACGAAGTCCTGGAACTGGATCGGCTGCATCTTGCTCCACACCCCGCCCGGGCTGCGGAAATCGGGGATGCCGGACTCGGTGGAGATGCCGGCGCCGGTGAACACCACCAGCTTGCGGGCGTCGGCGATCAGCCGGGACAACGCAGTTCGGGTCGCATTCGCGGACATGTGGCCATCTTGGCGCCAGGAGCGGGCGCGGCGCTAGGCCCTGGATCCCGGCGCGTGGCCGTCGAGATTTTAGGCGTCGTTTGCACTATTTTTGAGCAGCGGTTTTCGTCATTGTCCGAGCCAAGAATCGCCGGTCCCGGAACTGCTGGGCCACGGCGGCGCGCGAGGGGATTGCGATGCTCGACAAGGCCGACACCGCCTGGCTGCTCAGCGCGACGGCGCTCGTGCTGTTCATGACCCTGCCGGGCCTGGCGCTGTTCTACGCGGGCCTCGTGCGTCTGAAGAACGTCCTGTCGGTGATGGCCCAGTGCGTGGCGATCGCCTGCCTGGTTTCTGTACTCTGGCTGTTGGGCGGCTACAGCCTGGCGTTCTCCGGGACCGGCCCGCTGATCGGCGACTTCGCCAAACTCGGCCTGCCGATGGCGCGCACGGCGATCACCGGGACCGTGCCGGAGAGCCTGTTCTGCATGTTCCAGATGACCTTCGCCATCATCACCCCCGCGCTGATCGTGGGCGCGGTGGTCGAGCGCATCAAGTTTGGCGCCGTGCTGCTGTTCTGCGGCCTGTGGTTGATCGTGGTCTACGCCCCGGTCGCCCACTGGGTCTGGGGCGGCGGCTGGCTGATGGGCCGCCATGTGATGGACTTCGCCGGCGGCCTGGTGGTCCACGCCACGGCCGGGACCTCGGCCCTGGTGCTGGCCTGGCGGCTGGGCCCGCGCGAAGGCTTCCCGCGCCATCTGTCGCCGCCGCACAACCCGGGCATGACCATGATGGGCGCCGGCATGCTGTGGGTCGGCTGGTACGGCTTCAATGCCGGCAGCGCGCTGGCCGCCAACGGCGACGCCGGCGCGGCCCTGCTGGCGACGCACCTGTCGGCCGCCACCGCCGGCCTGGTCTGGGCGCTGATCGAGTGGCGGCGGTTCAAGCGCGCCAGCATGGTCGGCCTCGTCACCGGCGTGGTCGCGGGCCTGGCGACCATCACGCCGGCGTCAGGCTACGTCGGTCCCCTGGGCGCAGTGGCCCTGGGCGCGGCCGGCAGTTTCATCTGCTACCAGGTCGTCGAGCTGGTGAAGCACCGCCTGAAGGTCGACGACAGCCTCGACGTCTTCGCCGTCCACGGAGTCGGCGGCATCCTCGGAACCCTGCTGGTCGCGGTGCTGGCCGCCAAGTCGTTTGGCGGCGTCGGCTACGCGCCCGGCGTCGACATGGGGGCCCAGGCGATCACCCAGGCGATCGGCGTCGCGGCCACCGTGGCCTGGTCGGGGATCGCCACGCTCGGGCTGGTGTTCGTGGTCCGCCGCACGGTCGGCCTCAGGGCCCGCGACGAGGCGATCGAGGAAGGCCTCGACATGGCCGCCCACGGCGAGCGCGCCTGGAACCCCTAGGCCGGCACGCCGAAGGCTGCGGCGAGATCCGCCTCGTCCAGCCCGTCGACCGCGATGCGCTTCACGCGCGCGGTCTGGCCGCTGACCAGGGTGAAGGCTGACTTCGGGCGGGACAGAGCCTTGGCGAGGAGCGCGACCACCGCGGCGTTGGCTGCGCCGTCCGCGGCCGCCGCGGCTACGCGGACCTTCAGGACTGCCCGGCCCGCATCATCGCGCACCCAGCCCTCGACAGCGTCGCGCCCGCCCCGGGGGGTGACGCGGACGGCCAGCATCATGGGCTCAGCCGAAGGTGCGCAGCAGGTAGCCGCCGAGCGCCGGCAGCAGGGTCGTACGCACCGCCTGCAGCACCAGCAGGACGATGATCGGGCTGATGTCCACGCCGCCGATCGCCGGGATGATCTTCTGCACGGGCCGCAGCACCGGGCGCGTCACCGCGTCGAGGAAATGCGCCACGCTGTAGACCAGCTGGTTGCGCAGATTGATCACGTCGAAGGCCACCAGCCAGGACATCACCGCGCTGATGACGATGGCCAGGCTGAGCAACTGCAGCAGCCCATCGATGATCTGGAAGCTGAATTGGATGATCGCGGCCATGCTTGTCCCGTCGGTTCCGCCCCGGTTCTACCCGGCTTTGCGGCGCAGACAAGGCGAAGCCTGAATACGTCTGCCACGCGACCGGCCGCCGCAGCGGCTTGACAGGGCGGGGCGCAAAAGGGTTATTCCGCGCCTTCCTGGGAAATCCAGGGGGCCGTAGCTCAGATGGTAGAGCGCCTCGTTCGCAATGAGGAGGTCAGGGGTTCGATTCCCCTCGGCTCCACCAGGACCCCCAAAGACCCGTTCGGCGTCTGACGGATTCCGCCAAGGCGGTCGCTTGGCAAAGCCGCAACCGATGGTACTTACCCCTCGTGCGCGCCGCCATCCTCTTCGAGCCCGACGGCTACCTCCTGACCGGGCCCAAGGTCATGGGACGCCAGGCGGCGGGCGCGGGGTTCCTGCGCGCCATGGTGCAGGGACGCGGCGACGGTCCCGTCACTGGCTTCAGTCCGTTCGCAGCTTCGGAACGGGCCCTACGGAGCGCTGTCGCTCAGATCGCGCCGGAGGCCGGTGTCCGCTGGATTCCGGAGCAGCGCTCCGATCTCCTGCGCCAGGAGGCCGTTCTCTATAGGCCGGACCAAATTCTCGGGCCCATGGCCCGGCGGCGGCTTCGCGCAGGGGCGGCGGCCTATAGCCTCTGCGGCGTCACCCACACGCTGGCGACCTTGGGCACCCTGGGCGCGATCGCCGATATTCTCACCGAGCCGGTGATGCCGTGGGATGCTCTGATCTGCACCTCGTCAGCCGCACTCGGCGTTGTCGAAACGACCTTGACGGCCCACGCCGACTATCTGCGATGGCGGACGGGACAAGCCGTCGCGGCGGACCGGCCCCTGACGCCCGTGATCCCGTTGGGCGTCCATTGCGAGGACTTCGCGTTCGGCGAGGGCGCTCGCGCCAAGGCGCGGGCCGCCTTGGCTCTGGGCGACACGGAGGTCGCGATCCTTTTCGCCGGCCGCCTGTCGGTGAGCGGCAAGGCCCATCCCTACCCAATGCTGCGCGCGCTCCAGAAGACGTCTGAAGCCTCCGGCCAGAAGCTGGTCCTGCTGATGGCGGGTCAGGCGCCCAACGCGGCGCTCGCCGATATTCTCCAGAGCGCTGCGGCGACCTTCTGCCCGGACGTGCGGACGGTCTTCATCGATGGCGCGGACGGCGAAGCCTATCGGGGCGCCTGGGTCGCGGCGGATGTGTTCGTGTCGCTCGCCGACAGCATCCAGGAGACCTTCGGGATCACGCCGCTTGAGGCCATGGCGGCCGGCCTGCCGGTCCTGGTCAGCGACTGGAATGGCTACAAGGACACGGTTCGTGACGGCCTCGATGGCTTTCGCATTCGCACCTGGGCGCCCTCGCCAGGCGCCGGCGGCGGCCTCGCCAACGACTATGCCACCGGCGCGCTTCGCTATGAGGAATACCTGATGAAGGCGAACACCGCGGTGTCCGTCGACATGGAGCAGCTGGTCGGCCGGCTGGGTGAACTCGTCAGCAATCCAGAGCTGCGGCTGCGGCTCGGCAAATCGGGTCGGGATCGCGCACGGACTGAGTTCGATTGGGCGATCGTCTATGATCGTTATCGGGCGCTTTGGGGCGAGCAGGACGCGATCCGGCGTCGGGCGCTGCAAGATTCGGCTTGGGCGCAGCGTCTGAGCGGCGCGCCGTCAGCTCACGCCGCCGAACTGGGCCCCTACGATACCTTCGCGGGTTTCCCGACCGGACCGGTGACGGCGCAAACCGTTGTCGCAGCCGCGCCAGGCGTTGCGGGGGATGCCTATCGAATCTTGATCGGCCATCCGTTGATGGCGCTCTCGTATGTCCAGCCTCCTCTCGTGGATACGATCCTGGCCGCCCTTGGCGCGGGGCCGACAAGCGTCGAACGTCTCGCCGCCGCGACGGGAATGGCCTTGCCGCAGATGACCGAAGTCATCGCCAGGCTGGCGAAGGTCGATGTGCTGGCGCTTCACGAGCCCTCGCCCCCGCCACCGCCGTTTAGGGGCGGCTGAACGCCCCCTCAGGGCGGATCGGCCGGAACCAGGCCTCGACGAAGGCGAAGGCGCCGAAGGCGATCAGGCCCACCGCCACGAAGACCAGCACCAGATCGCCCCAGGCCTGATGGTGCAGCGCCCAGAGCGCCCCGCCCACGCCCTTCACCTCGGCGGCATGCTCGCGCCAGCCGGCGGAGATCATGAAGAAGCCCACCGGCAGCATGGCCAGGCCGCGACCGAAATAGCCCAGTCGCGCCAGGCGACAGGCCCAGGCGGTGATCTTCGGGTCGCACTTCAGCGTACCGCCGAAGTCGTCCAGGCAGGCGCGGATGGCGTTGCCGAGGCCGCACGCAACGATGAAGGCGCCGACGGCCATGACCATGGTGCCGCCCAGCGGCCAGGCCAGCACCTTGGCCACGGTCGCCCGCTCGGCGGCCACCTCGCTGGCGTGATGCAGATCGTGCAGGGTGTCGATCAGGCGGAACACCGAGACCCCCAGGCTTCCGTAGATCAGGCCGGACAGCGCCTGGCCGGCGCGGCTCGCCCAGGCCCTGGCGCTGCGGCCCTGGTTGTCGGCGTCGAACACGGATTGGAGCGCGCGCCAGCCGGCGAAGCCGTAGAGCCCCAGGCCGGTCAGCCAGAGCAGCACCACGCCGTAGGGCCATCGCCCCCAGGCCTCCAGCGATCCGAGCGCGCTGCGGGTGTGCGGCGCCAGGCCCGCCACCGCCAGGATCGCGATGAGGCCGATGCTCAGGTAGACGATGCCCCGCGCCACATAGCCCAGCCGCGCCGCAAGCTCGACGAGCGCCACCCATGGGGCGACCGCAAACCTGCGACGCCACCGGGACACGACCTTCCAGCCCGGCGGCGAAGGGACGGTCGCGGCGGTCTCCCCGGCCATGCGCAAACCCCTCGCGGGCTCCTTGGCTAGTGGGCGTCGTCCCAGTTGGCGGCGGCCCGGGCGTCGACCACCAGGGGAACGGTCAAAGCGACCGCCGGCTCCGGCGCCTGCACCATGACCTGTCTGGCGACGGCGATCAGGGCTTCGGCTTCGGCTTCCGGCGCCTCGAAGATCAGTTCGTCGTGCACCTGCAGCAACATCTTGCCGCTCAGCCCGGCGTCGTGCAGCGCCTGGGGCATGCGCACCATGGCGCGGCGGATCACGTCGGCCGCCGCGCCCTGGATCGGGGCGTTGATGGCCGCACGGTCGGCGAACGAGCGCTCGGCCTGCGACTTCCCATGGGCCGCGGGGATGTAGACCTTGCGACCGAAGATCGTGGTCACGAACCCTTCGGAGCGCACCTGACGCTGCATGCGATCCATGTAGGTCCGGATGCCGGGGAACCGCTCGAAGTAGGTCTTGATGTAGGCGCCGGCCTCCTCGCGCGGGATCGACAGCTGGTTGGCCAGGCCGAACGCCGAGATGCCGTAGACGATGCCGAAGTTGATCGCCTTGGCGCGCCGGCGCGTCTCGGCGGGCATCCCCTCGACCGGCACGCCGAACATCTCCGAGGCGGTCATGGCGTGAATGTCGAGGCCTTCGGCGAAGGCCTTTTTGAGCTGTGGAATATCGCCGATGTGGGCCAGCAGCCGTAGCTCGATCTGCGAATAGTCGGCGCTGATCAGCACATGGCCGGGCTCGGCGATGAAGGCCTTGCGGATCTTGCGGCCTTCCTCCGTGCGGACCGGGATGTTCTGCAGGTTCGGGTCCGACGAGGCGAGCCGCCCCGTGGTCGCCGCCGCCAGCGAGTAGGAGGTGTGCACCCGCCCCGTCGTCGGGTGGATCGCGTCCACCAGGGTGTCGGTGTAGGTGCCCTTCAGCTTCGATAACTGCCGCCAATCCAGGATGATGCGCGGCAGTTCGTGGCCCTGGGCCGCCAGGTCTTCCAGCATGTTGGCGTCGGTGGACTGAGCGCCGGTGGCGGTGCTGCGCTTGGAGTCGAGACCCATCTCCGTGAACAGCAGGTCGCCGATCTGCTTGGGCGAGCCCAAGTTAAACGGCCGGCCGGCCGCCTTGTGGGCCAGGGCCTCCAGCTCGCCCATCCGGTTGGCGAAGTCGTAGGACAGCTTGCGCAGCTGATCCGGGTCGACCTTGACGCCTTCCAGCTCCATGCCGACCAGCACCTTCGGCATCGGCCGTTCCAGCGTCTCGTAGACGGTGGTCATATGCTCGTGCGTCAGCCGGGGCCGCATGTGTTCCCAAAGGCGCAGCGTGATGTCGGCGTCTTCGGCGGCGTAGCAGGTCGCGGCGCCGAGCTCGACGTGCTTGAAGCTCTTCTGGGACTTGCCCGCGCCGGTGACCGTCTTGTAGGCGATCGGCTCGTGGTCGAGCACCCGCTTGGACATCTCGTCCAGGCCGTACTTGTTGTGCAGGCCGCCCTCCAGGGCGAAGGCCAGCAGCATGGTGTCGTCGATGGGCGACACGTCGATGCCGTAGCGGCGCAGGACCGCCATGTCGTACTTGGCGTTGTGGCCGATCTTCAGGACGCCGGGGTCCTCCAGCAACGGCTTCAGCTTGGCCATCGCCGTCTCCAGCGGGACCTGCTCGATGTCGGCCGGGGCCTCAAGCGCCAGGCCGCCCTCGTGCTCATGGGCGTGGCCGACCGGGATGTAGCAGGCCTCGCCCGGCGCGACGGCGAGCGAGATGCCGCACAGGTTGGCCGCGCTGTGCGACAGCGCATCGGTCTCGGTGTCGAAGGCGATGACGCCGACGGTGCGGGCGCGGGCGATCCACGCGTCCAGGGCCGCCTCGTCGCGGACGCAGGCGTAGACGCTGGTGTCGATGGGCGCGTGCGTCGGCCGCGCGGGGCCGCTCGCCGCGATCTCGGCGGCCACCGCCTGAACCGCCGCCTCACGGCCCGGCGCCATGGCGTCGCCCACCCGGCGCGCCAACGTGCGGAACTCCAGCGTCTCCAGGAAGTCCTGCAGGACCGCCGGATCGGGATCCTTCACCACCAACTCGTCCACCGGCGACGGCAGGGGCGTGTCGCAGTCGAGCCGCACGAGTTGCTGCGACAGGCGGATCTGGTCGGCGAAATCGATCAGGGTCTGGCGGCGCTTGTCCTGCTTGATCTCGGACGCCCGCGCCAGCAGGGTTTCCAGGTCGCCGTATTCGTTGATCAGGGCTGAGGCGGTCTTGACGCCGATGCCGGGCGCGCCGGGGACGTTGTCGACGGAATCGCCGCACAACGCCTGCACGTCGACCACCTTGTCCGGCGTCACCCCGAACTTGTCGAACACCTGCTCGGCGCCGATCTTCAGGTTGGGCGTCTTCATCGTGTCCAGCATGGACACGTTAGGTCCCACGAGCTGCATCAGGTCCTTGTCGGACGAGACGATCACCACCTCGCCCCCGGCGTCGCGCACCTTGCAGGCATAGGCTGCGATCAGGTCGTCGGCCTCGTAGCCGGGCAGTTCGAGCGAAGGCACGCCGAACGCGCGGGTCGCGTCGCGCACCAGCGGGAACTGCGGAACCAGGTCCTCCGGCGCCGGTGGGCGGTGGGCCTTGTACTGGTCGTAGAGCTTGTTGCGGAAGGTGTCTTCCGAGTGGTCGAAGATCACCGCCAGGTGGGTCGGCGCGTCGGCCGAGGCCTTCATGTCGACCAGCAGTTTCCACAGCATGTTGCAGAAGCCGGCGACCGCGCCGACCGGCAGACCGTCGGACTTGCGGGTCAGCGGCGGCAGGGCGTGAAAGGCCCGGAAGATGAACCCCGAGCCGTCCACCAGATAGAGCCGCACCCGCGGCCCGTCCTGGGTCGGCGTCCGGGGGATTTCGTCCAGGGTCTGGGGGGCGGTGTCGAGGGTCTCGGTCATGGCCCCACGATAGGACCGCGCGCGTCCGAGGTCACCAGCCGTCCTACCTCTCGAACCGCTTGTTGAGATTGCCCAGGCCTTCGATCAGGAACGGCGTCGCCAGGCCGTCGGCCAGATAGGCCTTCACCGAGTTGGCCAGGTAGGCGTAGGCGCCGGCGAACGGCCGTCCGCCCGAGCTCAGCCGGCGGACGCCAAGGTCCTGCAGCCGCGCCGCCGGGGGCAGGCCACCGGTCAGCATGATGTTCATCGGCCCATCGATCGCCGCGGCCAACCGCCCGATCAGCGCATCGTCGGTCGGGCCGGGCACAAAGATCCCGTTAGCGCCGGCCTGCCGATAGAGCGCCGCGCGCCTGAGCGTCTCGGCCTCGGCGGCGTCGCCTTCGACCAGGCGCCTCAGATAGGTGTCGATGCGGGCGTTGATGAACAGCGCGACGCCGGCCGCGTCGGCCGCCTTGCGGGTCGCCTCGATCTTGCGCGCATGCAGGTCCGGATCGCGCGACCCGTCCTCCAGGTTGATCCCCACCGCGCCCGCACCGACCACGGCCTTGATGTTGTCGGCCAGCTTGCCGAGGTCGTCGGTGTAGCCGCCCTCGATATCCGCCGTGACCGGGACCTTCACCACGCGGACCACCGTCGAAATGGTCGACAGAAGGTTCGGCAAGGGCAACAGGTCGCCGTCCGGATAGCCGTGGGCCCAGGCCACCGCCGCCGAGGAGGTCGCCACGGCCTTGGCGCCGGCGTCCTCCATCACCGCGGCGCTGGCCGCGTCCCAGGCGTTGGGCAGCACCAGGATATCGGGGCCCGCATGCAGGGCGGCGAACTGTTCGGCTTGGCTGGTCATGAAGGCGCTCCGGTCCCGTCGGCTGAGTGTGAGACGTAGGTAGGCGCGTGTCTGTGACAAGCGCTGGCGGAAAGCGGACATCGACGGTTGCTGACAAGGCATGGCAGCATGGTTGCCGCAAGGAGGCGTGCGATGGCGTCATCAGCGACGGTCTGGCCTTTCGAAGGGACCAAGTTGGCGGTTCTGGCCGACTGCCACATCCATCCTGGTGGGGGCCCGGCCTTTCTGGAGGCCTTGCTGGACGCGATCGCGGCCGAGGATGTCGACCTCATCGTCACCCTTGGCGACATGGGCGAAGCCGCGGGCCTTGAACAGCTCGCCGAACTCGCGCCGGTCATCGGTGTCCGTGGTCAGGATGACAGCGACGACCCGCGGACCGACCAGAAGTTCCTGCGGTTGACGACCGGGCGCTATGACCTCGGCTGCGTCTTCGATGCCAAGGCGGCGGGCTTGGCGACGACGATCGACCCGTTCGATCAAACGCCCGACGCCGTGGAAGTCTCGAAGCGCCTGTTCGGCGTCTATGTGGATGTCCTCCTACACGCTTCGACCCATAAGGCCGCCGAGGACCGATTTGGCGCGAAGGGCTCAGCCCTAAATCCTGGCAGCGCCGTGCTTCCGGCGGAGGGCTGTGCGCCCACATGGCTGCTGCTCAATATCTCCGAGTCGGGCTGCTACGGTCGGATTGTCCCCGTGCCCTAGCCACTTCGCCCCGGCCCGCGAAACCAGCTATGACCCCGCCGTGACCGCCACGGCTCCCACTCGCCAGACTTTGGCCCGCCTGACTCTGACCGACTTCCGTTCCTACGCGGGGGCGGACCTCGTGCTGGACGGGCGGCCGGTGTTCCTGGTGGGACCCAACGGCGCGGGCAAGACCAACCTGCTGGAGGCTATCAGCCTGTTCACGCCGGGCCGGGGCCTGCGCGGATCAAGCCTCGGTGAGATGGGCCGCCGCCTACCGGGCGAGGCCCAGGGCCGCGCCTGGACCGTCGCCGCGCTCATCGCCTCGGACGGCGAGGAAACCCCGGTCGGCACCGGCGTCGAGCAGGCCGGCGCGGCGCGGCGCACCGTGCGGATCGGCGGCGAGACCGTCCCGCCCGGCCGCCTGGCCGACCACTTGCGCCAGGTCTGGCTGACCCCGGCCCAGGACCGCCTGTTCCTGGAGGGCGCCGCCGACCGCCGCCGCTTCTTCGACCGCCTGGTGTTCGCGGCCATCCCGCGCCACGCCGCCCACGCCCAGGCCTATGACCGGGCGCAGCGCGAACGGATGCGGCTGCTCACGGACGAGACCGGCCCGCCAGACGCGGGCTGGCTCGACGCGCTCGAAGCCCGGCTGGCCGAAGCCGGCGCCCTGATGGCCGAGGCCCGCGCCACCACGCTCACCGCCCTGCAGGCCGAGATCGACGGCCGGGGCGAGCGGCCCTTCCCGCAGGCCAGGCTCAGCCTGACCGGCGAATGGGAGCAGATGGCTGGGGCCGGCGCCTCTATCGCCGATATCGAGGCGAAACTGGCCCAGGCCCTGGCCGCCGCGCGCCCGCGCGACGCCGCTGCCGGCCGCGCTCTGACCGGCCCGCATCGGGGCGATCTGGCGGTGATTCACGCCGAAAAAGACCGCCCGGCCGCCGAATGCTCCACCGGCGAGCAGAAAGCGCTGATTTTGAACCTGGTTTTGGCTCAATCCGCACGGCTTTCACGTGCAGAATCAGCCCCAAGCCCTATATTGTTGCTGGACGAAGTCGCAGCGCATCTGGACCGCACCCGGCGGGCCGCACTGTTCGATGAAATCGAGGCGCTCGGGCTCCAGGCCTTCCTGACCGGAACCGACGAGCACCTCTTCGAAGACCTGAAAGGACGGGCCCAGGGCGTGCGCGTGGATGCGTCGAGCCTGACCCACTTGGACACCGAATGAGCGAAGAGAACGACGACCCCCACGGCCCCAATTCCTCCCACGGCCAGGGCCCGACCCCCGAGAACAACGGGCAGGACGACTACGGCGCGGAAAGCATCAAGGTTCTCAAGGGCCTGGACGCCGTGCGCAAGCGGCCGGGGATGTATATCGGCGACACCGACGACGGCTCGGGCCTGCACCACATGGTCTATGAGGTGGTCGACAACGCCATTGACGAGACCCTGGCCGGCTGGGCCAGCCGGGTGGAAGTGATCCTCAACGCCGACGGCTCGGTCACCGTCACCGACGACGGCCGCGGCATTCCGGTGGACATCCACGAGGGCGAGGGCATCTCGGCGGCCGAGGTCATCATGACCCAGCTGCACGCCGGCGGGAAATTTGATCAGAACTCCTACAAGGTCTCCGGCGGCCTGCACGGCGTGGGCGTTTCCGTCGTCAACGCGCTCTCCGAGCGGCTCGAGCTGAAGATCTATCGCGGCGGCAAGTCCTACGAGATGGCCTTCAAGCACGGCGATTCCGTCGCGCCCCTGGCCGAGACCGGCGTCGCGCCCCTGCGCGCGAACGGCGAACCTCTGTCCGGGACGGAGGTGACCTTCCTGCCCTCGACCGAGACCTTCGCCTTCATCGATTTCGACCTGAAGACCCTGGAGCACCGCCTGCGGGAACTGGCGTTCCTCAACTCGGGCGTGACCATCTGGCTGAAGGACCACCGCGGGGCCCAGCCCACCGAGGAGGTCATGCACTACGAGGGCGGCGTCGAGGCCTTCGTCCGCCACCTGGACGCCGGCAAGACCGCCCTGCTGAAGGCCCCGATCGTGATCCGCGGCAAGCGCGAGAACGTCGAGATCGACCTGTCGCTGTGGTGGAACGACGGCTACCACGAGAACGTCCTGTGCTTCACCAACAACATCCCG
>Ga0105248_10003540_pt1 | contig 17306 bp, 18 predicted proteins | sample KBSS34metaG_FD_81524 | JGI IMG/M metagenome (GOLD analysis project Ga0105248, IMG submission 81524) | Switchgrass rhizosphere microbial communities from Kellogg Biological Station, Michigan, USA - KBS S3-4 metaG | ecosystem: Host-associated > Plants > Roots > Rhizosphere > Soil | place... | reverse complement strand
TGGGCCTGCAGCGGAAAGATGTGGCCGGGCTGCACGAGGTCGCTCGCCTTCGCGTCGCGCGCGACGGCGGCCTGCACGGTGCGGGCGCGGTCGGCCGCCGAAATGCCGGTCGTGACACCTGTGGCGGCTTCGATGGAGACGGTGAATGCGGTGCCGTGGCGCGTGCCGTTGCGCGTGGCCATCGGCGGCAGGTGCAGTCGCTCGCAGCGCTCGCGCGTGAGCGTGAGGCAGATGAGGCCCCGCCCATGCTTGGCCATGAAGTTGATGGCCTCGGGCGTGACGTGTTCGGCGGCGAGCACGAGGTCGCCCTCGTTTTCGCGGTCTTCCTCGTCCACGAGGATGACCATGCGGCCGGCGGCGAGCTCGGCGATCAGCTCAGGAACTGGGGAAATCGGCATGGCGCGGATTGTAGGTTCGTGCTGTGGCGCGGAAGCCTCGCGAGGCTTCCGCGGGGGAGGGCTGCGGCCTTGGGCGTTCGCGCTCAGCGCGTCGCCGTGTCCAGGGCCAGCATGCGTTCGACGTAGCGGGCGATGAGGTCGATCTCGAGGTTCACCGGCGCGCCGGGGGCGAGCGTGCCGAGCGTCGTGTGTTCGAGGGTGTGGGGGATGAGATTGATGGCCGCTTCGCTGTCGCCCGCGGGCGTGGCCTTGTCCACCACCTGGTTGACGGTCAGGCTGACGCCGTTGACGGTGAGCGAACCCTTGTAGGCGAGAAAGCGCGCCAGCGCCTTGGGCACCGCCACGCGAAGCTCCCAGGACTCGCCGACCGGAGCGAAATGGGTGACGACGCCCACGCCGTCGACATGTCCGCTGACCAGATGGCCGCCCAGGCGATCGTTCGCGCGCAGCGCCTTCTCCAGGTTCACCGGACCCGACTGGGCGAGGCCGGCAGTCTTGTCCAGACTTTCTGCGGAGATATCGACGGTGAAGCTCGCGCTGGCGCGATCGAAGCTCGTGACGGTCATGCACGCGCCATTGAGCGCGATGCTGTCGCCCAACTGAACGTCGTCGAGATAGCCCTTGGGAGTGACCACGGTGAGGCGGCGGCCGTGCGAGGTGTCGGCGCCCAGCGGCGTGGATTCGGTGATGCGGCCGAGGCCGGTGACGATGCCGGTAAACATTTGCGCGCGATTGTCGCCGCGCCGCGGTGCCCGCAGCCGGGCTAAGGCTTAGGGCGCGCCAGGACGCGCAGGTCGGCGTCCACGCGGCGCACATCGTGGAATTCGTAGCGCAGTCCCTCGGTGAGCTGCGAGAAGGGGCCGAGCGCGGCCATGTCGCGCCCGTCGCCCAGCAGCAGGGGCGCGAGATAGACGAGCAGCTCGTCCACCATGCCGGTCTTCAGCAGCGAGGCGTTGAGCTTGTGCCCGGCCTCGACGTGCAGCTCGTTGACGCCTCGCGCACCCAGATCGCGAAGCATGGCTTCCAGATCGACCTTGCCGTTGGCATCGGGCAGGTGCACGACCTCGATGCCGCGAAGCTTGAGCGCGGACTCGCGCGGCGCGTCACCCGCGGCGTAGACGAGCAGCGTGCCGGGCGGCTGCGCGATGCGCGCGCCGTCGGGCAGCTGCAGCCGCGAGTCGACCAGCACGCGCAGCGGCTGGCGCGGCGTGGACACCAGCCGCACGTCCAGCCTCGGGTTGTCTTCGAGCACCGTGCCGATGCCGGTGAGCACCGCACCCGCGCGCTTGCGCCAGGCGTGTCCGTCGGCGCGGGCAGCCTCGCCGGTGATCCACTGGCTCACGCCGTTGCCGAGCGCGGTACGGCCGTCGAGCGAGGCGGCGATCTTCATGCGCACCCAGGGGCGCCCGCGCTGCATGCGCGAAAAGAAGCCGATATTGAGCTCGCGCACCTGGGCGGCCACTTCTTCGCGGGCGAGCACGACCTCGATGCCCGCGGCGCGCAGCCGCTCGATCCCCTGGCCCGCGACGAGCGGATTCGGATCGACGGCACCGACCACCACCCGGGCGACGCCCGCGGCGATGAGCGCATCGCAGCACGGGGGCGTGCGGCCGTGGTGCGAGCACGGCTCCAGGCTGACGTAGGCACTCGCGCCGCGCAGGTCGCGCGAGGCGGCCTGCGCGCTGCGCAGCGCCATGACCTCGGCGTGCGCGTCCCCCGCGGCCTGCGTGTGGCCGCTGCCGATTTCCACGCCCTGCGCGTCCGCGAGCACGCAGCCCACGCGCGGGTTCGGCTCGGTGAGGCCGATGGCGTCGTGGGCGAGCGCGAGGGCGTGGGCGAGGTGATGCGAGTCGCGGTCGTTCATGCGCGAGAGCGTAACGCGTCACCGCGTGACAGGAGACCAGCGCAAATCGGGAGGCGCGGGCGAGGCGAGCCGTGCGGCGTCTTGCAGATCGGTCGGTACGACGAGGGTGATGGCCTGCAGGACGCGTGCACGGCCGTTGCGCCCCGGCCAGCGGACTTCGACCTGGACGAACCGATGCCCCGCGAGCACGGCGCCCGTGCGGACGTGACGCTCGTAGCGCGTGCCGTCGCGATCTGCGTGGTCGCCGTGCTCGTAGGTGCCGGGGTCGAGCGCGCCGAGCGCGGCTCGCGCGCGCACGGCGTCGAGCGCGTCGTGAGCCAGCGCCGCGGCGTGGGTTCGCTGACCTGCCACTGCGATGTCGGCCGCGATCAGGCGTTCGTGCCGCATTGCCACGACCACGCCGAGCGTGAGCAGCAGGAGTGCCACCAGCGCATCGATCAGCCCGAAACCCCGCTGCGGCTCAGTGGAAGTCACGCCAGCTCCCGGGGACGGTCACGAAGCGCCCGGCCAGGGCGCCGAGCGACGCGAGGGCGAGGGGGTCGTAGCGCAGCGCAAGGGGGCCTTCGATGGCGACCCGTCGGGACGCCACCACGGCGCCATGCAGTTCGACGCCCGCTGCCCCGTGCAGCGAGGCGTCGGCGAAATCCAGCAGCACGAGCGCATGGATCCGCCGCGGGCCGTCAAGCTGCAGGGGGGCGGTTGCGACGACCAGGACTGGAGCGTTCTGCGTGGCCACGTCGGCGGCGAGTGTCGGCAACGGCAGCAGCGCGGGCGCGTCGAGCCAGACGACGCTGTGACCTTCGTTCAGCGCTGCGACGGCTGCCCGGCCGCACTCGATCGGCACCGAGCACTTCAGCGCCTGGGCGGGACAGTTGGGATCCAGCGGGCTGCAGACGAGCCGCGTCGATGCATGGGTGCGCAGCGCGGCCATGTCGATGCCGAGGAACTGCTGCCAGAACGAAGCGGCGCCGGAGCCGTTCGTCGCGAGCTCGACGAGACGCGCATCCGATTCGACGACCGATGCGGCCGAAGGGCGGCCGGGGAGGGTGCCCAGTTGCTCGGCTGCGACCGAGACCGCGGCAGCCGCCGCGACCGTGATGCCGGCGGAATCGAGATCCTGGTTGGTGATCGTGGCCTGCGTGCCGACATGCGCCTCGCCCGCCGCGACGAGCGCCGCGCGTGGCGGTGTACGCGGCACGGCGAGGAGTGCAAAGGTGCTCGCGCTCCTCGCGTGTGTCTGGCCCGCTGCTTCCTTTGGCATTTCCATCGGGACATCGGCGCACCGCGCTGCCGGCGGGCCGCATCCGACCGCAGCAGCATCGACGCGCACCTGCGTGGCGCTTGCCGAGCGTTGCAGCGTGAGGCGAAAGCTCGCTGCGAGTGCGTCGGCGGGTTCGCCCATGCCCTCGGGGGAACAGCGGCACTCGAGTGCGCCGTATGCGTCGATCCCGCATTGCGCATGCAACTTCGCCTCCTGAAGCGCGCGCTGTCGAAAGCGGATGCGAGTGGGATCGGACGCTGCGCACCGGGCCTGCGCGAAGCGCGGCTCGTTGAGCTGCGCCAGGGCCCAATCGAGGCCCGCACTGGCGACTTGCGCGTCGCGCGTGCGGCGTACGTGGCTTTCGCTTGCATGCCGCTCGGCCGCGGCGTGCTGCTCGGAGTGAAGCAAGGCGAGCGCCACGAGTGCAAGCAGGACGAGGACGCCGGCAATCGTGGCGACACCGCGCTGCGTGGAGGCCTGCGTTCTCATGCGTCGGCGGCGCAGGCCGGTTGAGCGAGCGGGTTGCGTGCCCAGACCGTGCGCGTGAATTCGCGCTGCACCTCGGGCATGGCCGTCGCCCTCGCGCTCAATCTGAACTTCACCTCGGTGAGCGCATAGGGAGCGCATTCGGAGGCAGTTGGCGGCACGCGGTCGATCTGCACCTCGAAGGCCGTGAAGACGATTTCATTGGCGACCGACATGCGCGGCCATTTGGGGCCCAGGTTCGCCTTGAGCTCCTGCCCCTCGAGCCGAAAGCCGCCGAGCCCCGAACCGGCGGCGGGCCCGTCATAAGACAGCAGCAGGGCGCCCTCGCTCAGGGCGATGGCGTGCGGATTGACGGCCGAGCCGCCGCCGCCCGGGATCGCAAGGGCCGCGCCCTTCCAATAGCCGCTTCGCTGCACGGCTCGCGCGATGAGGTCACCGGCCAGGCGCAGCTCCTGCTGAACACGCGCCTCGTGCTGGCTGCGCGCCTGATGCTGCAGGTGCTGCGTGAAGGCACGGACGGCCAGGACGATGACGGCCAGCCCGGTGGCCGCACCGAGCAGCAACTCGATCAGCGTGGCGCCGGACTGCGAGAGCGCGCGATGCTTCCTCATTTGCATCGCGCCATCCCTGCGAAGGCCGAAAGCGACGCGGCGCAGCGTTCGACGCGCCCGAACGAGCTCACCGCATGCTCCAGCGCGTAGTTCCCCGCCAGCACCTGCACCGTGCCGCCAATGGCGGTGCCGTGCACCGGGTCGAAGGTCATCGACGACACGTTGGCTGCGAAACGCACCTCATCGTGCGCAGGGAGCCAGTGGCTGCGCAGCAGCACGGCGTCGCCCGCGCAAAGTGCGCCGCCGGACGCGCATTGGCATTTCGATTGCGGTCCCGAGTGGGTGATGAGGCAGCTGCCGCCCGGCCCGTCCTTCACGCTCAGGCGCAGCGTGTAGCCGCGCGCCGCGGCTTCCATGCGGACCCAGTGCAGCTCGCGCAGCAACTGCTCCGATGCGGCGTGCACGCGCCGGCGCAGGCGCGCGTCGGCGAAGCTCGGCAGCGCGATGGCCAGCAGCACGGCCAGGATCGCCAGCACGACGGCGATCTCGATCAGGGTGAAGCCGGCGCCGGTGCGGCGGCTCGGAAGAGGTTGCAAGCGCTTCTCCGTGGATCGGGAAGCGCGCGAATCTATCGGCGCATGCAGTGCCTACGGGCGACAAGCGTCGCCGCGCGCCAATCAGATCTCCTTGATGAGACGGCTGAACTCGTCGACGCCCTCGAAGCTGCGATAGACCGAGGCGAAGCGCACATAGGCCACCTTGTCGAGCTTCTTCAGCTCGCGCATGACCATCTCGCCGATCTTGCTGGAGGGCACTTCCTTCGTGGCGCTGGCGAGCAGCTTTTCCTCGATGCGCGCGAGCGCCGCGTCGACCTGGTCGATGCTCACCGGGCGCTTGCGCAGGGCCAGCATCATCGAGGCGCGGATCTTGCGGATGTCGAAGTCGCTGCGGCTGCCGTCCTTCTTCACCACCGCAGGCATCGCCAGCTCGGCGCGCTCGTAGGTGGTGAAGCGCTTGTCGCAGGCCGGGCAGCGGCGCCGGCGCCGGATCACGTCGCCTTCGTCGGACTCGCGAGTCTCGGCAACGTGCGTGGCTTCATGGCCGCAGAACGGACATCGCATGGTGGGTGGTGCTCGTCCTGCGGCGCGTGCGGGTGGCTCAGCGGTAGACCGGGAACTCGCGCGTGAGCTGCGCGACCTTGGCGCGCACTTCGGCCAGCTTCGCGCTGTCGTGCGGGTGGTCGAGCACGTCGGCGATCAGGTGGGCGGTGGCGACGGCCTGAGCCTCCTTGAAGCCGCGGGTGGTCATGGCGGGGCTGCCCAGGCGGACGCCGCTGGTGACCATCGGCTTTTGCGGATCGTTCGGGATGCCGTTCTTGTTGCAGGTGATGTGCGCCTGGCCGAGCACGGCCTCGGCTTCCTTGCCGGTCATGTTCTTGGCGCGCAGGTCCACGAGGAAGACGTGGCTCTCGGTGCGCCCGCTCACGATGCGCAGGCCGCGCTCGGTGAGGGTGCGCGCCATGGCGTCGGCGTTCTTCAGCACCTGCTGCTGATAGACCTTGAACTCGGGCGCGAGCGCCTCCTTGAAGGCCACCGCCTTTGCGGCGATCACATGCATCAGCGGGCCGCCCTGGATGCCGGGGAAGATGGCACTGTTGACCTGCTTGGCCACCGCATCCTTCATCAGGATGATCCCGCCGCGCGGGCCGCGCAGGCTCTTGTGCGTGGTGGAGGTGACGACGTCGGCATGCGGCACCGGGTTGGGGTAGACGCCCGCGGCGATGAGGCCTGCGTAGTGCGCCATGTCGACCATGAAATAGGCGCCCACCGCCTTGGCAACGCGCGCGAAGCGCTCGAAGTCGATGCGCAGGCTGTAGGCCGAGGCGCCCGCGATGATGAGCTTGGGCTTGTGCTCGTGCGCCAGGCGCTCCATCGCGTCGTAGTCGATCTCCTCGCGCTCGTTCAGGCCGTAGCTCACGACCTTGAACCACTTGCCGCTCATGTTCAGCGGCATGCCGTGGGTGAGGTGGCCGCCCTCGGCGAGGCTCATGCCCATGATGGTGTCGCCCGGCTGCAGCAGCGCGAAGAACACGCCCTGGTTGGCCTGCGAGCCGGAGTTCGGTTGCACGTTGGCGTGCTCGGCGTTGAAGAGCTGCTTGAGGCGGTCGATGGCCAGCTGCTCCACCACGTCGACGTACTCGCAGCCGCCGTAATAGCGCTTGCCCGGATAACCCTCGGCGTACTTGTTCGTGAGCTGGCTGCCCTGCGCGGCCATCACGGCCGGCGAGGTGTAGTTCTCGGAGGCGATGAGCTCGATGTGCTCTTCCTGGCGGCGGTTCTCGTTTTGGATCGCGCCCCAGATTTCCGGGTCGACGTTGGCGATGGTGGAGGCGGTGCGGTCGAACATGGCTGTGCTTCTCGGGTGGCGGACTGGGGGCTCGCGCGATGCGGCCGGGCAGTTTAACGGCTGGCCAGGGGCTTCTCTCTGAGCCCGAATACGACAACGCCCGCGGGGCGCGATGCGCCGCGGGCGTTGTCGTGCGAAAGACGATGGATGGCGATCAGTGCGCCGCCCAGGCCACGCGCTGCGTCTGCACGGGCTCGCGATCGGCGGCCTCGTCCTCGGCCGTGGGGGTGGTGGTCTGCGCCGGCGCCACCTGCACTGGCGGCACGTTCAGCGGCGCGGTGGGCGAGACCTTGCGGCCCGCGGCCACGAGGCGCAGGTGCTGCTGCTCCGCGAGCACCTTGCCGGCGTAGCCACCGTCGTCGTTGAGGTTCGCGGCGCCCACGTAGAACTTGAGGCCGCCTTCCAGGCTGCCGGCGCGCGCGATGCACTCCTTCAGCACCTGCACGCCCACGCGCACATTGCTCACGGGGTCGAAGGCCGCGAGGGTGCCGCCGAAGGCCGAGTACTTGTCGTCGTGCACGCGGGTCATGACCTGCATCAGGCCCTGCGCGCCCACCGGGCTTTGGGCGAAGGGGTTGAAGCCGGACTCGATCGCCATGATCGCGAGGATCAGTGTCGGGTCGAGCTGCGCGCGCTGGCCGACCTGCCAGGCTTCCTGGACCAGGCGGCTCACCGGCTCGGGCGCCACCCGGTAGCGGCGCGAGAGCCAGGTGGCCACAGCCGCCTGCTGGCGGTCCAGATGGCTCGGGTCGGCGACGGTCGCGCGCGACACGGCGTCGGGCTCGGCCATGGCCACCACCAGGTTCGGATCGGCGTCGATGCGCGCGTCCTGGCGGGCCTGCAGGTAGCCCAGGGCGTACTCCTCCAGGTCGTGACGCAGGTCTTCGCGGGTGGCGAAGAACAGGGCAAGCGCGACGACCGTGAGGCCGACGAGCGCCAGCGAGTTGTGGCTGACTTCAAGCAGGCCCTGGCCTGCATCCTTGAGAAAGACCGCCACGGGGCGGCCCACTGCGCGCATTGCCTTCGCCAGCGCAGAGCCGGCGGATTCGAACGCTGTCATGTCACTCCTTTCTATCCGTTGCTCCAGGACGGGCGAGCCCGGCCCGGAGGCGGTAGCGATAATCGTCGCGGTTACACATTCGGCGCCTGCGCTGGCACCGGTGCGGCGATTTCTTCGGCAGCGTCACGCCACGTTTCGTGGCGCGGGACATCCCTGTCTTAGGGAAGGTGCGGATTCTAGGAATGCCGAAAATAACCAGTCAAGCTTGAAAAGCCTGCTCGTAATTTCAAAAAGTTATGAAATATTCGGATCTCCGGGACTTTTCCCAGGCTCTTGAGCGGCGGAATCTGCTGCGTCGCGTCGAAGATCCGGTGTCTCCGCACCTGGAAATGACGGCTTTGAGCGATGTTGCACTTCGAAGCAACGGTCCCGCCCTGTTGTTTCAACAACCTGTCGGTTACAAATTTCCGGTCCTGACAAACCTCTTCGGATCCCCCGAACGGGTGGCCCTCGGAATGGGTGCGGACAGCACCGACGAGCTGCGCGAAGTCGGCTCGCTGTTGGCCAGCCTCAAGGAGCCGGAGCCGCCGCGAGGCCTGAAGGACGCCGGCCGGCTGGTCCACATGGCCAAGGCGCTGTGGGACATGAAGCCCTCGCTCGTGCGCTCGCCGGCCTGTCAGGAGGAGGTGCGCACGCTCGACGAGGTCGACCTCGCCGAGCTGCCGGTGCAGACCTGCTGGCCGGGCGACGCCGGCCCGCTCATCACCTGGGGGCTCGTCGTGACGCGCGGACCGCAGTCGGTCGCGCGGCCCCGACTGCGTCAGAACCTGGGTATCTATAGACAGCAGGTGATCGGGCCGCGCCAGACCATCATGCGATGGCTCGCCCATCGCGGCGGCGCGCTCGACTTCCGCGACTTCTCCGCGGCGAACCCGGGGCGGCCCTTCCCGATCGCCGTCGCGCTCGGTGCCGACCCGGCCACGATCCTCGGCGCCGTCACACCGGTGCCCGACAGCCTCTCCGAATATCAGTTCGCCGGACTGCTGCGCGGCTCGCGCACCGAGCTGGCGGACACCACGGTAGGCGAGGGTGCCCTCAAGCTGCAGGTGCCCGCGCGCGCCGAGTTCGTGCTGGAGGGCCACATTCCGGTGGCCGCGCCGGGATTCGTGGGCGAGAGCGCCGCAGGCGTTGCGCTGCGCGAGCGCGGCGGCTATTTGCATGCGCTGGAGGGTCCCTTCGGCGACCACACCGGCTACTACAACGAGCAGGACTGGTTTCCCGTGTTCGAGATCGAGCGCCTCACCCGACGGCGCGACGCGATCTATCACTCCACCTACACCGGCAAGCCGCCGGACGAGCCGGCGGTGCTGGGCCTGGCGCTCAACGAAGTGTTCGTGCCGATCCTGCAGAAGCAGTTTCCCGAGATCACCGACTTCTACCTGCCGCCCGAGGGCTGCAGCTATCGCATGGCGATCGTGAGCATGCGCAAGAGCTACCCGGGCCACGCCAAGCGCCTGATGTTCGGCGTGTGGAGCTTCCTGCGCCAGTTCATGTACACGAAGTTCATCGTGGTCACCGATGACGACGTGAACATTCGCGACTGGAAAGACGTGGTGTGGGCCATCACCACGCGCATGGACCCGGTGCGCGACACCACGCTCGTCTCGCACACGCCGATCGACTACCTCGATTTCGCCTCGCCCGTCTCGGGGCTGGGCGGGAAGATGGGGCTCGACGCCACGAGCAAGTGGCCCGGCGAAACCTCGCGCGAATGGGGCCGCGTGATCGAGATGGATGCGCAGGTGAGCGCGCGAATGGATGCGCTCTACGCCCGCCTGATGAGCCGCTGAGGCGGTTGCCCTGCTCGTCGCGCGGCAACGAAACGGTAAATCGTTGCCACACGCGTCATAGAACTGCCGTCATTGCGAAATGCAGCGACCCTGACTAGCTTTGTGGGGCCTGCAAGCGCAGGCAGCCTCGAAGGCGCAGTCTCTGCGCGAGAGGCGCCCCGGACTCGATCTCTCCGGAGCGCTCACCGGTGGTGTGAACCACCTGGCCCCTCGGGCGGTCAACCCGAGGGGCCGATTCGTTTGCGCCGCAGCGCTTCAGGACCCGACGGCCAGGCCCAGCAGCTCATGCAGCATGAGCCGGTTCTGGCGGAAGCCCTCTGACGAAGGCAGCCAGCGCAGCACCGGGCGCTCGGCCTGCACGAAGTAGCCCATCGGCGCAGGCAGGATGCGGATGCCGCCGCCAGTGGCGGCCACGGCCTCCTCGAAGGCGCGCTTGGAGCGCGGCATGTGATAGGCCTGGGTCACGAGCACGATCTGTCGAATGCCCGCCGCGCGAAGCATGGGCACGGTGCGCCCGGCGTTCTCGCGCGTGTCGCGCGACTGCGCCTCGGTCCACTTGAGCGGGCGAAGGAAGTCGCGCTCGGCCACGCGGGCGGCGATTTCAGCCTCGCTCGGGCCGTCGGCGTCGCCCGCCCAGCCCACGCCGCCGCTGTAGGCCACGGGCAGGCCGGTTTCGCGGGAGAGCCACACGCCATAGCGAAGGCGCGCGAGCGAGTCGCGCGTGAGGTCGGCCATGCCGAATTCCGGCGCGCGGCGTTCGCGGCCGCCACCCAGCACGACGATCGCTGTCTGCGGGGCGCCCGCAGCCTGCGTCTGCTTCTTGAGGTCGGCCACGTCGTCCATGCGCAGCGGCATCGGGATGTGAAGCATCGAAGCCAGCGCCTGGCCGGGCCCCTCGCTCGCGCCGGCCCACAGGCCGAGCGCGCTCACGAACACGAGAAGCGCGCCGATCACGCGCTGGCGCGACCAGATCCACGCGCCCCACAGCGCCAGCAGCAGAAAGGGGGTCGGCGGCAGCACCAGGGCGGTGAGCACGGGCTTCCAGGATTGCAGCTCGAACATCGGCTCGGCAGGGGAGTGAACGAGCGTGCGATTGTGCAGGCGCCACTGCGCTGGCCCCGTGTCGGGAAGGCCCGCGTGTTGCGCCGATGCACGCCCATGGACCTTGCTGCAGACTCGCGTCCCCCACGCCTCGAATCGCAAGGAGCCCGTCCATGACCGCCTCATCCACGATCGAATACGCCACGCTTGCGGGCGGCTGCTTCTGGTGCCTGGAGGCGGTGTTCCTGGACGTCGAAGGCGTGTGCTCGGTCGAATCCGGCTACAGCAACGGCCGGGTCGAGAACCCGAGCTACGAAGAGGTGTGCTCAGGCGACACCGGCCATGCCGAGGTGGTGCGCATCGGCTTCGATCCCTCGCGCATCGCCTACCGCGAGTTGCTCGAGATCTTCTTCAGCATCCACGACCCGACGACGCTCAACCGCCAGGGCAACGACGTCGGCACGCAGTACCGCTCGGGCATCTACACCCACGACGATCGACAGGCCGCGGCCGCGCATGAGGTCATCGCCGAGCTCGAGGGCAGCGGCACCCTGCACGGCAAGGTCGTGACCGAGGTCGAGCCGGTGCGCAACTACTGGCGCGCCGAGGACTACCACCAGAACTACTTCGCCAACCATCCCGAGCAGGGCTATTGCGCCTTCGTCGTGGCACCGAAGGTCGAGAAGTTCCGCAAGACCTTCAAGGCCAGGCTTCGCACGCACGGGAGCTGAGCCCCGCGGTCCGAAGCGTCGCGCCGGCTCAGGGAGCGAGGCGCTCGCGTACCCAGGTGTCGTCGCTCTGGCGCGTGTAGCGCAGCCGGTCGTGGAGTCGCGACTTGCGGCCCTGCCAGAACTCCCATCGGTCCGGATCGAGGCGCAGGCCACCCCAGTGGGGCGGACGCGGCGGCTGCAGGCCGTACTTCGCCGCGGCCTTGGCCGCGTTGGCCACGAGCGTGGCGCGCGAGGCGATCACCTCGCTTTGCGGCGAGGCCCATGCCCCCAGGCGCGAGTCGAGCGGACGCGAATGGAAGTACTCGTCCGACTGCGGCTCGTCCACGCGGCTCACGCGGCCCTCGATGCGAACCACGCGCTCGAGCTCGACCCAGTGGAATTGCAGCGCCGCGAACGGGTTGCCGGCCAGCTCGCGTCCCTTGCGGCTCTGGTAGTTCGTGTACCAGACGATGCCGCGCTCGTCGAAGCCCTTGATCAGCACGACGCGCGTCGAGGGCCGCCCGTCCGCGCCGACGGTGGCCAGCGTCATGGCGTTCGGCTCGGGGAGCTCGGCCGCGACCGCCTCGTCCAGCCAGCGGGTGAAGAGGGCGAGCGGGCGCGGTGGCGCGCTGGATTCGTCGAGCTCGCCGCGCTCGTAGCTCCTGCGTAGGTCTGCGATGTTCTTCGTGGACATGGCGCCTTTATTCCCCAGTGATGCGCTCGGATATATGCAATTGCCTGCGATGCGTCAGGTGATGAGAGCACATTCCCTGGCCGAGCATAGCGGGGGCGGGCGGCTCGTCGCGAGCCCCGACCCGCATCGCCTCACAACCCCCTTAAACATCCTGGCGGGAGCCTGCATGTCGACCTCATTCACCCTCAATGGAAAACCGGTGCGCGTGGACGTGGATCCGAGCACGCCGCTGCTGTGGACGCTGCGCGATTCGCTGGGCATGACCGGCACCAAGTTCGGTTGCGGCATCGCGGCGTGCGGCGCGTGCACCGTGCATCTGAACGGACAGGCCACGCGCTCGTGCGTGACGCCGGTCTCGGCGGTCGCCGGCCAGAAGGTCACGACCATCGAGCAGGTCGGCGCCGACAAGGTCGGAAAGGCAGTGCAGGACGCCTGGGTCCGCCACGACGTGGCCCAGTGCGGCTACTGCCAGAGCGGCCAGATCATGAGTGCCACCGGCCTTCTGTCGAAGAACCGCGACCCGAGCGATGCGGACATCGACGCGGCGATGGCGGGCAACGTGTGCCGCTGCGGCACCTACCAGCGCATCCGCGCGGCGATCAAGGACGCAGCGAAGACGCTGTCGGCCTGAGCAACGGGAGGAAGCACATGAATCACGCATCCATGCTTCAGCGCATCAGCGGGGCGAGTCGCGAGAGCGCGGCGGCGGCCGAGATCGATCGACGCGGCTTCATCAAGGCGGCGGCGCTGAGCGGCGGCGGGCTCGTCGTGAGCCTTTGCGTCTCGGGCGAGGCCCTGGCGCAGGACGACGCGAAGAAGGCCGCACCCGAGCCCAGCGCGTTCGTGAAGATCAACCCGGACAACACCGTCGAGGTGCGCGTGAACCGGCTGGACTTCGGCCAGGGCGCGCTGACCTCGCTGCCCATGCTGCTGGCCGAGGAGCTGGACGTCGACTGGTCCCAGGTGCGGGCCAGCCTCGCGCCGGCGGCCGATGCCTACAAGGATCCGGTCTTCGGCATCCAGATGACCGGCGGCTCCTCCGCGGTGACGAACTCGTGGCAGCAGTACCGCGAGCTCGGCGCTGCGACGCGCGCGATGCTCGTGCAGGCGGCGGCCGAGCAATGGAAGGTGCCGGCAAGCGAATGCACGACCGGCGCGGGCATGGTGCGCTCGGGCAGCCACCGCGCCACCTACGCGTCGCTCGCCCCGGCGGCGGCGAAGCTGCCGGTGCCGCAGAAGGTGGCGCTGAAGTCGCCCGATCAATTCAAGATCATCGGCAAGCCGACGCGGCGCATCGATGCGGTGGCCGCGGCCAGCGGCAAGAAGAAATACGGCATCGACATGGCGCTGCCGGGAATGAAGACCGCGGTGCTCATGCGCGCGCCGACCTTCGGCGGGCAGGTCGAGAGCTTCGACGACACGAAGGCTCGCGCGGTGAAGGGCGTGATCGACGTGATCCAGGTGCCAACGGATCGCGGCGGCAGCGGCATCGCGGTCATCGCCGACGGCTACTGGCCCGCCAAGCAGGGTCGCGACGCACTGCAGGTGAAGTGGAAGCCGGGGCCGGGCGCGAACGTCAGCTCGCCGCAGCTCCTCGCGCAGTACCGCGAGGAGGCGAAGTCGCCGAAGGTGGTGGCGGTGCCGGCCGACATGGCCGCCCTGCAGGGGGCGCCGAAGAAGATCAACGCGGAATACGAGTTCCCCTACCTCGCCCACGCGCCCATGGAGCCGCTGAACGCGACCTTCGACGTCAAGGGCGACCACGCCACCGTCTGGGCGGGCACGCAGTTCCAGACGATCGACCAGGGGGCCATCGCGCAGGGGCTGAGCATGAAGCCCGAGCAGGTGACGCTCAACACCATGCCCGCAGGCGGCGGCTTCGGGCGGCGCGCGGTGCCCACATCCGACTACCTGCGCGAGGGCGCGGCCATCGCGAAGGCCTGGCAGGCAGGCGGCGCCGGGCGCGGACCGCTGCGCGTGATGTGGAGCCGCGAGGACGACATCAAGGGCGGCTACTACCGGCCCGCGCATGTGCACCGCGTGGACATCGGAATGGACGCCAAGGGCGAGGTCGTGGCCTGGGACCACGCGATCGTCGGCCAGTCCATCCTCAAGGGCACGCCCTTCGAGAGCTTCATGGTGAAGAACGGCGTGGACGCGACCATGACCGAGGGTGTGGCCGAGAACGACTACAGCGTGCCGATGCGCCTGCGCGTGAGCCACCCCGACGTGGCCGTGCCCGTGCTCTGGTGGCGTTCGGTCGGGCACACGCACACCGCTTTCGTGATGGAGACGCTGGCCGACGAAGTGGCCCGCAGCGCGGGGCAGGACCCGGTGCAGTGGCGCCTGTCGCGCTGGAACTCGGGCAAGCACGAGCGTCACATCGCGGCCCTGAAGCTCGCGGTGGAGAAGTCCGGCTACGGGCAGCCGCTGCCCGCGGGCCACGCCTACGGCGTGGCAGTGCACGAGTCGTTCGGCTCGGTGGTCGCGTATGTGGTGGACGTGTCGGTCGTCGACGGGCGGGCGAAGGTGCATCGACTCACCGCGGGCGTGCATGCGAACAAGGTCGTGAACCCGCTGGCGGCAGCGGCGCAGATCGAGGGGGCGGCGGTCTACGGGCTTGCGATGACGCAGCCCGGCTTTGCGATCACGCTCAAGGACGGCGTGGTGGAGCAAAGCCAGTTCACCGACTACCCGCCGCCTCGCATGCCTGATGCCCCGGTGACGCAAGTGCACTTCGTGCCGAGCGAGGACAAGCCCACGGGTCTCGGGGAACCGGGGGTGCCGCCCATCGCGCCGGCCATCGCGAACGCGGTGGCGCAGCTCACCGGGAAGCGGCTTCGCAAGCTGCCGTTCGACTCGCTGGCCTGAAAAAGCACGGACGTGCCACGGCGCTCTCGCGTCGCGGCGCGTCCGCGCGATGCGCATCACAGTGCCTGCGAGGGGCGGGCCGAAAACGCAACCACATGAAATAAGAAGCTGCGGGGTAGGCCTTAGGTACACGCACCAGTGTTCCGCTGGCTGCCGCTGCGATTTGATGGAGCCTGGTTCATGCGCCGCATCTGGCGCGCTTTCATTTCTGGAATCAGTGCTTGGGGCGAGGGAGTGGTGGTGGATGCGTCGCCGGTGTTGATTGTTCTGGCGGCAGGCCGGGGATCGCGGTTTCGCGGGGCCCGGCACAAGCTCGCGCAGCCCTTCGAGGGGTCCACTGTGTTGGGCACGACGCTGTCGCATGCGCTCGCGAGCGAGCTGCCCGTGGTGGTCGTGACCATCGAAGCGCTGAGCGACATCGCGTCCAGCGCGGTGGCCGCGCGCGACATCGTCGTGCTGCCGGCGGTGGAGAGCCCGCGGGAGTCGCTGCTGGGCATGGGGTATTCGATCGCCGCGGGCGTCGCCGCGCGTGGCAATGCCTCGGGCTGGCTGGTGCTCCCGGCCGACATGCCGATGGTGCAGCCGGCCACGCTCAGGGCCGTGGCGCGCGCTCTCGACGCGCACCCGGTGGCTTACGCGCAGCATCAGGGACGCAGGGGGCATCCGGTGGGCTTCGCGGCCGAGCTCTATTCGGAGCTCGCCACGCTCAGCGGTGACGAAGGAGCGCGCCGACTGGTTGCGCGCTATCCGTCGCACGGCGTCGAGGTGGACGATTCGGGCGTGCTGCTCGATCTCGACACGGAAGAGGACCTGCACGCACTGCGCTCGATGCGCAGGCACCGCGGCCTCAACGGCAGCGTCGGCGCGAAGTGACCGTTCAGGCCGCCGTCAGGCCATGGCGGCGCGCCAGCGCCACGTGGCGCTCGATGGCCGCATCGCGAATGCCGCGCTGACGCAGGCAGCGCGCCGTTTCCACCAGGTAGTCGAGCGTGGAGCCGAAGCGCCCGCGCGCCTCGCGCAGCACGCACAGCAGGGCCTCGTCGTCCAGCGGGCCGGTGTAGTTGGGACTCGATCGGCTGAGCGTGAAGGCCAGTGCGTTCACCGCGCCGTGCTCGGTGGTGCAGCTCAGCCACTTGGGGTCGTAGACGCCGGTGGGCATCTCGCGCGCCCACAGCCGCTCGATTTCGATCGAGCCGCGCTCGCGCGGGATGCGATAGGCCATGCCCAGGCATGAGCCGCCGGGCACCAGCGCGAAGACGAGACCCGGCCGCGCGGGCGTGCCGCGGTTCACGCGCGAGCTCATCTGAAGCGCGCGGTGGTAGCCGTGCACGCGGGCCGGGCGCTGCTCGCTGGACTCGAACTCGGGCCGCCAGATCAGCGAGGCATAGCCGAAGACCCAGACGTCCTGGCTCGTGTCCATGGCCGAGAGCGTGCGCTCGAGCAGGTGCTGCGGATCGCGCACGGGAGGGGGAAGAACGAGCTCGGTGGGGCTGGCTGAGACGAGGTCCGACATGGCCTCGAAAGCGTCGTCCACGAGGCTGCTGACTGTCAAGCACGCTGCCTAGAATCGGTGGCTTGCCAGCGACGCGAAAGCGTCTGCCTGAAACCTTTCGCGACACATCCGACACGGAGGTCACCATGGCGGAGCAGGACCTGGACGAAGCGCGGCGTTACGGCCTCTTCATTGCCTTCGTCGTCGTGGCCGTCATCGTCGCGAGCGTGCTCGCCTTCGGCGTGTCGCGATCGCGCATGCATGCAAGGGCGCCACAGGCCGCCGCGCCGAGCACCTCGGTGCTGATCGAGGAGACCGACGTGCCCGCCTTGGGCGCGCCGCTCACCATCATCTATTTCGAGACCGGCCAGTCGGCCATGCCCGCGTCCGCGGCGCAGCCCATCGAGCAGATCATCGACGCGATGAACGCCACGCCCGCCGCGGTGCTCGTGCTGTCGGGCTATCACGATGCGAGCGGCGACCCGGCGCGCAATGCGCAACTCGCCAAGGAGCGGGCGATGCATGTGCGCGAGGCGCTGACCGCGCGCGGAGTGCCGGCCGAGCGCGTGCTGCTGCGCAAGCCCGAGGTCGCCGAGGCTGGCGGCGCGGACTCTCGCGAGGCGCGTCGCGTGGAGATCCGCCTGTACCAGCGCTGACGCTCAAGCGTCGCGCTGGATCAGCT
>Ga0105248_10003539_pt1 | contig 17310 bp, 15 predicted proteins | sample KBSS34metaG_FD_81524 | JGI IMG/M metagenome (GOLD analysis project Ga0105248, IMG submission 81524) | Switchgrass rhizosphere microbial communities from Kellogg Biological Station, Michigan, USA - KBS S3-4 metaG | ecosystem: Host-associated > Plants > Roots > Rhizosphere > Soil | place... | reverse complement strand
TGGCCACCAATAATTTCAACAACTTAGCGATAGCCAAAAACATTCAAAAATCAGCGCGCGTACAATACGCGTACATCGGTTTACCCTACGGCCTCTTTCTCGCCGATCGGTCAAGTAACTCACTTTTCCAGGGATGTCACTGCTCAGTGAAAATGTCCGGTGAGTGCTCAGTGAGAATGTCCGCTCGATGTGTCCAAGGCCGCGCGCCCTTGACGCCGCGGCTATGAATGTCCGCGCCGACCGGAGGAAGAATAAAAGCTCCTCCATTCGTCTTGCCATTCTAGCCGCTGCGTCAAGGGTACGCTGCGCCGCGCTCCTTGAACTGGATGGCAAAGCAAAGCCTCCCGAAAGAGGAAAGGAAGCAAGTTGCGCGACTCAATAGTTACCAAAGAGATAAGCATTGCGCCGGCGGCGGGCTTTGGGATCGGATACTTTAGGAGTCTTAGGTGGAGCTGGGGTAGGCGGTTTAACTACTGGCGGCGCTGTTGCTGCATGGTCCAGCCGCCGATAAGCGAGCTTAGTATCATGATGATAGAGATGTAGCTCACTCTCAGGGGTGACATGCACCATCACCTTGCAAGCGACCAGGCAGGGCTGCTCTTTCTCCCGCAGGATTTGCAGGGTAAGCCCACGATAAGAGACGGTGTGATCAGCTTTGACCTTTCGCTCGGTAGCGGTGGAGAAGAGGCGGTCCAGCTCCAGTTCCGGCGGCAACGGGCGCCAGGCACTTTGGGGATCGCGCGCTGGTTTAGCGAAGCGTTGGTTGTAAGCGGGGATAAAAGTCTCAAGGAACAGGTTGGCCTGCTCGAGCGAATTAATGTTAGCAAGGCGCATCTCTTTGCTGAGTCGATCTTGAAAGGTTTGCCAGAGCCGCTCGATGCGCCCCTTGGCTTGGGGTGAGAGCGCGGGAATCGAAGTAATACCGAGTTGGGCGATGATTCTTTGGATCTGGCTCTGCGGTCGGCGACCGGCTAGTTCATCTTCAATGGTAGCTTGTTTTGGAGAGCGCAGAATGGTGTGGCGGTCGTGATAGAGAATGTGTGGTAGACCATGGGTAAGAGCTACCGTACGCAGCATCAGCAAATAACCAATCTGATCTTCACTGGGGCGAAACTGAGCATAGACGACCTTGCCAGTGGCGTCATCAATCGCGCCCAGCAGATCCATCTTCGGGGCGCGGCCTTCCAGCCAATCATGCGGCGAAGCATCGGTTTGCAACATCATGCCCTCAGCGCTCTTACGCTCGCGCTGCATGCGTTTGACTACGGTACGAGTAGTTCTGGGTACGCGAATGTGGTGTGCAATAAGCAGGCGGGAAAGCGTGGAGCGAGGAAGCTGGAGACCTTCGTCGCGCGCTAGCAACTCAGCGAGGTGTGAAACGTTGAAATCGTGATAGCGACCCGTGGGTCCAGCCAGCTCGCGGAGTTGCTCGATAACAGCCGGCTTAGTGCAGCGCGGTGAGGGGCGGCCCTGGTTGCCGTGCACCAGCGTCTCTAACCCGTCCGCTTCATAACGGCGGCGAATCCGGCGCACTTGGCGCTCGGTTACACCTAACAACTCGCTGGCTTCGCTGCTGCTGATCTTGTTCGCGATCAGCCGCGTGATGATCTCGCAACGACGACGTTGTTTCTCATTCAAGGTGATTGTCCCCATGCTGTTAGCATGCGGACATTTTCACTGAGCAGTTAAGCGGACATTTTCATTGAGCAGTAACACTCACTTTTCCAGGGATTGACCGCTTTAAGAGTTTAGGTTAGGACATAAATCCGTTCTTCCCAAAGTTAGCAAACCTCAAGGTGAACCATGAGCCCTTCTGTCATTCGCATAATTGGATTTGTGCTTCTAATCGGGGCGGTAATCGTCGCCATTCTTAATCTGCATAGGGTGGCCGATCTAAGAATGCCTTGGCTGGCCCCATTATTTTTGGTTCTGGGGACCGCTCTCGTCGTAGCGTCCCGCCGGCGACGCAAGACCCTGTAACCGTGTTTTCTCAACTGCTTTGCTGCGCGCCGCTGATGCCGAGCGCATGCTGATAACTTTTGAAGGATACCGCGATGAAAATTCTTTTTGTCTTCCTGTTTCTGTTTTTGTCGGCCAGCCTGACTTTAGGGCAAGCGAAGTCACCCGGTCTTCCTTCTCCTCAGGGAGAATTATTTAACTTAGTCAAAACTTGGAATGAGGCTGAGTTAAAGGGTGATGCGACCGAAGTTGCAAAGCTTCTGGCTCCTGAATTCTCTTTCTTAGGCGGTAGTAATAGAAAGCAGTATCTCAGTTTGATGAAACCTGATCCCTCATTGGTAATTGAATCGGCAACTATCGATGAGGCAGATATTCAGGTCTATGAGAATTCAGCCGTGGTAACGAGCGTGAATTCATTCAAACTGAAAAAGGACGGCCGCTCACTGGCAGGGAAATTCCTCTCTCTCACAGTATGGATAAAGCGCGACTCAATCTGGCAATGCGTCAAAGCTTCGATGCAAGAGGCGAAGGAGTGATTACGCGATTGAAAACGATTGGCGTCAAAGCAGAATATGCTGAGACCGCGGATCGCTGGAGCTTTGCTCGGAGCTTGCCACAAAGTCAGGCTTCGGAATAATTAATTTAAAATCGGATGTGATGTTCTTTGATTATTGACCACTTCAAGACGTACAGGGTCGATGAGGCCCAATTTTGAGTCAATATAAGGAGATCATCATGAAACGTCTTGCTACTATTAAAACTTTGATTCTCGTTTTCGCCATGCTGCTGGGAACTCTTCCAGTGAGCGCAGCTGAGCGTCCGTATGCCGCCAATGGAAATGGCATGGCAACCTTCATCACAGATAGCGCCGGTAATGTCGTCGGTGCGACCGTTGTGGTATCTGGTAACGCGACTCACCTGGGATTGTTCAGCGGCACCGGCACGGTTCAATTCCTGCCTGACGCCAACGATCCGAACATCTCGCATCCCGCCGGCGAAGTTACTTATATAGCTGCCAACGGCGATCGTCTTCCGTCGGTTATCGAGGAGGGATCGATGGACCTTCGAACCGGAATCGCGACCGGATACATGGTGTTCCAAAGCGGCACTGGCCGTTTCGAAGGAGCAAGTGGAAAAGCTGCCATCGTAGTCGAGCAGAACTTCATCACGGGCGCCTACACGTTCACCATGGTCGGAAGCGTCAATTACTAATTCGGCCTGCCAACACACTGGTTTTTTAAGTAGGGCTGGTGGCAACACCAGCCCTTTGATGTTGCAGGATTTTGACAACTTCCCTATGAACACCAGAGTCCGCTCGCAAGTGTCGCCTCGCTGATCGGGTTGCACTTGCCGGGACCAGGTTTGCCCGTCGTGCCGCACTCGCGGCAAATCCAGTGCTGGCCCTGCTCGTCGACGAAGATATCGCGGCAGGGCTGTGATGAGAACTGCGTCCAGCAGCCCGAGAACGTCCAATTAGCTACCGGCTGTGCGGTCGGGACAGCAGCCTCACGACCTTTGGGTTGTGCCCCGTTCGAGGCAAGGAAAAAAGTAAAGAGAACAACTGCAACTGCTGAGATTTGAATTCTGCGCAAAGTCATGACCACACATCTCCTTTTATCACTTTGAAAGAAGGCGCGGACGCCTGTAAGAAGCACGGGAGGTTAGTCACGTCTGGGCAGGAACGACTGAATGTCGGGAACGGTTGAGTATCACTCAAACGACTAACGAATGCAATAAGGCATCGAACTTGCTTACTCACAGCTTGAACTGCAAATCGACGCTCGAACTGATTCATTTAAGTGCGGACCAACAAGGGGGATAAATGACAAACAATACATTGCTCGCGAATGTGCCCGTCGATCTGATGTACCAGGCGCTGGAGACAGAAAAAGGCGGAGTGCAGATATACACGACCGCTCTGCGTCTCGCTATTAACGACGACTTGAGGGAAGAGTGGAACAAGTACCTGGATCAGACAAAGAACCACGTACAAGTGCTTTCCGACATTATTACAGGGCTCGGCCTGGACCCAAACGCTGAAACACCGGGTCGCAAAGTCGTTCGCTATATCGGTACTTCCCTCGTAAAGGCGATGGAACTGGCCTCAAGGTGCGCTGATCCTCAGGCTGCTCAAATCGTTGCTGCGGAATGTGTCGTACACGCTGAAACCAAAGACCATCTTAACTGGGAGCTGCTTGGAGAGTTGGCGAAGAATGGGACAGCCGAGGAATCAGCACTCTTAATGCCCGCGTATGAGCAAGTCGAACAAGAGGAAGATGAGCATCTTTATCACACGGCTGGTTGGACGCGTGAACTATGGATCCAGGCTTTGAAAATGCCGGCGGTACTACCTCCACCTGAGGAAAGACAGAAAGTTGACAACGCAATCGAAGCGGCTCAGGCCAAGAAGTCCAGAACCGTGAGTGCGAAACCAACCGCAAATGCCAAAGTAACCAAAGCAACCACGACTGCGAAAGCTAAGAAGGCGAGCGCAAGATAAGAGGAACGAGGAACACAATGATCAAGGGGAAGAATAACGGAAGATCTGCCGGCGCAAACGCTAAGAACAACCAACAAACTCCGGAATCGCCGGCAAACGGCGGCTACGGAGATGAGAACAGCAAACTTGATGATCTTGCTAAAAATAAAGAGGACTCTGCCGGCGAATTCCTGACAACCAATCAAGGTGTTCGGGTAAACGATAATCAGAACTCACTCAAAGCAGGCGATCGTGGTCCAACACTGTTAGAGGATTTCATTCTTCGAGAGAAGATCACGCACTTCGATCACGAGCGCATTCCCGAGCGCGTCGTGCATGCACGCGGCTCAGCCGCACATGGTTATTTTCAGGTCTACGAATCGATGGCCCAGTACACGAAGGCGCATTTCCTTCAGGATCCGTCAGTCAAAACTCCTGTTTTCGTTCGCTTCTCTACAGTCGCAGGATCTCGAGGCTCGTCCGATCTTGCACGCGACGTGCGCGGGTTCGCGGTGAAGTTCTACACGCAGGAAGGAAACTACGATCTGGTTGGCAATAACATTCCTGTCTTTTTTATTCAGGACGCGATCAAGTTTCCTGATCTGGTCCATGCAGTAAAACCCGAACCACATAATGAAATACCGCAGGCCGCGTCGGCCCACGATACCTTCTGGGACTTCATCTCGTTAATGCCTGAATCGATGCACATGATTATGTGGGTGATGTCGGATCGCGCGATCCCGAGAAGCCTGCGAATGATGGAAGGTTTTGGCGTTCATACTTTTCGCTTCATCAACGATAAGGGAAAGGCGCGTTTCGTGAAGTTTCACTGGAAACCGTTGCTCGGTTTGCACGCGGTCCTCTGGGATGAAGCGCAAAAGATTTCGGGTAAGGATCCTGACTTCCACCGGCGCGACCTGTGGGAAGCGATTGAGAATGGCGATTACCCGGAGTGGGAACTTGGCGTTCAGCTCGTCGAAGAGAAAGATGAAATGAGTTTTGATTTCGACCTGCTCGATCCGACCAAGATCATTCCGGAAGAGATCGTCCCCGTGCGTCGCATCGGCAGGCTGACTCTGAACCGCAATCCTGACAACTTCTTTGCGGAAACTGAGCAGGTGGCCTTTCATACCGGCAACGTCGTGCCCGGAATTGATTTTACGAACGACCCGCTGCTGCAAGGCCGTCTCTTCTCATACCTCGACACGCAGTTGATTCGTCTGGGCGGGCCAAACTTTCATGAGATCCCGATCAACAGACCTGTTGCTCCACTGCACAACAACCAGCGCGATGGCTACATGCGACAAACAGTCAATCGGGGCCAGACAAGTTATGAACCCAACAGCCTCAGAGGCGGGTGTCCGTTCCAGGCTGGATCCGACATGAGTGGTTTTGCCAGTTATGCCGAAAGGATCGATGCGCGAAAAATCCGCGAGCGTAGTCCGAGCTTTCACGATCACTTCAGTCAGGCGAGACTTTTCTTTAGGAGCCAATCTGACGTTGAACAGAATCACATCATCAAAGCTTTACGCTTCGAGTTGGGCAAAGTGGAAACAATTCCGATTCGAGAACGAATGTTGGTCCTGTTGGCCCAGGTCGATAAGAACCTCGCTAACAGAGTGGCCGAAGGACTCGGTGCGGCTATTCCCGCCGGGCTGGAGAAGCCAATGAATATGAGCGTTCCCGGCGATGTCGATCCAAAGAAAGTCCAGCCGAAGCGCGCGCTGGAGATGGAGCCCTCGCCCGCGTTGAGAATGATCGACAATCCTAATTTTCCGAACGATACGATCGAGACCCGCAAAATTGCTTTTCTCGTATCGGATGGATTCGATGATGCGGGTCTGCTCGATATGAAACAGACGTTGATGACCGCCAGCGCCGTAGTCGTGACTGTTGCACCGCACCTTGGTGCGTTGTCGGGACTCAATGGGACGGTGCTCAAGGCCGACTTTAGTTTTCTTACTGGCTCGTCAGTTTTGTTCGATGCTTTCTACATTCCTGACGGAGAAGCGAGCGTGGCATCGCTCAAAAACGAACCTGAGGTCGCTAACTTTTTGAACGAGGCTTACAAGCACTGCAAGACGATCGCCGCGAGTGGAGCCGGCGTCGAACTGCTTGCGTCTGCCGGCATTGTGACTGCTGCGGATGAGATTTCTCGAACCGACAACTTTGAATTTCGACCGGGGCTTGTCGCAACTCGCGACAATTACGCCCAGGGCCTTGGCGATCAATTCGTTAAAGCAATCGCCCGACATCGTCATTGGGAGCGTGAGCCTGCTTCATGAAGAAAGAAACGTCATCGGTTAGCGCCGCTGGAGCTCCTAACGGGAGTCAGCCGGGTCTATCTGCCGAGCAGTTGACAGAGCAGAATGTCGAAACCGTAACGAGACTCGAAGAAGCGGCCAGAGAACAGCGGACACGTACAGATCGCCTGGCCGAGATGATTGCGAAGTTCTGCGGCAGCATGACGTTTGTGTGGGTGCATGTTGTCTGGTTCGGCGGTTGGATTTTTTTGAATTTAATTCCGGGCATACGGCATGTCGATCCTTTTCCTTTTACTTTCCTGACCCTCATCGTTTCACTGGAAGCGATCTTTCTCTCTACTTTTATTCTCATCAGTCAAAATCAAGACAGTCGCATTAGCGAAAGACGCAGCCACCTGGACCTCCAACTAAACCTGCTGAGCGAACAGGAAAACACAAAGATGATCGTCATGTTGCACGCCATCGCTGCAAAAGTAGGTGCTGACTTGACTCAGGATCCTCACTTGGAAGCATTAAGTGAGGAGACGCAACCGGAAAGACTGATCGAACAAATCGAAGCGCGCGAAAACAACTAAGCCGGAGGCAGCAATGAAACAGGTTGGCATTATTACATTACTTCTTCTCTTCTCGTCAGGGTGCGTCGTCGTAGGAGGTTACAGCAGCGGGCGCGGATGGTTTATCTGGCCGGGAACAATTGGAATCCTTCTGGTTGTTGCGGTTCTGTTTCTTCTTTTCAGGCGACGCTAAGCTGGGCTCCAAAGTTGCAGAGTGAAAAGTACGCATTAGACGAAGTGATGTAGAAATCGATAGATTCATTCACTTAACAGCAATCAAGTAGTCAAAGGGAGAAATATGGCAGAAACATCAGCATCAAGAACAGCACAGTCAGGTATGGTTACCGGACTATTCCCAGACAGGGAGAGCGCGGAGCGCGCGTACGGATCCGTTGCCGAGCGAGGTTACGGACAAGATGACGTCAACCTCGTTATGTCGGATGAAACACGAAAGAAACATTTCGCAGCCGACGGTCGTGAAACTGAACTCGGCAGCAAGGCGCTTGAAGGCGCCGGCACTGGTGCGGCGATCGGTGGAGCGGTGGGAGCAACGTTGGCCGCAATCGCGGCAATCGGCACCACGTTAGCTTTACCAGGACTCGGGCTACTTATTGCTGGTCCAATCGCAGCAGGATTGGCAGGAGCTGGAGCGGGCGGCGCGACAGGCGGATTGATAGGCGCTCTCGTTGGTTCAGGAATACCTGAAGAACGCGTCAAGAAATACGAAGAAGGAATCAAGAAGGGCGGAATCATGATGGGCGTAACGCCACGTAATCCTGAAGACGCTGCTTACTTCGAGGAAGATTGGAAGAAAAATCGCGGCGAAGAAGTGTATCGCTAAACAAGCGCCTCGAAGGAAGGAATAGGATGAAGCGAACTTTAGTCGTTATGTGTCTGCTTGCGGTGGTTGGTCTTGCAGGGTGCAATAGCACCACTTCCAACAGTAACTCCGCGAACGGCAATTCGAACCTGAATTCGAACACTGCACCATCTAATGTGGGTGTAGTGCAAAACAACAACGGGAATCAGAACACCTCAGGCGTTCGTCCCATAAACGCGAACAACGCGAATAGCAGTCCGAACAGGAACGCATCACCCGGCAACCGGAATAATTAGCTTACGGCAATTATTTTTGCTGGGAAGACAAGGGTAGAAGGCGAAGACCTTTTGCCCTTTTCCTTTAAAGGAACAACTGATGCGGGCCGAGTCGAAAAGTATGTGGACACGTTTCTCGCAAAAATCACTGCCGATCCTGGTCTCGCTATAACTCTGTAGTAAAAAGTTGTTGACAGTTGTTTGCCATATGTTTAAAGTGCGCGTGTCTGAGTTCATTTCGCGCGTGAGTATCCCGACCTCTCGCCTTTGCTCCCACAAACAGTTCGCGACCTTCGTCCGCTAAAGGAGCCCTTCATGCGAATCACTGCGCGTCGTCTCTGTTTGCTAATCACCGTTTTGAGTATCTTAACTTTTGGCACGCTGATCCTATTCACGAGTGATTCAGTTCCCACCGTTGAGGCGCAATCATGCGACAACCAGCCGCAAGGCGGCGGACAAAGTATTTCCGCGGATATCTCCTTCCGGGACACCGGACAACCTTTGACTGGTAACGCTGTCGTGCCCGCCGGTACTTTTATCGATATCAACGCCCTTGCCACAGCGTTCGGCCAGTGCGTCGGCATGGTCTGGAACTGCGGGGTATCGCCATGCATCTGCCAGGAAAGTGGTTTTATCTATGAGCGCACCGTCAATCACATTGGGGTGTACGCTGACGTTTCCACCAGCACGAGTCTGAATGGGTCATACTTCGTCGGAAACGTCTATGGGAAAAATCCCAATGGCACTACAGCAGACTTTCACGTACTGGATACGAGGGCATCGAATTCGAGTGGTCCACTGCATTTCTATCTGGCGTATCCCGGCACCTACACTTTTCGTATCAACGCGATCATAAATAAGACGCCCTGCAATATAGAACCAGGCGAAACCGAAGTGATACGCATCACGATCACAGTCGGGCAGGACGATAAGGCGCCGAATAACGGTCCGAAACCCTGTCAAGAAGTGGGCCGGCCGGTGAATGTCACCAATGGCAACATGTATCTCCAGCAGACCGACTATCGTTTGCCGGGAATCGGTGCGGGACTGGACATCACCCGTACATATAACAGCACCAAACAAACAGCCGGGCTGTTTGGCGTTGGCTGGAGTTCGATTCTGGATGAATCAGTAGTCGCTTATGGCACTTTACTGGTGCGGCTCAATCTGGCAGATGGTCGCGCCGTCTATTTCGCGCGCGACTCGGTTGGACAGCCGTTCAATCCGCTCTCGATCATGGGTTTTTACGGACAGATCGTAAAGAACGTCGACAACAGTTACACACTCACTTTCAGAGATGGAAGCCTCCATCAATTCAATGCCAACGGTAAACTTACTTCCTTCGCGGACCCCAATGGAAACACAATTACATTGACGCTCAACACGAGCGGTAATCCCATTACGATCACGGATGCTTCAGGACGCACCGTCACTCTGACTTACGACAGTCAGAGCCAGATCGCTTCCATCAGTGACGGTTCAGGAACTATTGCCACCTACGCGCGCTTATCGTTCGGCCGATTGAGCAGCGTCACTTATGCTGATGGCTCAAGTTTCCAGTTTACCTACGTGTTCTCCGGAAACAATATGTATATCAGCACGGTGAAAGACGGGCTCAATAACGTGCTCGAGTCTCATACTTACGATTCTCAGGGACGAGCCTTAACTTCAGAAGTAGCAGGTAATGGCACTGAACGCTACACACTCAGTTATGTGAGTGCGGCTGAAACCGACGTTACTGATGCGCTGAATCGTGTCACTAAATATTTCTTTGATACGAGCACAGGGCGCGGCGTAGTAACACGAATCGAGGGCAGTTGTGGTTGCGGGAATACGCAGATAACACAATTTACTTACGACAATAATCTGAATGTCGTTTCCAAAACAGATGCGCTGAATCACACCACGACCTACACCTACGACACCAGCGGCAATCGACTGACGCAAACGGATACCACAGGAACGATCACGAACACCTACAACTCACTGGGCCAGGTCCTGACGATGACGGACCAGATGAGCGGCGTTTGGACTAACACCTACGACTCGCACGGAAACCTGCTGACGACAAAAGATCCGCTCAATAACACAACGACCCTCACTTACAACGGCCAGGGTCAGTTACTGACTTTGACTGATCCGCGAAACAACACGACTACATTTAGTTACAACGCCAACGGCGATCCCACTCAGCGCACGGATGCGCTCAACCATCAAACGAATATTGCTTACGACGCTCGCGGTCGCATGACCAGCGTCACGAATGCACTGAATCAGGCGACGAGTTTCGAGTACGACCTGGCCGGGCGTTTGAAGAAGACGATTTATCCGGATACCAATTTCGTGCTCTTTACTTACGATCTGGCGGGACGCAAAACAAAGGTCAAAGATCCTCGTGGTTACGAAACAACTTTCGTTTACGACGCTGCCTATCGTCTGACGAGCGAGACTAATGCCGACAATAAGACAACCACGTATGCCTACGACCTGATGTCAAATCTGACCGGCGTGACTGACGCATTGAATCGCACGACGAATTACTTCTATGACGATTTCAATCACCTGACGAAGATTAAGTACCCGGAAGCCACAGCAGGCGCCGGCAGGTTGGAAGAGAACTTTACGTACGATCTGGCGGGCAATCTCTCCAGCAAAACGGATCAGGCGGGACGGGTCACGACCTACTGCTACGACAATGCGAATCGGCTGACCAGCACAATTGATCCAGCGCAGAAAACTACTGCCTACGAATACAACGGACGTTCGCAGAGGACCGCCGTAGTTGATGCCATTAGCCAGCGTTACGAGTTTGTTTACGATCCAATGGGCCGAGTGACACAGGAAAAGAAAGGTACAGCCACGAAGTCTTTTGTCTATGACGCCGCCGGAAATCGCACTCAACGCACAGATTACAATGCGGCGGTCACTAGCTACACCTACAATGCACTCAACCGGCTGACGACAATCAGCTATCCTGATACAACGACGGCAACTTATGGATACGACGTGTTGTCACGCTTGACTACGGCGACAAATCCGACCGGCACGGTGACTGTTGTTTATGACAATCGCAGCCGTGTGAGTTCGGTTACGGATGTTTTCGGCCAGGTGGTTGGCTACGCTTACGATGCCAGTTCAAATCGCACGCAGTTGAGCCTGAATGCTGTAACAAGTGCTACTTACCAGTACGACGTCGTTAATCGCCTTACTCAGTTGACGGACAACGCCACGCTGAATACCACTTTCGCTTACGACGCTACCAACAAGCTTACGTCGCGAACACTGCCGAATGGCGTAGTCAGCACTTATGAATACGACGGACTGAACCGGTTAAAACGACTGAAGCATGCAAAAGCCGCTAACACGCTCGCTGACTTTCAATATCAATTCAGCACCGCTAATAACATCACGCAGATCACGGACGGAGCAGGAACTCATAATTACACCTACGATTCTCTTGATCGTCTTACTGCAGCTACTCATCCCGCGGGTCAGCCGAATGAGAGCTACACCTATGACGACGTAGGTAATCGCACGGCATCTCAACAGGGTTCAAGCTACACATACCAGGCGTTTAATCGCCTCGCCTCAGCAAATGGAACAACGTTTGGCTACGACACTAATGGAAACGAAATTTCGAGAAGCGATGCCGGCGCAAGTTGGACCTACACCTGGGATTATGAGGACCGGCTTAAGCAAGCGTCGCTTTCGGGTGGTGTCGTAGTTGATTACAGCTATGACGCGCTGGGTCGTCGTGTCCAACGAACGAGTTCAACGGGCGGAACTACCAGGTTTATCTATGATGGCCTTGACGTTATTAGAGATCTCGATGGTGCAGGCACTACCCTTGTTGATTATCTAAATGGATCGGGTGTCGACCAAAAGCTGCGGCAAACAGCGGGCGGCACGAGTTCCTACGTTCTTACCGATCATCTGCTAACGTCGCGGCTGTTAACGGATGCAAGTGGTCTCATTAGTTTCAGCGTGGCATATGATTCGTTCGGAAATATAACCGCAGGTGGTCTTCCAACTCGCTACACGTTCACTGGTCGCGAGCACGATTCTGACACGGGACTTATGTATTACCGTGCCCGTTTGTACGATCAGAATCAAGGGCGGTTCAATTCAGAAGATCCTATCGGACTGAACGGTGGGATTAACATGTATGCCTACGTGAAAAATTCGCCTGTTATGTTTGGAGATCCCCTGGGACTTCAGCCCTGTTGTGACAAGACATGGACTGATTGTTATGCCCAGTGTATAGAAAATCATAGATTTGATAACTTGCTCCCGGTTGTATTCTCCGGCTTGCCCAAACGATTTCTTCCGCCCTTTAGGGTTGTAAATTCTGAGCAACCCCTGACAACGATTCCGAGCGTAATCGCGCATTACCTTCCCCGAGGAGCTATAGCCACCGGTTTGCGCACGGCGGGTCGCTTCGCATCACGAATTGCAACACCACTTCTGGTTTTCGAGGGCTTCTATGATCTGGGTCTTCTTGGATCCTGTGCTGAATTGTGCTATCGAAATCCATGCAACTAGATAATGACTCAACTGCTTCCATTACTGCTTATAGGCGTAACGACTGCCGTGGCTTCGTATCTGGTCAGAACGCGTCAAACCCAGACCTTAGCGACGATCTCGGATGATGAATTTGGAAAGTCGTACCAACGGAGATTTGCGGATTCGACGGAATTAGTCCTCAAAATGCGAACGTTTGTGGCGAAGCACCTTGCTTTGCCGCCTGAAAAGTTAGCTCCTGATCAAACGTTCAAGGACCTGGCGAAGTACACCGGATTTGCCGGCGAATACGAAGTAGGGCTTGGGGATCTCGAGTTTGAGCTAATCGAGGCCTTTGAGCGTGCCGGCTTAGATCCGCCTAAACCTTTCCCGAACACCGTTGCCGAATTCATACACGAAATATTGAGAGCTAACGCGAAGCGTCCCTCTAACGACTCCAGTACCTCTTGATCCGCTCGGCCAGCAAGGGAAAGGGTACGTAATCAGCGCTGCGGCCGGCGTTTCTTAGTTCAGCGACCATGCGCATCGCGCCGTCGGCGTTGCGTGTGTGGACGAGAATGGTTGAGGCGCGTTGTAGCTCGGGGTTTGAGCAGAGCCAACGCGCGATTGCGTAGCCGGTACGTTCGTCGTCCGTCGAATCCGCGTTGTAGTGTTCCGGATGCAGATCGTGATCGAGAAAGATTGCGTCGTATGAAGCCGCACTTAAAAACTGCTGCGCTTCGGCCACGTTATTTGCGATATCGATAAAGTCTCCTTTAAAGCGGGTTGTGAACCAGCGGTGCCGGCGCTTGTCGTCATCGAGTAGAAAAACGCGAATCGGATGCCGTTCCGCCCGTATTGATCTCAGACCCAGCTTGCAGAGCAACGACTGCCACAAGGTCATAGTCTTCAAAAGTTTCTGTAGTAAAACATCGACTTCGTTACTGCGCGAGCATTATAAGGTATCATCAGGTACACTCAGGTGTACCGAAGGTGATTAAGTGATAGATCAGACCGAACTCCCCAAAACGGAGAATACAGAGGTTTGCGCGGAATGCTTCGGCACCGGGACGAAACTCGATCCCGTCAAAGGCGCGCTTCCTTGTCCCTGCCGCAAACCTGACCGTTACAAAAAACTTTTGGCTGCGGCCCGCATCCCGCGCCGCTATGCCGGTTGTACCTTCGAAAGTTTCAAATGTGCGCCGGGCTCTTCACAGGATAATGCCCTGCTTGCTGCGCAAAGACTAGTGGAGGAGTTTCCGGTCGATCGCGGATTGTTGTTTATGGGCCCGGCCGGCGTCGGCAAAACTCATCTGGCCGTTGCCATAATCAAAGCACTGATCAAAAAAGGATTCGGCGGAATCTTTTGCGAGTTTGGTTCGCTGCTGAAACAGATTCAGGATTCTTACAATCCAATCTCGAAATCTTCTGAGCTGAAAGTCCTGGCGCCGATTTACGAAACCGACGTGCTCGTGCTCGATGAGCTCGGCGCAACCATCCCGACCGATTGGGTGCGCGACACGATGTATCAGATCATCAACAAACGTTACAATGACAGAAAGTTGACCATATTCACGACCAATTATTCCGACAACAAGAACTCAGATAAGGAGCAGGTGTTGGAGGATCGAATTAGTACTCGACTGCGAAGTCGACTCTACGAGATGTGTATCAAAGTCGTTTTAGACGGCGGCGACTATCGACGAGTCGGTTTATAACTTTAGAGGATGCCTAAACGTACCGATATCCACAAAATCCTGATTATCGGCTCTGGTCCAATCGTGATCGGACAAGCGTGTGAGTTTGACTATTCCGGAACGCAGGCTTGCAAAGCGTTGCGCCAGGAAGGCTACGAGATCGTGCTGGTCAACTCGAATCCGGCGACGATCATGACCGATCCGGAAACCGCGGATATCACCTACATCGAACCACTCACCGTCGCTTCAGTTACCGAAATAATTCGTCGTGAACGACCCGATGCGCTGCTGCCGACTGTCGGTGGACAAACGGCACTGAACCTCGCGATCGCGCTCGAGGACGCGGGTGTGTTGCGTGAGTTCGACGTCGAGATGATCGGCGCGAATCGCGATGCGATCAAAGTGGCTGAGAATCGTCTGCTCTTCAAACAAGCGATGGACGAAGCCGGACTCGAGATGCCGCGCGGCGGTTTTGCGAAATCGTGGGATGAAGCGCAACAGATCGTCACAACAACAGCTTATCCCGCGATCATCCGCCCTTCGTTTACGCTTGGCGGCACGGGCGGCGGCATTGCTTACAACCCCGAAGAGTTTGAAGAGATCATTCGTGGCGGACTCGCTGCTTCGCCGATTCATGAAGTGCTGATCGAAGAGTCGATACTGGGTTGGAAAGAGTTTGAGCTCGAAGTGATGCGCGACCTCGCTGACAATGTCGTGATCATCTGCTCGATCGAAAACTTCGATCCGATGGGCGTACACACGGGCGACTCGATCACAGTCGCGCCCGCGCAGACATTGACTGATCGCGAGTATCAGTTGATGCGCGACATGGCGATCCGCGTGATTCGCAAAGTCGGTGTTGAAACCGGCGGTTCTAATATTCAGTTTGGCGTGAATCCTGAGAACGGCGACATTCGCATCATCGAGATGAACCCACGTGTGTCGCGTTCATCAGCGCTTGCTTCGAAGGCCACTGGATTTCCGATTGCGAAGATCGCCGCGAAGCTCGCGGTTGGTTACACGCTCGACGAGATCCCCAACGACATCACGCGCAAGACGCCTGCGTCATTCGAACCGACCATCGATTACGTCGTCGCCAAGATTCCGAAGTGGGACTTTGAAAAGTTTCGCGAAGCGGAAGATGTTTTAGGCACGCAGATGAAGTCAGTGGGCGAGGTGATGGCTATCGGCCGCACGTTCAAAGAGGCATTGTTCAAGGGTTTGCGTTCACTCGAAGCAGTCAAGCCTTTGCGACTCGAAGACATCTCGGACGACGAGCTGCAACGCAAATTAGCGAGACCAAATTCGCAACGATTCTCTTACATCACTTACGCACTCCAGCACGATTGGCCCATCTCGGAGATCTACCGTCTCTCGCGTATCGATCCATGGTTTCTCGATCAACTGAAGCAGGTAATGGATATTCAGAAGGATGTGGAAGGCCGGAAGCTCGAAGATATTTCGATTGACGAGTTGCGAGCGTTCAAGGAAGTGGCGTTGTCTGATCGACGTCTGGCGTATCTCACGGAGCGCTCAGAGGATGAAATCCGTGAGTATCGCAAGAGTCTGGGACTGATTCCGGTTTACAAACGTGTCGATACTTGCGGCGCTGAGTTTGAGTCGCACACTCCATATCTCTATTCGACTTACGAAAGTGAAGACGAAGCCGCGCCGACCGATCAACGCAAGATCATGATCCTCGGTTCCGGACCGAACCGCATCGGACAGGGAATCGAATTTGACTACTGCTGCTGTCACGCGTCGTTCGCGCTGCACGAAGCCGGCTTCGAGACCATCATGGTCAACTGCAACCCGGAAACTGTCTCGACCGACTACGACACTTCCGATCGCCTCTACTTCGAGCCGCTCACGTTTGAAGACGTGATGAACATCGTTGACGTCGAAAAGCCTGAAGGCGTGATCGTGCAGTTTGGCGGGCAAACTCCGCTCAATCTCGCGATGCGACTGCACCACGCGGGTGTCAAAGTGATCGGCACTTCGCCTGACTCGATCGATCTCGCCGAGGATCGCAAACGTTTCGGAGCGTTACTCAAGGAGCTCGGCATTCCGCAGCCGGAAAACGGCATGGCGGCGGCAGTTGAAGAGGCGCGCGAAGTCGCAGCACGCATTGGTTATCCGGTGCTGGTCCGGCCGAGTTACGTGCTTGGCGGACGCGCGATGGCGATCGTCTACGATCAGGAAACACTCGAGACGTACGTGCGCAACGCCGTTGGCTTCACGCCCGATCGCCCGGTGCTGATCGATAAGTTTCTCGAACACTCAGCCGAGTTTGATGTCGACGCACTTGCTGACGAAACGGCGTGTGTGATTGCAGGAATTCAGGAACACATCGAAGAAGCGGGTATTCACTCGGGCGACTCGTCTTGCGTTCTGCCGCCAGTGCGCATCGATCCCGAGCATCTCGAAACGATGCGTCACTACACGCTCAAGCTCGCGAAGGCCCTGTCGGTCAGCGGACTGATGAACATTCAGTTTGCGATCCAGGATCATCGTGTTTATGTGCTGGAAGTGAATCCGCGTGCTTCGCGAACCGTTCCGTTTGTTTCGAAAGCCACGGGTGTTCCGATTGCGCTTATCGCGGCGCTTGTGATGGCGGGCCGGAAGCTTGAGTCGTTTGGATTGCCGGACGAGTTGACCGTGAAGCGTTTCTTCATCAAGTCGCCTGTATTTCCGTTTGCGAAGTTTCCCGGAGTCGATCCGGTTTTGAGCCCCGAGATGCATTCGACCGGCGAAGTGATGGG
>Ga0105248_10003538_pt1 | contig 17310 bp, 12 predicted proteins | sample KBSS34metaG_FD_81524 | JGI IMG/M metagenome (GOLD analysis project Ga0105248, IMG submission 81524) | Switchgrass rhizosphere microbial communities from Kellogg Biological Station, Michigan, USA - KBS S3-4 metaG | ecosystem: Host-associated > Plants > Roots > Rhizosphere > Soil | place... | reverse complement strand
GGCGCCACCGGTGCCGCCGCCGCCCACTGCGTCCAGTTCGCCCGTGGTGATGTTGCCTGCTGCACTTATATTGATTGTGCCGCCTGTGCCTCCGGCCGCTCCGTTGACGCCGGTGAAGCCGCTGCCGTTGGACATGATTTTGCCAGTGGTGACATTGCCGCCCGATACAATGCTCGCTCCCTGCGACGTCGTGATTGCCCCAAGGGAAAGTCCGGCGGCGGTCGATGCGGCCAGGCCGGTGAAGCCGCCCGCGCCAAGATTGCTGGTACCGTTGGTAAACGCTACGCCCGCGCCGGCACCCAGATTGGCTGTCGGTGTCTGGCTCAGTATTGTTACTTGTTTGCCTACTATGGGACCGGCGGTTATGGCCGTGGCAGTGCCCGCTGTGGCACCGGCGATTAGAGTGACATCGCCGTTTGCTCCCGTGCCGGATCCTGAAGCGTTGATGGTGACTTTAGCCGGTACTATGATTGTGCCCGAGCCGGTGGTGCTGCCTTCATAGGCCACCATTTCGATATAGCCGCCCTTACCGGCGGCACCGACTCCGGCTGTGGTTATGAGTGTAATAGCACCAGTGCCGCCGTGGCCACCGTTTAAGTCTATGATACCGCCGGTAGTGCTGCCTTTGCCTGGATTGGCCGAGTCCTTGACGGTGGCATTTGTGTTGTCGCCCGTGACGTTGGCCCCGGCAATCAGTGTCAAGTTGCCGCCATTGCCACCGGCGGTAGTGCTGGTATTGAGCACGGCCTTGCTGGCGGTCAGTATATTGCCGCCGGCGATAATCGCCAGATCGGCGCCGTTTGTGGGGGCAATTGTGCCGTCGATTGTGATGTTGCCCGCCAGGCTGACAAATTGTGGGTCGCCAAAAGTGTCGATATCACCCAGATTTTGACTGCCGACAGTGGTTACGTGCACACTGTCGCCCGAGGCGTTTATCCTACCGCTTATATTTTGGGCGTTTATTTCCACCGCGCTTTGACCGGCTCTGACATTTAACTCGCGCGAAAGAATGTCTCCGCCGGATATGGTAATAGCCTGCCCGATTGCCGCATAGTTGATATTATTTTTGGCAGCCAGCAATCCATTAGTATTGTCGGTTAGAGGAGCGCTTAAGTATAAATTGTGCGCACTATATATGGTGCCGGTGTTGGTTATCGATGTGGTTGCGCGCAGTGACGGATCGGCGGCGTAAAGTCCTGGTGTATTTCCGGAATACGATCCAATATAAGCACCGGCGGCGTTGATGATGGCGTCGGCCGAGATGGTGTCGACGGCATTGCGCGTGGTCGAGGCCGTGAAAATACTGCCGTGATTATCCAGGTTGCCGGATAGGACCAGACTGCTTACGGTGTCAATCACTTTGACGCCATGAGAAATAGTGAGTGTGTTGATGCCGCCGCCCAGGGCCGAGTCTATGGCGCTGAGCATGGCACCAGATAAGAGAATCGATCCCCCTACAGCGCGGCCGTCGGCCGAGACTGTGATCGTCTGCCGACCACCCGCCAGTACTTGTTGGGCGGCAATCGCTTCGGCGCCGGTGAGCTTCGTGTCCACTCCGACGACTTGTTTGACCCCTCCGACAATAATAGTCAGCTCGTGAAAGCCGGCCAGATTGGCCGCCGAGATATTGGCCGCCGCCGAGGAGAGATTTAGGTCACCGGTGCCCACTGGGCTGGAATTATGAATTGAAGTATAGGCGGGGCTGTGCCCATGCCCAAAATCTTCGAAGTTTTTGCTCTGCCAGAGCTGGCCGAAAGCGCCGCCGACGCTGTGAGCACTGTGCATAGACGAAAGATTGTGGACTGTGGAAGCCGCGTGGATTGAGGAAGCGCCATGGACCGCAGAAGCATTATGGAAAGAAGAGACATTGTGGACAGCGAGGCCGTTTGAACCATTCTGAAATGGGCTGAACTGAGCGGACCACTGGTTCGACAGGGGCGAAAGGCTGGAAGGGTTGTGCCCGTTGGCCAAAACCGGCAGGGCGGGCAAGACTGTGTTACTGATGCCGAGTGAACCAGCCACTCCCAGGGCAAGACTGAGGCGCCGCGCCCCGACCGGGCCAACCCGGCTTGTATTCGAGTGTTGTGGTTTCATTAGATACCCCGGACGATACGATGCCCCAGAGCTCTAGTGTACCTTTTACTTGCCTTCTTCGGTAACTTCTACATCGACGACCATAGGTAGATTTTCGTCAACCTGGGTCTCCGAGGCCGGACTGGGATTGGCCACGATAAGTTTGGGCGTTGACCCGCCTATGGCTTTACCGGCGCCCGCCCCGGCGTTACCAGCAGGATTGGCGGCGATTTTGGCCTTGAGGGCGGTGAGTTCGTCGTCCACTTCAACCAGCTTGTCCAGCTCTTTAAACTGGTCGTCCAGCTTGCCTTTACCGCTCATTTCGTTAACGGCTTCGTTACGCAGCTCTTTGTCGCGGATCTTTTGCTCAAGGGCGTCCATGCTGCTGCTGCCCGAACCGGACACCAGCTTACTGGCCTTTTCCTGGTTGTCGGCGGCTTTTGCCCGGGCGATAATGCCCTGCTTCTTAATATTAAATTGGCGCAGCTGCTCTTCGGCTTCCTGATGCTGTCTTTTAAGCTTGGCCACGGTTGATTTTTGCTCTTCCAGTGAGGCCGTCAGACCGGTCAAATTCTGCTTTATGGCTTGCTTTTTCTCCAGGCATTGCTTGGCGATTTCGTCGTTATTTTGTTGTACAGCCATCCCGGCGCGTTTTTCCCAGGTGCTGATTTCATCTTCGTTTTTCTTGATCTGCTGCTCAAGCTGCTTTTGCGTGGTAATCGCTGTGGTAACAGCCTCGGTCAAGTTCTTGAAATTCTTCTCAAGCTGTATTTGAGCCTGCTCGGCCAAAATCTCCGGCGTTTCCATCTTGCTTACAGCCTTGTTGGCTGAGCCTCTGAAGATTGCCATCAAACGTTCAAACATTGGCTGATTTTCCTTGATAGACGGAATTACTCGACGGTCAATAAAGCAATGATAGCGCGTCATTGCGGAGTTCACACATATTGACAGCTGGCTTTTTGCCCGAGGGCAGGGTAGCTTGGGGATTGCCCCGTCTATTTGCTGGCGGCGTTATCTGCCGTGACGTCCACGGCCAATATCGGGTCCTGGCCTTGCCAGGTCTTGTTCCACATAACCGGCGTCTGCAAATCACCGCGGTCACGCAGGACTTCGGTTTCGACCAAAATTTTCAATTGTTTGTAGGCTTCCCACATGGTCGTGCGCTCTTTGCTGGTCTGCAGCGCTTCCATCAGTTTGCGGGTGAAGACACTGTTTTCGTAGTTTTTTGATTCCCAGGAAACCTGGTCGGCCGAACTCGAGCAGATGATCATCTGGCCACTGCCGATTTTCAGGTTTTTGGCCGCCAGATCCAGACCCGGTATCCGGTTTAATGATTTGCTGCCCTGAGCCGCCGATCCGCTATGACAGACATCAAGGATAAGAATGACCCGTTCGGAATGAATCTGGTCGCGCACGATGTTGGTTAACCATTGCATGGGAATGCCTGTGGCCAGAAGCGAATTTTTATTAGTGTCATGCGCCACCAAAAAGTTGACGCCTCCGGCGTCGTCCTGTGAACGGCTACCGTGGCTGGATACATAAACAACGACCAGGTCGTCCTTATGCACGTGGTGACCGAGCCATTTTTCGCCCATCATTCCGATAATGTTTTCGCGATCGGCGTTTTCATCGGTGAGCAGCTTTACGTGATCGGCTTTGAATTTTTCATTGTTGATGAGGAAATTTCTGAAATCGGTGGCGTCTTTGGCCGCATACCTGAGATTGATTGAAGGATCCTTGAAATTGCTCACGCCTATAACCAGCGCCCATTTGTCCGTCACCGGGCGGTCCTTTTCCGACTGGTCCGACTTGAGCGGCTCGGCCAGATCTGCGGCACCCCCGGCGCCAGGCAGTACGTTTTTGATTTCGGCTACGCGCTTGAGCAGAGGCTCAGCTTCCCCTGCTTTGCCCTGGGCACCATAAACGATGGCGAGGGACATGAGATCCGCTGCTACTTGAGGACCTTTTTCGCCGTAGAGTTTTTCATCAATCTTGAGTGCTTTTTGCAAATATATTTGGGCTTGATCATATTGTTTTTGCTTAGTGTAAAGTTCGCCCAGGTCTCTGGCACTGCCGGCGGTTACACTGTGATTTTCACCAATAACTTTTTGCGATAGTGCCAGCGATTGTTTGAAAAGTTGCTCCGCTTCTCCATATTTTTGATCGCGCAGATAGAAGTGTGCCAGTGCATTGGCTCCAGCTGCGCGTTCCGGATGGTCCGGGCCGGTCTTTTGATTGATAATCTCAAGCGAATTTTTGAGTAGCTCTCCCGCTTCTTTATAATTTGCCATGTCTTCATGCACCATGGCCAGGTCGCGCATCGTGATTGCAGCATCGAGGCTGTCTATGCCGAGCAGATTTTTTTGCATCGCCAGTGCTTTGCTTATAACATCCAGTGCTTCTTGATAGCGGCCATCCTGTCTATAAATATTACCGAGGCAATCTTGCGCCTTGGCGACAAATAAATTGTCTTCTTTACCGTAAACTTCCTCTTCCACCTTGAGCGATTTTTGCACCAGGTCACGTGCTTCTGTGTACCGGCCTTCGTCGCACAAGACACGAGCGAGATCAACCCTTGTCTCCGCTACTTCCGGATGATCCGCCGGATAAGAGGCTTGATAAATTTCCAGGGCTTCTCGCAGGCACTTTTCCGCATCGGTATAACGATTTTCTTCGCGGAAAAGTTCGGATTGTTCGATCAATATTTTGGCAAAGTAAGGATGTTTTTCTTTGTAGAGTCTTTTTGATTCCTGGCAAGCTTCTTCAAATTTCTTTTCCGATTCTTGATACACACCCCTCATTTGCAAAAGAATTGCCCGGTTGTAAATGGCGTAAGGATTGGCGAGAGTATCCGGCTTCTTTCTGGCCAGGATGTCGGCTTGATCGCAATATTCTGCAGCTTTGTCCAATTTGCCCCAACGCAGATAAAGACCAGCCAGGTGATTGACGGGCAGCGCATAAAAATTGGCATTGCTGTGTTTCATTTGCTCGGCCTGGAGCCACGTGCCTTCGGCTTCAGCGAAGCGTCCTTCGCTTTCGTATAGCGTCGCCATGGAATTGTAGATGCCGGGCAGGGAGACGGTATTTGTGAGCTTGCCTGGATTTGCGTCGCAGCTCTTGAGCGCTTCTTTGAGTGTAAATTCGGCTTCTTTGTATTTGCCCATGGCACGTAGAGTTTCGCCGGTCTCGTAGAGAAGGAGAGCCTGTTCTCCCAGTTTCAATTTGAGGCTCGTTGCTATCTCTAAACCTTTGCCGCAGATCTTCAGTGCTTCTTTATAGTTGCCGGAGCGGTAGGCGCTGTCCCATGATTTCTGCAGGGGCCCAAGTATGGAGTACTGGGCGCCGACCGGTTGAGTCGCCGGGCCGACCGTGAGAGTGGCGCAGGCGATGGCCAGAGTCAATGCAAAACTGCGGACTTTTCTGTCCATAAAATACTCCATCGAGGCCACTATATATAAGATGAGATGCGCTATTATTTCATACCTGGCTAAAGGCCGTTGGGCTCATGCTTGGGGGCATGATTTGAGCCGCTTGATTTCTTTGTGTGGATCCAGTTGAGCGAAGAGGCGAATATGAAACCTACTGCCCTGACGGCTGTCTTATTGACTCTGGTACTTACTGGTGGCAGTCTTGCCCTTGCCGCCGACCCCAGCGTGCAATATGGTGAGGTGCAGCAGAGTCAGGACCAGGGGCGTTCGTCTTTTCGTCTCAAACGTCCGGATGCAGGTGCGGCGCCGCAGCTCAGTCAGCCTGCCGACAGTGTGCCTACTGTGGTCAATCCCGATCTGACGAAATTGTTGCCGGCTAAGGCTATTCTGGACACCACATCGACATCTAATGCGCCATCGGGCGCAGCATCTGGTGTAGGTATTACGCGCTCCAGCACTACCTGGCGACCTGGTGTTATCCTCACAGGCAGCACGGGCGAACAGGCACTCGATCCCACCTGCGATCTGACTCTGGCAGAACATCAGGCACAGGAATTTCCTAACAGTCCGGAAGCGGCATTTATCTATGCGGTTGCTCTGACAAAAACCAGTCAGGTCGAGCGCGCATTGAAAGAAGTGCGTCGCGCGCGTAATCTTGCCCAGGCCACCGGTGAGCCCGATTATTTCAGTCGTGCCGTGGGCCAGTATGAAGGCACTCTCGCCGCCGAGCCAAATAACGATTGCATTCGCTACAGTCTTGGTTGGGCTTATTACATGCAGGCCTATTTATTTGCCGAGCGCGCCCGCAAAGAAGCGCAGGCTCAGGCTGTTTTGAGTGGAAATGTGCCGCCCAAGAAAAATAAATTGACGAATAATCTTTTTAGCGGTGCATCCATTTTGGCCTCGGTTTTGACAGGCACCAGGCCTGATGCCAGTGTGGTGCCCCATATACCTGGTGCTATCGAAGGCACTCCGGCCTGGGCTCTGCCGCAAGTAAAAGCCTATTATCAAAAGTGCTTGAGTTATCTAGATGCCGTGGCCAAGCGCAATCCTAAAGATGCCTGGGCCGCTGTATATGCCACCCATGTGCGTGAAGAATATGACGGCGATCATAATGTTGCGCTCAGTAAATTGGTGGCGTTAAAAAAAGCGCATCCGGAAAATCCGGCTGCAGCATTTTTCCTTGCGGATGCTTATGCTCGCTCGGGTGACATTGTGCAAGGCGTCGGAGCGCTGGGGCAGGCCGTCAAGCTCCACGCACAGGGCAAGTAGTTTTAAATACTTTTCGACTTCACATGCTTTTCACGTAAACTGCACGACATGTTCACGCTTTAGCTTTACTGTTGTAATCGTCAGGCTAAGGCTCGACATTTACATATCTACTTATCCAGCCCAACTCCTGGGCAAACCTCTCCCCTGAGCGATCCCTGTCCAGCTTGAGAGGTCCACTATCACTATGGAGACAAAATCAATGAAGCATCATCAGCCTTCGGGCATGAGGGGCTTGTTTAGCCTCGCCTGTGCACTTGTAACTGCGACCGTTGTGTCGCTTCTGTGTCAGGCACAAGCGTCGGCTCGCAATCTATATGTATCACCTTCCGGCGATGGTGCCGGTGGCACCACCTGGGCTCATGCCTGGAAGAGTCCGGATCAAATCGACTGGAGCCAAGTGGCTACCGGGGACGTTATCTTTGTTGATGGCGGTGCAGCCGGCATCACGTACACCACTTCATTTACGATTCCTGTAAGCGGTATTGTCGTACGCCAGGGCGGCGGCGCCAGGCATAACGGACAAGTTGTGTTCAGTGGTTCATACAATCCAGTCTTATCCACCGGGGTCACACTGACCGGTTCCAATATTCATATTTTAGGCAACACTCGGTCTGGTATTAAAATCACCGGATACGGTGCGGAGTGCGTCAATTGTCGCACTAACGAAAACGTCTTCCATAACGTCGAATTTGGTAGCTTGTATGGATTTCCTCCATACGCTGGGGGCAAAATTGCCGAGCTTACTTTTGGTGGTTACAATAATCATTTTGTCGGCTGTGATTTTCGCGACTTCTATAGATGCGCGGTGGAAAAACCCGTTGCCGGTGTGGAGAACACTGCGGTTTTCCGCAACTGTACAATGGGCTCCAATAGCTACGGCTTTTTTGCATCCAATGTCGGCTGCCTTATTGGATCTAAAAATGATGCCGGTACTCCAACCACAATTTATGCCGATCACTGTGTCTTTGGTCCCTACGCTGACTATGGTGTAGATTTTGCCAACGGTAAATTGCAGCTGACCAATTGCTTATTTCTCAGCGCTCGCATCAACAATCTCAATGTATCACCACCGGCTGGTATGACGGCCACGGTTAACGTCAACCAGTGCACATTCTATGAAAAGAAAATGTCTCCTCAGCAGTTGGCCTATGGCATTCCAGAGTACACGATTCAGACCAACGGTACCGGTAAAGTCAAAGTAAGCAATTCGATTGTTTATGGTGGCTACGTCAATGTACCGCCTACGCAGGTAATCAGTGGTGGTGGCAACGTACAATTTGCAGTCACAGGCAATACAACTGCTCTGGCACCAAGCCTGGTCGATCCACAGTTTGTGGACAATGCTACGCTGGCGGCACCGGTTCTGCCCACTCAATTTATTCCGCGTACTCTGACTTCGCTTGATTTCACTCCAGCAGCCGGCTCACCAGCCACAGGAAAAGGTTCGCCTTTTGCGAGAGTGTCGGACATAGTTGCGCCGTATGGTCCTACATCCGGTATGCCTTCGGCCGTCGGCGGACCGTAGCAGCGGAACTGAACAAGAGTCCAAGAGTCCGATACAAAACTGAAGCACCCCTTACTCGGACGCAAGCCAGAGTCTGGGGTGCTTTCTTTTATTTTAGAAGCGCTCTGATATTTTCGGTGGGGCGACCAAGTACAGCTTTTGCACCACGCTCGACTATAGGCCTTTGCATCAGGTCCGGATGTTGGACCATAAGCGCAATCAGTTCTTTGTCACTGAGCTCGGCCTTGGACAACTTCAATTCCTTATAGATAGCTTCGGTCGTGCGCAAGAGGTCACGCACCGGAATCCCCATTTTTTTTACCAATTCGGTGAGCTTGGTCACAGTCAGAGGCTGGACGTAATAATTGATTTTTTCATAGTCGGCGCCAAATTCACGCAGAAGCTTGTCAGCTTCGCGGCATTTTGAACAAGTCGGTCTTTCATATACCGTGATTTTTTCCTTCATAAAAAATTGAACTTTCCTTTCTTGTTCTGGTGCCCGAGTTGTAATTATAACGCCCCCTCGGGAATAAGTGCTAGACTGGGCCTTTCAGCCCCAATTCATGTCCAGGCAGACTGATCAAACAGGTTTCCATGAGAGAAAAACTGACTTGCGGTATTAGCATTTATTTTCTGGCAGACAAGGCCATCATGCCGACTGAAGCAAATATCCCCGCGGGATTTAGCGTTTCGGTCGAACCGGTGGCCTTTTTTGATTACAGAGACAAAGACGAGTTTATAAAGGCTCTCTGGGATGCCATACAAACCGGCAATCCGGACATACCAAATCCGCCTGATGAAGAAGTTACGAGAGACGCAAAGGGCTTCCTCGGCTTTAAAAATCCAATCGAGCTTCAATACGCAAAAGTCGGTAACTGGGATGAGCTGGAGCGCTCTTCAATCTACGCTTCGGTATGCGTTTATCCCTCTGGTTATGTAATAGAAGTATTTGGCCGCGCTCCCGAGGGCACCTGGGGCGAAGATATTGCCTTGAACACGCGCGTGTTAATTGATGCCGGTGTTGATGCGGTTGTCGATGTACTTCTCAATCATTTGGAAACTCGCACCGATTTACCCATATCCAGACCTGAATAGTAGGAGTTGTTGCAATGACGCGGTTGCCTGCGATAGTTAGTTTAGTGGCGGCGGTGCTTTTAAATTTCTTGAGTGTGTCGCCATCGTCTGCGGAGTCCGAGGCCCAATCTTGGAATTCTCAACCGGCGGGCATGCAGTCGAGCGACGCAAGGGTAGCGGCTCTGCTTAAACAATTGACACTCGATGAAAAAATCAAACTTATGTCCGGCACAAAAGATGAGATGCATGTACCGGGCATTGAACGTTTGCACATTCCCGAACTAAAATTTAGTGATGGTCCTGTTGGTGTCAGATGTTGGGGGAAATCGACCGCCTATCCATGTGGTGCCATGTTGGCTGCTACGTGGGACAAAGAATTGTCCTACGAAATCGGCCAGGCTCTGGGACGCGATTGTCGTGCCCGCGGTGTGCATGTACTACTTGGTCCGGGCGTGGACCTCTATCGAGTCGCTCAGTGTGGCCGCAACTTTGAATATTTTGGTGAGGATCCTTATCTGTCTGCTCGCATTGCTGTGCCCTGGATCAAAGGTGTGCAGGATCAAGGTGTGGCCACCAGTGTCAAGCACTTTGCCGCCAACGATCAGGAAACTCTGCGTGACAGTGTCAACACGATTGTCGATGAACGACGCCTGCATGAGATTTGTCTGCCACCGTTCAAAGCCGCAGTGGAGGAAGCTAATGCCGCGACAGTGATGGCCGCCTATAACAAAGTGAATGGTCATTGGTGTACGGCGAATAAATATTTACTCGATGATGTCCTGCGCAAGAAGTGGGACTACAAAGGCGTCCTCATGTCCGACTGGGGCGCGGTGCATGAATGCCTGGGCCCGCTCACCGCCGGCTGTGATCTGGAGATGGGCCGAACTGTTCACTATACTCCCGATAATATCAAAAAATATTTGCAGGAAGGCAAAGTCACCCAGGATCAAATCGACGAGCATGTCAGACGCATTTTAAATATGACTGTTTCAATGGGCTTTATGGACCGTCCCCAGGAAGACAAATCCATCCCCGCCAATGATCCCGCAAGTGCTGCGGTGGCCCTGAAAGTGGCCCGTGAAGGCCTGGTGCTTCTTAAAAATGACAAAGACTTTTTGCCCCTTGATCGCACCAAGGTAAATAAAGTCGTTGTCCTCGGCCCCAATGCCAGCCCAGCCGTCATTGGCGGCGGTGGCAGCAGCGAAGTCGGACCTTTTGATAACCTTAGCCTTCTTGACGCTATGAAGGCTTCTTGCGGCGAGCGTATAGCCGTTACGCACGTACCTTTTGAAAAGGACCAGAAACAGATCTTGAACGCCGAGCAAGAGGCTGCTATTAGAGGTGCCGATGTCGTTGTTGCTTCAGTGGGATTCAGCCAACAGACAGAATATGAAGGTAAGGATAGACCCTATGATTTGCCCTCTGATCAAATTGATCTCCTGCAAAAAATTGCTCTGTTAAGCAAAAAGGTCGTAGTCGTTCTAAATTGCGGCGGAAACGTCGGGATGAATGCCTGGATCAAAGGTGCGCCGGCACTTCTTCATGCCTGGTATCCCGGACAAAACGGCAATAAGGCAGTGGCCGAAGCTGTCTTTGGTGAACTCAATCCCAGTGGCCGACTGCCCGATACATTCGAGGAGAAATGGGAAGATTCACCGGCCTGCAAAAATTTCCCCGGTGACGCCGCTAATGGTGGCACAGTCAAATATGATGAAGGTATCTTTATCGGCTACCGTGCCGAGAATGGTAAACGAACTGCACCGCGCTTCCCCTTCGGATACGGATTGTCATATTCCAAGTTTGCCTTCGAAAATTTGAAGGTGGAACCGGCCGGGACAGATAGCCGTGGCAAAACCGATAGGTTTACTGTTTCTGTTGATGTGAAAAATACCAGCAGCCGCGATGGTGCTGTTGTTGCTCAGCTCTATGTCATGCCCTCAGACACAAAATCTCCTGTGGCCAGACCGGCTAAGGAGCTGAAAGGTTTCGAACGGGTGGAGTTGAAAGCCGGTGAGAGCAAAACAATCGTTATGAAACTGGACAGTGGATCCTTTGCTTACTACGATGTCGATAAACACGATTGGGTGACACCGGCCGGGGCGTACTCTGTCGGAATCGGATCTTCATGCCGCGACATGGCCTGCAATAGTGTAGTCCAGTTGTAAGACAGGCTGGTTGTAAGACAGGCCCACCAAAATACCATCACAAACCTTCACGCTTGGCCTAATTTTAGGAACTGGGGCTCCAGTACTCCGTCTTAGACTGCACTTTGGAGGAAAGGCCATGGCCAGGAAAGCAAGAACTTTAGAAGAAGAAAAAAGCCGTCTGGAGGAACCTTATATCAACGAAACAGGTGAGTTCGGGATATCACAGATGTTCGCCAATGAGGAAGATCTGGAAAACGCTCGAAAAGTCAGTGGTTATCACTTTGCCCAAAAGGAACTGGACCACAAGGCTGATCGTGTCGATACTCATATTTGATTGATACCCACATTTGATTGACCAAGAGCTGCAACAAGCCCTACCGGACTATCGGTACTGCCCCAATTTTCGACTGGAAGGGGTTGGGCAAGTACTGCGATGCCGAACCGGCCATCCATTTGCTGAAGAGCGTATGCTTACCGCCGGCCAGATTCTCTAACCATATAGGCGCCGTCCACATGCGGTCGGTATTGCCCGAGGTCGGGTCCTTACGCAGCACTTCCACGTAATATGCCGAGTTGTTGCCGGTGGTTCCGTTTACGGCGTCGAAGGCCACTGTTTGATTAGACGTGAGCAATTCGCTGCCTTTTACTTTCAACGTCTGAACTACATCGGCGAGCTTGCCGTCACCGAGTTTGGTGTCACCCCAGAGTTTGACGGTGTAGTCGGCTTCGGGGTGGACAATGCCGTCGATTCGCATTTTTAAGGTGAGGCTGGGCACGATACTGTGGTCGAGTATTGATCCCATGATAAATTTGTCGTTACCGGTCAGCACGCCGCTCAAGTTTTTGGAGCTGGTGGTGGCAATGGTGCGGCGTTCTCTCAAGGCGTTAAGAATGCTTGTTTTGTCCAGGTTGGTGGCATAGATGCCGGTTGCTCCCGGGTTGCCGACAGGGTCGCCAAAGTGGAAGTCACGTCCAAATGTTGGACTGGCATGCACGCCTTTGTCCAGGTATCCGGCGAAGCTCGTCGGATCGAGGTGACCGGTGGGAACTGTGTCTACCGGGTTGGGCGTGAGGGCACCGCCTTTGATTAGCTCTATTTGTCTGACATAGGGAGTGGCAAATCTATCGAGCCACTCTTGCTGATTTTTAAACGACTTTTGTCCGTAGTCGCGGCCGCGCTGGTCTATAGGTGTATTGGCATTTTCATCAGCGAGATAGCGTGGATGATTGAGTTGAATGATAGGTTTGCCGCCGTCGGTGGCGGTCAACTTGTCCAGGTGGTCGACCATGGCTTTGTAGTCGCCGTCGTTGTATTTGATTACTTCGGGAGCAGTCACAACCGGCTCGGGTTCTTTGCCTATGGCGCGCATGAAGGAAGCGAAGGCGCCTGTTTTGGGTTGGCGTACCGCTTCAAAAAATTGCGGCACTTCGATTAGGTTGATGTGGTTGACTCCGCCGATGTGAGCGGCGGCGTTACTTTCGGCACGTGCTGTGGCCATATCAAAGGGTTTATTGCCTGGATTGACTTCGCCGATAGACTCAGGATTGACCATGCCATGACTGTGGTGCTCATGGATGACATGGTCCCATTCTCCATCGACGATGCCTAAGCTCACTTCTTTGTCCACGATGCCGGCCTCGCCGTCGCCGTGTCCGCTTCCTCCGTGCCCCTGATCGCCGTGGCCGCCGCCGACCTTACCAATGGTGCCCATCTCGGTGCCGACAAGAGAAACGTGTTTGCCCGCTGTTGTGGTGGCCGCTGCGTCGGCAAAAGTCTGACTGTACTCGATTGGATTGGCTGCAATGACTGGAGTGCCTGCCTGATCGGTTGTGCGCGGGTCGCCTGGTGCTACTCCGCCCCGGGCGGCCAGGTGATTGTGGTCTGTAATTGTGGTGACGTCCTGACCTTCGGCGATGGCTTTGTTGTACAGGTCCTTGGGCAGACCGAGTCCGTCCGAATAGCGCGAGTGTCCGTGCAGCGAACCGAAATACATCTTGCTGTCGCCCGTACCATCAAGGTAACGATCCAGCCTGGGATTGACTATGCGGTGCTGTTCTAATCTCGCCATCAGCCCGGATTTTTCTACGAGCGGCGTGGGTGTTAGAGGTGAAGTAATATCTGTGGTGATATCAGATGTGGTGCCGAGAGCCAGGTTTCTACCTTCCGCATCGACGGAGGTATTGATAATGCCGTTCGATTCCGAGCTTCTGGAGACCGAGGTCGTGATTTTGCCCTGGGGCAATTTAGCCCCTGTCGCTTCCGCATTCACAGCCAGGGGATCACCATGCACTGTGTTAAGGGCAAGGTTTTCGCCTTTCATGATCAGTCTTTGACTGGCCTGACCGAGAGCGCCGACTCTACCTCCGGAGGTAGCCATTCTCACACCCAGTTCAGTGCCTCCGATACCACCGGCGAGATTGAGGCCGAGGTCGTAGGCGCCTTCTACTGAGTCGTAAGCCAGGGCACGCGAAACTTGTTTCACATCATGACCCGTCTGGGTCTCGGTGTACGCCTCGTTGAACCTGCCGATACCCTTTACCACCATTGGAATAGTGAAAGCACCGGCGACAATCATGGCTGCCGGACCGCGGGCGGGAAGCATGTAACCGATCGCCGCACCGACTGCGACTGACGTGCCTATTGTTGTCACAGCATGTTCGAGCGTTTGGCCGGGATGCTGATACAGCTCCTTTACGAAGGCTGCGCCCGCCGTCGGCAATTCTTCCACTGTGTTGCCGAGCAGGTCCAGTCTTGATGGAGCGGCTTCGGACATTTTTTTTACTGCGTCTTCAAGGGCCATAACCGTGTACCTTACTGCATCGGGGGTGGACTTCAGGCCGGCTGCCAGGTCGATAACTGGGCCTATGGTAGGCCAGCCCTACCATGGGACCAATAGTAGAATCACGGCTGAGGACAGGGCCTTGGGCAAGAATTTATCTTGGCAGGCCCCCGTTTAATCTATTTTGCTTCGAACTTCGTAAGATTAAATCGCAGAATGAACATCCATAAAATGACCACCCATAAAATAACTGCCAACAAAATGAACACCCACAATAAGTACGCTTCCTGTCCCTGCGACAGCAAAAAGCCCTATCAGAAATGCTGCCGCCCATACCACATGGGCGAGCCGGCAGCCACTGCTCTGGCTCTGATGCGATCGCGTTATGCTGCTTACGCTCTGGGTCTTTGCGACTATATTATGCTGACCACGCATCGCGACAACCATGCCTATATGGAAGACAAAGTGGCCTGGAAGAGTGATCTCGATCGCTTCTGCCGCGCTGCCAGCTTTGATGGATTGACGATCGTGCAGTTTGAAGAAGGAGACGAAACAGCGACGGTTACCTTTCGCGCCCATTTGCGTGCGGACGGCAAGGATGTCGGTTTTAGTGAAAAAAGCGCCTTTGCCAAAGTAGACGGCCGCTGGCTCTACAGAGACGGTGAGGTTTCAGACTAGGGACGTTTTTCTCTATTGACCAATTTGGCTCCAGCTTCAAGCTCGGCCTTATCAACTGCCTGTGGCTCCGCCAGTATTCCCAACCTTTCGTAGGTCTTCCAGACCTCGGACCATTTCATCACCACATAACTGACTTCTGAATATTTCGCGGCCAGGCGTGTAATCTTGGCGTTGCCTTTGCCTATAAGCTCATGGTTGTCCAGATTGCTGCAAGTGCGACAGAGGGCTTCGCGATCTTCTTCCGCTTTTTGCAGTTTGACTATTTCGCCCACGGCCAATTTTTTGTCGCAGTTGCTGCAGCGAGAAGCGCGACTGAGGCTGTATACCACCTCTTTTGACGCCTTCTCTTTTTTGCTCTCGGTCATAGACATCTCCACTCGGGTCTCTAAATTATAGATGACTTGTGACCGGCCCTGCTACTGCCGGTGGTGCCAGGTCAAAGTCGTGTCGGTTTTATTTGATTTTGTTTCTTTTGTGACATGTTAAGGGGGACAAACCGTAATGACAAAGATCATAGCTTGGCTCAGCATATCTATATAACAAGTCAAATACATTTGCTTGTCAAAGAGGAATCCCATGAATAGAGGTCCGTTAGATTTTTCCGCTGAGCCGGCTAAGAAAACGGGCGCTCAAGATGATGTCCTGGGTCATTATCGTAATGATTTTCCTGTGCCAAAGCGATCGGGCGGTGACTTACTTAAGGCCCTCGACGGATTGACATCCAATATAGAATCAAGTGTCAGTGCCCAGAGCGTGGCGCCCAGGCCATTGACCGATTACTCTTCCGATGACCGTCTGCGTGCCGAAGGTTCGCTACTGGCCAGCATTCCATCGCATATTGGCACAGGCATTGTCGAGAGTGCCAAGGACGCCTGGGAGCATAAAGGACGCACAAGTTTTGAGACTGTATCTGGTCTGGCACTGGGTTCGGTCTTTTGTTTGTTGAGTAAAAATCCTCGACCAATCATCACTGCAGCCACTACCTGGGCCGGTAGAGCCTTTCTAGGAGTGGCGGCCCTCGACCTTGGTGGTCGTTTCGCCAGACCAATGGCTGATACCTGGCAGCATCCCGAGCGTCTGGAGCAGGACAAAAAAGTCCTCGGCTACAACCTGGGCGACGCCGTCGTCAACTACAGTCTGGCCGTGGCCGGCGGTATTGCCGGAGCCAAATTGGGTGAGAGTTATCTGGCCAAGACTAAGATGGGCACAATTCTGCAGGGGTACAAAGAAACAGAAATCACGGCAGAGGCCCTGGGCAGGGCCGTGAGTGAGCCCGCCACAGCCGGGCAGCCCCTCGGGGTCATGGCCCGGGCTTTTGACCGCAGTGCGGCCTCTGGTGGGCCCAGCACTGCCGGCGCAGGCGGGACAAGCGGGACAGAACTGCCGATCAAGGGTTCATTGCGCATGCGCGAAATGCCCGACGGCTCTCACGTCGGTACGACCAAAGACGGCAATGTCATGGTTTTGACCAGGGACGGTACGGCGCTATTGTTCAAGAACAGCCATGCTGGGCTCTTCAAGGACAAACTGGACCTGACCAAAATCTTCCATCAGGGCGGCGATGAGACAGATATATTGACCGGTATGTACTCACCCACAACCAGCGGTACCTTCGGCCTGCGTGGCGCTTCGGGCAAATCTCCCTTTATCGGCAAGGATCCATCGGCTTATTTCGATGCGCCAGGCGCCGGTGGAACGGGCAGCTTTCCAGGCGGCGGTCAGGCGTATGTGCGCAGCGATGCTACGAAATTTGTCACCGGCCATGACGGCCGCATTACGGCCATAGAAACCGACGGCAACCACCTATATACCGATCAAAACGGCAATTGGCATCTGGGTCTGGTCGAAGGCAATGCAGCCGGTTTCAAACCATCGACATTCTTTAACCTTGACCTGCACCCGGCCTCATTCAATCTGGGCGGCCTGACAGACCGTTTCCGGGCCCTAAAAAAGGGTGCCGAGGTGGGTCTGACCGAGAGCCTCATGGCCCGGGTCGGCGACATCGGCAGCGGTGTCTTCGAACACGAAGTGTTAATGCGCAGCTCCAGCGGGGCTCAAGCCGGCTCGGAAGCCAAAGTTAATGGTGAAAATGCGCCCTAGCCTTCAATCTGATACCCTAATGGCAGTTTCAGGGGAATTTTTGCATGGGCGTAAAAGAGCAAATCGAGGCTGATCTCAAAGAGGCAATGAAGGCGCGCAACCAGCTTGACGTGGATACTTTGCGCTCGGCACTGTCCGCTTTCGGCTATAAAAAAGTGGAAAAGAACGGGCAGGAGCTGACTGAAGAAGAGTTTCAGGCAGTTTTGCAAAAGCAAGTCAAGCAACGCAATGATTCAATTGCCGAGTACAACAAG
>Ga0105248_10003535_pt1 | contig 17336 bp, 11 predicted proteins | sample KBSS34metaG_FD_81524 | JGI IMG/M metagenome (GOLD analysis project Ga0105248, IMG submission 81524) | Switchgrass rhizosphere microbial communities from Kellogg Biological Station, Michigan, USA - KBS S3-4 metaG | ecosystem: Host-associated > Plants > Roots > Rhizosphere > Soil | place... | reverse complement strand
GCTTGCCCGTTGGCGTACGCGTATCCAGGTGCCACAACAAACGCGCGAGCTGCATGGTGATCGTCGAACCGCCCTGCGGATGGCCGCGGCGCACGTAGGTCACCCACGCGCCACGCAGCAATCCCCAGGGATTGAATCCCGGATGCCAGCGATACCAGCGGTCTTCGTGCAGCTCGACGGCTTCGACGAGTTGCGGGGAAATGTCCTGCAGCGGCACCCACAATCGGTATTGGTCGTCGCTGGCCAGCGTCAGGCGCAGCAAGCGATCGTGGTCGTCGTAGACCGCCGTCGACCTCGGCATCCAGTCGCGCAAGGATGGATGCGGCCACAGACGGATGCCGACCAGCACGGCCGCGATCAAGGCGATGCCGACCAGCCAGTTCTGCCAGCGCTGGATCCAGCGGACGAGCATGCCAATCATGTGTCGGTGCAACTTCGATGCATGGATGTTTGCAATTGCACGCGACACATCGTCCATGGGGACGATGTGTCGTGGCAACGACTCACGGTGCGCGCACCACCGTCAACGTCCCACCACCCGGCGAACGCGCCTGGACCGTGTGGTCGTACATCGATTCGCCGTAGGCCGGCGGAACGATGAACTTGCCGGCATTGGTCGCCTTGATGCGATAGACGAACTCGCGCACGTCCGGCGACGCGGTGCCGTAGATCACCACGCGATCCTCGCGGATGTCGGCGTATTCGGGCTGCCAGGTGGAGCTGGCGAGGCCAATCGGCGAGCGCCATGCCACCGGTTGCGCCGCGTCACCTGCATCGCCGGCATCGCCCGCATCGCTGCTGTCCGAGGCGGGTTCCGGCGGCGGCACGATCACCGGTTCAAAGCCGCCGGGCAACAGGTCGACGATCGCGACGTTGCCAACGCCCTGGTTGCCGGTCGCGCGGATCTTCACGTGCACGTCGATCTCCTCGCCGACCGTGACCTGGGTGAGCGGCTTGTTCGACGTATCGGTGTAGTCGCGCACGATCTCGATGCCGTTCTTGATCGCGACCGCGGGCGCGGTGCGGTCGTAGCCGCCCTGGGTTGCGACGTGCCATGCGGGAACCGAACTCAGATTGACGAAGCGCAGCTTGACCGCCGCGGCACTCCAGCTCGCGGCCTGCAGCATGTTCGCCTGCGCCACGCCGATCTGTTTCATGTTGCGATCCGCGTGGATCTCGGCGATCTGCAGCTTGCCGACCTCGCTCGCGGTCTGCGTGGCATAGCTGTCAAGAGCAAGAATGATCATCGCAGCCGAGGTCGTGTTGTACTCGTCGTGCGCGAGCGGCCACGCGAGGTTCTCGAATACACGCGGCGGCAGCGCCTTCGCCCGCTCGGGGAAGTGCTTCGCGGTCAGGTACAGCACGGTCGCGTCGCGCGTGAGCGGATCGTAGTAGTACCCGTGGACGAACGGCTCGTCGGCCGCGCTGCGTGTCAGCTCCCCCAGCGGACCGGTCATCAGCGCATTGGCTTCCTTGTCCTGCTTGAGCAGCTTGTACGATGCGGCCAGCCACGCGGCGGCGAGGTCGTGCTTCCAGGTATCCGGCGCGGTTTCCTGCAGGCGCTTCTGCACCGAGGCAAGGTTGTTGGTCGTGACATTGCCCTGGCGGGTCAGCAGGTAAACGGCATAGGCGCGTTGGCGCAGCTTGTCCTGCGAATCCATTCCTTCATCGGACGCGAGCTCAAGCAGGTACTTGTTGCCCGCATCGAGCAGGCCCGTGGGCACCTTCACGCCGCGGTCCTTCGCTTCGAGCAGGAAGTTCATCGTGTACGCCGACACGAAAGGTTCGGCTTCAGGCGTCGCCGCCCACACGCCGAATCCGCCTGCGCTGTTCTGGCGCGAACTGAGCGTGTCGAACACGTCCGTCAGCTCGCCATCGGTCGCAGCGACCTTGTCCGCCATCACCGGCTTCATCGCGTGCGCAAATACCGGCACCACCGGCCATTTCGAGATGATGAGCCGCGGCATCGCCGCGCTCACGACCTGCTCGCTGCAGTAGTTCTCATAATTGACCAGGTAGCTCGCCAGGCCCTGCGCGAGCACGACCGGCAGCGTCGAGAACGCCGCATCGCGCGATGCGTACGCGTCGTACATCGCGCGCAGGTTCGACTCGTCGATCTGTTTGCCCACATCGACGCGGCCGACATCGACCTGGGTGCGATACGCGGAGGCCGGGCGCACCGACAGGTCGATGCTTTGCTTCGCCGACTTGCCGGCGTAGGCGGCAACGAAGGTGAGGTTGCCGGAACCGAGCCGGTCGGTCGCCTTGACCCGGAACATCGCAACGCCTTCGCGCATCGACGCGAGCGTCACGCTTTGCGTCGCGCTGCCCATGACCTGCAACTGCGGTCCGGTCTTGAGCGTCACCGCGACCGGCACCGCCTTGGGCAGTCCAGCGAGGTTGTTCGCGACGCCGACGCTGACTTCGGCCTCATCGCCCGGAGCGAGCGTGGTCGGCACGTTCGGCGAGAGCACGAAATCGCCGCGCACGGTGGTCGCATTCTCGACCGTACCGACGCGATCGGGCGACACCGCGACCGCCATGACCCGCAACTTGCCGTTGAAGTAATCCGGCACCGCGTAGCTGAAATCCTTCTCGCCATTCACATCGACGATGCCCGACCAGTACACCACTGGCTTGTCGCGCTTGCGCTTGAACGGATTGAGTTGCTTCATGATCGCCGCATCGGCGTCGCCGCCCGGCGCGGCCGTCATCGCCATCAGCTTCTCGAAATCCGGAAGGATCAGGTCGAGGATCTGCGCGGTCTTCACCTCGAGCATGCGTTTGCGGAAGAAGAACTGCAGCGGATCGCCGAGCTTGTAGCGCGCGACCTGCAGGATGCCCTCGTCGACCACGAACAACACCGCGCGCGTCGGCTGCGCCGAATGCAGCTTGAACGTCGCGGTCTCGCCGGGTTTCACCAGCGCCGGCGCTTCCACGCTGAGCACGTTGCGCCGCCCATCGAGGTTGACCGAGAACGGCACCACGCCGTAACTCAGCGGGCTCATGAAGACTTCGTCGGACGACGGGTCGCGGATGAACTGCACGTTGATGTAGCCGTTGCCCTCGAAATCCTTCGGCACCACGATCTTCTGCACCGAACTCGTCGTGGTCGCCTTGAACCACGCATGCGCATAGACCTTGTCGCGCTCGATGGTGATCAGGCCGCTGCCCGTGTACGGCGCGTGGATCGCGATCTGCACCGCTTCGCCGGGCTTGTAGTCGTGCTTGTCGAGGTTCAATTGCAACTCGGCATTGCGATCCAGCGAACGCGACACATTGGCCGCGCCGGCCACAGTCCACGCGATACGGTTGACTTCCTTGTCGTCGCTGCCGCGGATCACGAGCAACGCGTAATCGCCCGGCTTGTCGGTCGGCAACGCGTAGTCGAGCCCTGCCGCTGGAATCGCGAGCGGCTTCTCGCTGATCGGAATTTCCTTGAGCTTGGACTCGTACTTGTAGACGCCCGAGTCCTGCTTGGTCAGCACCGAAACGTAGCGGCGCTCGATCAGCCGCGCTTTCAGGCCGGAAAGTTCGATCGCCTTGGCCTGCGGATTGATCGCGACCAGGCGCGCGCTGCGCTTGGCTGCGCGGCTGACATAGGACAGGTCGTCCACGGACTTGTAGCCGACTAGCCAGTCGTTGTTCGACACCATCGATTGCGCGGCCGCCGCGACGCTGCGTCCGCCTTCGGCTTCGTGCGCTTTTGCGAGGAAGAACAACTGGTAGGTCGCGTCGGCGTACTTCTTCAGGTGCAGGTCGAACTCGGCGTGGCCGTTGTCGTCGGTCTTGCCGTCTTCGAGGGTTTCCTCGAAGCCTTCCTTCGCACGCAGGATGTCGTAGAAGTGGTAGTCGGGCCAGCTATGGAACGCCGGGAACGCAGGGCGCAGCGTGAGCGACGCTTCGACGCGGCGGTTCGCAGCCGGCGTGCCGAACAGGTTCTGCGCGTCGACCAGGCCCTTGAGCGCGTCGGGTTTCACCCAGCCTTCGAACACCTGTTCGGAGAGCTTCGCCGAAACCTTCATGCGATCAGGCAGGAACTCCTTGACCGTCACCGTCGTGCTGCCGATCTGGTTGCCGATCTTGCCGTTGCGCGCGATGTAGAGGTTGATCGTCCACGTGCCGGTCGGCGCGGTCTCGGCGGTCGCATACGTCAGCTCGTTGAAGCCTTATCCATCCATCGTCATCGGCACTTGCTTCACGGTCGTGCCGCGCGGATCGACGATGTCCGCCTGCAGCGGAACGCCCGCCACGCTGTGCGTCCAGCTCGCCGCGCGCACGATGAGGCCGATATGGAATGCGTCGCCCGGCCGGTAGATGCCGCGATCGGAGAACAGGTACGCCGACAACTGGCCCTGGTTCACCGCGCTCGCGTCGCCGCCGATGTCGAAGCGCGAATAGTCGAGCTGCCGATCGCTGCCGCCGATCGGCAGGAAGGACATGTCCTGTCCCTTCGTGACGATGTACATCGCCGGCTTCTTCTCGTGGTCGAGGCCCTTCAGCGACGGGAAGTGCACCATGCCGTCGGCGCTGGTGTTCTGTGTGAACAGCGTCTGGCCATTGACCGCGAGTACCGAAACGCTCGCATCGCCGACCGGATCGCCGCCGTGGATCGATTGCACGAACACGTCCTGGCTGCCGTCGAGCGATTTCTTGACCAGCATGCCGAGGTCGGTGACGACGATCAGGCGGTTATCGCTGGTCTTGTCGCTGTCGCTCGAATCGCCGCTGGATTCGCCTTCGGAATCGGAATTGTCGGACGCGGTCTCGTCGCCGGATTCCTCGTCGGAAGGCTGTTCGGTCATGCCTTCGTCGGCGAGTTTCTTCGCCTTGGCCTTCGCGGCCGCGGCTTTCTTCTCCGCCTTCTCGTCATAGCCCGACAGGTGCAACAGGAACACGCCGCGCTTGCCTTCCTTCAGGTACTGGGCGAGGTCGACGCCTTCGTAATGCGCGTGACCGGGGTCGTCCTTCGGGAACGAACGCTTGAGCTCGAAGCGCTCGACGATGTGCTCTTCGCTGAAATCGCCGGGCAGCTGCGGATGGCTGAAATTGCCCTGATTGAGGCTGACTAGGTGTTGCAACTGGTCGGGCAGCACGCGACCGACCTCGAGCTGCATGCCGGGCATGTTGCGCGTGACCACCGAGATCCGCTTGCTGCCATTGAGCGACAGCAGCGATCCGTCGGCGACGAAGCGCAACAGCTTCGGATAATCGGGCACGGTGAACAGTTCGGTCCGCGTCTTGCCGAGGATGTAGCCACCGAACGACTTCAGTCCCTGGTCGATGCGCACATAGATGCGCTGGCCTGGATTGGCGTGGAACTTGAAGCTCTGCAGCGCCTGGTATTCGATCTCGGTCGGCACGGTTTCGAGCTTGAGGACGTGCGAACGCTTGAGCACGGCCTCGCTGACTTCCGACGCGCTCCAGTCGTACTGGCTGGGTTCGTCCGTCGTTTCCTGATCGGAATCGTCCGAATCATCCGATGCCGACGCATCCTTGGATGCGCCACCCGCCGAAGGCGGTTTGATCTTGGCGACATCGGGTCCGCTCTTGTTCTCGGGCAGCACCCACGCGTGGATCCGGCCGGACAGCTCGCTGTCGCGCACCGCTCCGCCGACGCTGACGACCATCACCTGTTCGGGTTCGTAGCGATCGTTGTCGACCAGGGTCGGGCTGATCTCGTCCACAGTCAGGCTGTAGAGGCCCGGAATGCGGATGCGGGTCTCCAGCGGATCGGTCGTGCAGTCGCCACCGCGCGAACTGCACACACCCTTGTCGATCTTCAACGCGACCGCGCCGTCGTCGCGCGGCAGCGCCAAAGGCTGCGAGTGCACCCACGCGTGCAGCTTCAGCGGATCGTAAGTCACCGTGAACAGCAGGGCCGGGCCGGCCTTGCCCTGGTTGTCGAGCAGGGTGAGCCCGATGGTCTTCTCGAACTTCACCGGATCGACCGGATAGTTGAAGACGACTTCCTGGATGGTCTTCTTCGCGGCCGCGTCCTGCGGGTCCTGGTAGAACTCGCCCTTGCCGAGCGAAGTCTTGAAACCGACCGTGGCGAATTCGAAATGATCGTCCGCCACGAGAACATGCGGCGCGAACATTTTCGCCATGTCGAACTGCACGGTGTAGTGCTGGCCCACCGGCCAATCGGAGGCCGGCGTGAAGCGCAAGGTCTTGTCGTCCACCCAGGTCCACTCGCCTTTCACCGCGGGTTGCACGGTGATGCCGGCGGTCACCGGCTTGCCGACCCGTTCGATCGGCGCGGCCGATGCAGAAAAGTCCAGCTGCAGGGTATCGATCACGATCGGCTGCTTGGTGTAATCGGTCACTGCGGGTTCGTGCACCTGCCAGGTGATCTTCTGCGGCTCCGGCGGATGCGGCCGGTTCTTCCACCACTGCCAGCCATACCAGCCGCCCGCGGCGATCACCGCGACTCCAGCCACTGCCGTGGCCCATTTCCTGGGCTCCCGCCGCGCCGCCAGCACCCATTCGGGCGCATACCAGGACAGGTTCATGTCGCCGACCAGCGGACGCAGCAGCCTTACCGACAGGCGCCCCAGCAAGCGCAGCAGCCATCCAATCACGAAGACGAGGGCGCGCAGAAGGCGCTCCGGCAGTTTCAGCAGGAACCGCAGCAGATCCATGACGCACCGCACTCCAGTTGGTTCGGCCAAGGCGATCCGCGCCGAGTCACGTCATTGCGCTTGCGACGGCGCGTCACGTGGTTGCGCGAGCAGTGCCCGAGATGTGATTCCCCTCGTGCATTCTGCGCTAGGTACAACGCGCCGTCTGGCAAAAGGCGGACAAAATTTTAACTTTTTTTTAAGGATTTGATAACACTCGTATTTCGTTCATTCGATCCATTGGCAATCGGGTACTTGTGGATCGCTGAGGGCCGCTTCCCTCGTGCCAACGTGCTTCAAGCGACACCCCGCGCGGGGCGTCGCCTTGTACTCGCGTACAATCGCGCACCAACTAGGGGATCCACCATGAAGCAGCAGCTCATCCGCGCCGCCATCTGCGCGGGACTCGTCTGCGGCGGACTTGGTTACGTACGGGCGCTGCACGCTCAACCCGAGGAAATACGCAAGATCATCCACGCCAAGGTTTCCGTCGGCGCGGATGGCCGTGTCGCCGAGGCATCGCTCGTCGAGAAGAAAGTGCCAGCGACGATCGAGTCGGCTGTGCTTGCGCGGGTCAAGGGCTGGCGGTTCGACCCGGTGGTCGAGAACGGCGCGGCCGTGCCGGCTGTTACCTATGCCGCGTTCTATGCGTGCGCGATGAAATCGGGTGACGGCTACGATCTCGCGGTCAAGTACCTCGACAACGGGCCGCTGCTCGAGCGCGGCGCCCGCTTCGAGCCCCAGCCCGTGGTATCGCAATACAGCAAGGCCAAGCAGACGGTCACGGTGAAGCTGACGATCCTTCCGAACGGGAGGGCGCTATTGCAGGATGTGGTGATGATCGACGTCGATCCACGCATCGACAGCGACCTGCGCATTTCGGTCAAGCACTGGCTCGATGACATGCGCTACACGCCCGAGCAAGTCGGGGGCCAACCGGTCGCGACCGCGATGGAATGGCCGATTTTCATCTGGTCGGAAACAGGCGAGCCCACCGACCCCAAGCACGCCGCGCTGTACGACACGACGTCGAAGCCGACGGCCTGCGATGCGGCGCGCGCCGCGCGCGACATTCCCCACCCTGTCGACGGCCAGTTCAAGCAGCACGAGGCGGGCGCTGCGCCTGCGGCGACTCCACCGGCTCATTGATTGCTCAGGCTGCGCGTGCGCCAAGGAATGCGAGATGCAAGATCGGAAACTGTTGACCGCTGCCTGCTGGATTCTGGTCGGTTGCGCTCTCGCGCCGCTGCAGGCATCCATCGCGAAACTCGAAACCAGGTGGATGGTGCTCGATGCCAAGGTTTCGGTCGGCGCAGATGGCCGTGTCGCCGACGTGGTCCTGCTGGATGACAAGGTATCGGCCGCGATCAAGGCGACCGTCGTCGACAACGTGAAGCGCTGGCAATTCGCGCCGGTGTTGGCCAACGGCGTGGCTGCTCCGGCTTTGACCTACGTGCGGTTCGACGTCTGCGCGATTCCGTCGGGCGATGGCTATGACCTGGCGATCAAGTACATCGACAACGGCCCGCTGCTGGCCAGGGCGATGGGCCTGGAATTTTCGCCATCCATCGCCGAATACAGCAACGATCTCCAATCCGTCAGGATCAAGCTCAGGGTGATGCCCGACAGCTCCGCGCAATTGCAGGATGTCGTGATGGTCGATGTCGCGCCGATGGTTCAACGCGACATTCGCGGCACGATCGCCGCCTGGGTTGGATCGATGCAATTCCTGCCGGAACAGATCGGCGGCCAGCCAGTCGCGACGAATTTGGAATGGCCGCTGGAACTACGTAGGGATCCACTCGGACAGCGCTACAAAACGCATAGCCAGAACTTCGATCCGAAGAACGATCCGGCATGCAAGTCGGCAAGGGCCGCGGCGACGAGCGACAAGCCGCATGCGATCGACAGCCCGCTGAAGCTGCGCGATGACGCCAAGGCCGCCGGCGCGGAACCGCCGGCCAAGTGAAATCGCCGGCACCGGGCCGGCGTCTTCAATGGTGCGATTCGCGCCTGCGCCAACGCAGGAATCGCTCCCGCTTCTGTTCTTCATCGTGCAGGTGTCGCGCCGGTTCGACGAGGTCGCTGCGGCTGATGATGCCGACCAAACGCATGCTGCCCAATCCGTCCACCACGGCGATGCGTTCGATGTCGACGGTTGCCATCCGCGAGGAAAGCGAGCGCGCGGATTCTCCCGGCAGCGCGACCAGCACCGGAATATCCTTGACCAGGACTCCGACAGCTTCGTCATCGCCTATCGCAGGGTCGCGTCTCAGCACCATGTCGCGATCGAGCATGCCGCGATAGATCCCCTCTTCGACGATTGGATAGGCACGATGGGCCTGCGACGCGCCGAAACAGTCTCGCGCGACGTCATGGATCGCGCGGGTCGCCTCGACGGTAATCACGTCCCTGGTCATCAGGTCGCCGACCACAAGCCGTTCCATCGGGTCGGCGCCGTATTCGCGGTAGATGTGATAGCCACGCCGCGCGATCTTCTCGGTCAGGATCGAACGCGGCATGGTCAGCACGGTGAATCCGTACGCGACCGCGCTCGCGAGTAGCAAGGGCAGGAATGCATTCGCGTCGTGGGTCAGTCCGAACGCGAACACGATCGCTGTCAGCGGCGCGCGCATCATGCCGCCGAGCACCGCGGCCATGCACACCAGCGACCACAGGCTCGGATCGGCGCCGGGAATCAGCGACGCAATGGCGATCCCCAACCCTGCCCCCATCATCAGCAGCGGCGCGAGCACGCCGCCGGACGTTCCGGAGCCGAGCGCGACCACCCAAATGATCGCCTTCACCGCGAGCAATGCGAACACCGTGCCCAGCAACAGGTGGTTGTGCAGCAGGTCGCCGATCACGTCGTAACCCACGCCGAGCGCGCGCGGCTCGAACCAGCCGCCAATGCCGACCGCGAGTCCGCCGAGCGCGGGCCACCACATCCAGTGGATCGGCAGTTTCTGGAACAGGTCCTCGACCCGATACAACGCGAGAGTGACCACGGCCGAGAACGCGCCGGCGGCGAGCCCGACGACGACGCAGATCGGTATCCCACCGATTCCGAGCGGCGCGGTCTGCAGCGGGAACAGTGGTCCTGGATCGAGCCACAGCGTGCGCGTGAAACCCGCCACCGCGCAGGCCAGGGCGACGGGCAGCAGGCTGCGTGGACGCAATTCGAACAGCAGCAACTCCACCGCCAAAAGGACGGCAGCAACCGGAGTTCCGAACACCGCGGTCATGCCCGCGCATGCGCCCGCGACGAGCAGCGTCTTGCGTTCGGCGGATGAGAGGTGGAATGCCTGGGCGATCAGCGAACCGATCGCGCCGCCGGTCATGATGATCGGTCCTTCGGCGCCGAACGGCCCGCCGCTACCGATCACGATCGCCGAGGACAACGGTTTGAGCAGCGCCACCTTGAGCGACATCCGGCTCTTGCCGAACAGGATCGCTTCGAGCGCTTCGGGAATGCCGTGCCCGCGGATCTTTTCCGAACCGAAGCGGGCCATGAAGCCGACGATGAGCCCACCGACCGCCGGAATCGCGATCACCCACAGGCCGAGATGATGGCCGGCCGGACTGCGCGGCGACAGCGACGCGGTCTGGTACCAGAACAGGTTGGTGAACAGGTGAATCATCCCCAGCAACACGACCGCAATGGCCGTGCTGACCAAGCCAACGGCCGCGGCAATCAGCGACATCAGGCCGAGCCGGCGGTCGACGGAAAAATCGCTGCGATGGAGTACGGAATCGGTCACTTCGGTGCTCTCGTATCGATCATTGGTCGTCGGCACGTCGTGCCAGCGAGCCCGGAAGCATCGCGGCCAGTGCGCGCAACTCTTCGCGGTGCAAGGCGGCGACGCGATCCAGCAATGTCTTCGCCTTGCGGGTCAAACGAATTTCCACGCAACGAAGATCCGTCTTGCTGCGCGTGCGCTCGACGTAACCCTGGGCTTCGCAACGCGAGACGAGCGCCGCGGTTCCGTGCGCACTCGCCTGCAAGCGCGCCGCGAGTTCGCCGACTGTCGCCCAATCGCGTCCGGGATAACCGCGCAGGTGCAGCAATAACAGGTATTGCAGCGGCGTGATCCCCGCCTGCTTCGCCGCCCGTTCGCTGAAACGCAGGAAGCGGGTGAGCTGGAATCGGAACGCGGACAGCTTCTCGAAGTCAGCCTTGCCGAGCCCTGCAGCGGGCGAGCGCCGTGGAGACATGGATGGATCCGGATCGGGATTTCGCCAATATATCACGGCGTGATCTATTGAATGATCGACGCATGCGCTCGGCAGGTTTCGGCTGCTGGTCGCGACATGCATCTGGAAACTGCCACGCGACTTCGATTCAGCATCGATCGATCACAATCCAGATCGTTGCCCTACCGACACCGGAGTCCCGCTGATGGCAACCGATCCGACAGTCTGGACGATCGGCCATTCGACTCATCCCCTGGACGAGTTCCTCGCGCTGCTCGCGGAAAACGGCGTCGAGGCCATCGCCGACGTGCGCAGCCATCCGGGATCGCGCCACTGTCCGCAATACGGACAGGACGCGCTGCGCAACACGCTGGTCGAGCACGGCGTGGACTACCACTGGATGCCGGCGCTGGGAGGTCGTCGTCGCGCGCGTGCCGATTCGCCGAACACGGCATGGCGCAATGCCTCGTTTCGTGGCTACGCCGATTACATGCAGACGGCGGCGTTCGACCTCGGCCTTGCCGGGTTGCTCGATCTCGCGCAAAAGCGGCGCACCAGCCTGATGTGTTCCGAAGCGGTCTGGTGGCGTTGCCATCGCTCGATGATCGCCGATGCATTGAAGGCGCGCGGAGTGCGCGTGCTGCACATCATGGGCGTGAACAGCGTGACGGAGCATCCATGGACGGCTCCGGCGCGCATTGTCGAAGGTCGATTGAGCTATGCCGAGCCGATCGCGCCGTAGGCGGGGATGCCCGTCAACATCGCCAGGAAACCGCGGCAATGAAAACGCCGGCACATGGCCGGCGTTTCCGATGGTGCGATATGAAGCAGAGAGCCTTCAGCGCTTCATGAACCGGAAGAACTCGTCGTTGGTCTTGGTGTCCTTCATCTTGTCGAGCAGGAACTCCATCGCCGACAACTCGTCCATCGGATGCAGCAGTTTGCGCAGGATCCAGATCTTCGCGAGCATGTCCGGCTCGATCAGCAACTCCTCGCGGCGCGTACCGGAGCGGTTGATGTTGATCGCGGGATACACGCGCTTCTCGGCGATGCGGCGGTCGAGGTGCACCTCGGAGTTGCCGGTGCCCTTGAACTCCTCGTAGATCACCTCGTCCATCTTGCTCCCGGTGTCGACGAGCGCGGTCGCGACGATCGTGAGCGAGCCGCCTTCCTCGACGTTGCGCGCGGCGCCGAAGAAGCGCTTCGGGCGATGCAGCGCGTTCGCGTCGACGCCGCCGGAGAGAACCTTGCCCGACGACGGCACGACCATGTTGTAGGCGCGCGCGAGGCGCGTGATCGAGTCGAGCAGGATCACGACGTCGCGCTTGTGTTCGACCAGCCTTTTCGCGCGTTCGATCACCATTTCGGCGACCTGCACGTGGCGCGCGGCGGGTTCGTCGAACGTGGAAGAAATCACTTCGCCGCGCACGGTGCGCTGCATCTCGGTGACTTCCTCGGGACGCTCGTCGATCAGCAGCACGATCAGGTGCGCGTCCGGGTGGTTGTACATGATCGCCTGGGCGACGTTCTGCATCAGCATCGTCTTGCCGGCCTTCGGCGGCGACACGATCAGGCCGCGCTGGCCCTTGCCGAGCGGCGCCATCAGATCGAGGATGCGGCCGGTGATGTCTTCGCTGGAACCGTTGCCGCGCTCGAGGTGGAACGCCTTGCGCGGGAACAGCGGCGTGAGGTTCTCGAAGAGCGCCTTGTTCTTCGATGCTTCCGGCGGCTCGTTGTTGATCGTGGTGACCTGCGACAGCGCGAAGTAGCGCTCGCCGGGTTTCGGCGAACGGATGCGACCGGTCAGGTGGTCGCCGGTGCGCAGGTTGAAGCGGCGGATCTGCGACGGGGAAATGTACGTATCGTCCGGACCGGCCAGGTACGACGCATCGGACGAGCGCAGGAAGCCGAAACCGTCCGGCAGGATTTCGAGCACGCCCTCGGCGGCGACGCCTTCGCCGTAACGCGTGAGCACTTTCAGCAGCGCGAAGATCACTTCCTGCTTGCGCATGCGCGCAACGCCTTCGGTGATGCCCAGCTTGTCGGCGATGTCCATGAGCTGGAACGCCGGCATCTTCTTGAGTTCGGTCAGCCCGTAGACCGGGAAGTCCGGCGGCAAGGCGGGCAGCGGCTGGTTGTCGACGGCTTCGCCGCCTTCGTTGCCGCGGTTGTCGTTGCCGCGCGGCTGGTTGTCGCGTGGCTGGTTGTCGCCGCGCGGGGCGTTCTGGTCGCGGCCCTGCTGGCGGTCGCGGCGGTCGCGGAAGCGGTCGCGGCGCGGATTGTTGCCGTGGCGCGGCTGGTTCTGGCCGCCTTCGTTGGGTTGCTGCGATGGCTGCGATGACGATCCATCACCGCCCGCCTCGTTCGCGCGCTCGGGCTGGTTCGACGGCGCCTGGTTCGCTTGCGCTTCGGCCGGTGCGGAGTCGCGCGGCTGCGGCGCAGGTTCGGCTCGTTCGGCGCGCTCCGCTTTTGCGGGCGCTGGCGCGGGAGCAGTCGATGCTTCGGCAGGCGCGTCGGATTTGGATGCAACGGGTTTGCTGGGGCGCGGCTGGCGTGGGCGCTTGACAGCGACCTCGGCAGTCTCGTTATCGGATTCGGACACGGAGTGACCCTAGTTGAGGGCGGAGAGGGAAGTTCGATTGCAGCTGGGGGATTGGGTGCTGCGATGGGGCGCGGGAATCAACACATCCGGGCGCCGCGTGAGTGAAACCTAACACTGTGCTGGGGCGACGGCAAGTCGAAGCGAACGGAAGATGAGGCGTGGTTCAGGTGATTCGCATGGTGCGCAAGGCGCTTATGACCCAAGATCTGGATTCCGGAGCTTGCTCATTTGCTTGCCACTCCAGGAACGCTGGAATGACAAGCATCAGTGGGTGTATCGAGTCGATCGACTCAAGCAATCCCACGCTCGATGAACTGCACCAACTGGGTGCGCGCGACGGCGCCGACCTGGGTCGAGTGCACCTTGCCGTCCTTGAACAGCATCAAGGTCGGGATGTTGCGCACGGCGTACTGGCGCGGGGTGGTCGGGTTCTTCTCGATGTTGAGCTTCACGACCTTCATCTTGCCGGTGTAGACCAGCGCGAGCTCCTCGACCATCGGGCCGATCATCTTGCACGGGCCGCACCATTCGGCCCAGAAATCGACGAGCACGGGCTCGCTGGACTTCAGCACCTGGTTTTCGAACTCGGAATCCTTCACATCCAGTACGGCGTCGCTCACGAATCACTCCTGAAGATGGTCTCGAAATACGGGGCGCTGGGCCTGGGCTGGCGGGCTCGGTCGGCTGCCGGCGAAGGCTGCGCCACTGCATCGGTTACACTGGGGGCTTATCAGTCGCGCTTCAAGCTCCGAGCTTGCCGCGCCACGCCCGGGGCAGCCGCAGTTTGCGGCGTGGAAGCCGGGCACGCAAGCACGCCGCGCCGTGCCAGTCACCGATGATCGAGAGCATGACCGACAAACCCCTGACCGACGTAGCCTTTTCCAATTTCGACCTGCACCCCGCACTGCTCGAAGGCCTGGAGAAAGCCGGCTTCACCCGCTGCACCCCGATCCAGGCCCTTACATTGCCGCTCGCGCTGGCTGGCCGCGACATCGCCGGACAGGCGCAAACCGGCACCGGCAAGACCCTGGCCTTCCTGATCGCGACGATCGACCGCCTGCTGAAACGGCCGGCACTGGCGACGCGCCAGGACGCCGACCCGCGCGCGCTGATCCTCGCGCCAACCCGCGAACTCGCGATCCAGATCCACAAGGACGCGCTCGCCTTCGGTTCCGCTCTCGGCATCAAGTACGCGCTGGTCTACGGCGGCGTCGATTACGACAAGCAGCGCGAGATCCTCCAGCGCGGCGCCGACATCATCATCGCCACGCCGGGCCGGCTGATCGACTACGTCAAGCAGCACAAGGTCGTGTCCCTGCACGCCTGCGAGGTCTGCGTGCTCGACGAGGCCGACCGCATGTTCGACCTCGGCTTCATCAAGGACATCCGCTTCCTGCTGCGCAAGATGCCGGCCTGCACCGAGCGCCAGACCCTGCTGTTCTCGGCGACGCTGAGCCACCGCGTGCTCGAGCTCGCCTACGAGCACATGAACGAGCCCGAGAAGCTGGTCGTCGAGACCGATACGGTCACCACGACGCGGGTGCGCCAGAAGGTGTACTTCCCGTCGAACGAGGAAAAGATCCCGCTGCTGATCGGCCTGCTGTCGCGCAGCGAGAGCGCGCGCACGATGATCTTCGTCAACACCAAGGCCTGGGTCGAGAAGGTCGCGCGCGGGCTGGAACGCGCCGGATTCCGGGTCGGCGTGATCTCCGGCGACGTACCGCAGAAGAAGCGCGAGAGCCTGCTGAACCGCTTCAAGCGCGGCGACCTCGAACTGCTCGTCGCGACCGACGTGGCTGCGCGCGGACTGCACATCGACGCGGTGTCGCACGTGTACAACTTCGACCTGCCGTTCGATGCCGAGGACTACGTGCACCGCATCGGCCGCACCGCCCGGCTTGGCGCCGAAGGCGACGCGATCAGCTTTGCCTGCGAGCGTTATGCGCAGTCGTTGCCGGAGATCGAGGCGTTCATCGAACAGAAGATCCCGGTCGGCCAGGTCGATCCGGAATTGCTGGTCGCGATCCCGCGTGCGCCCCGCGCCGCGGTTCCGGCTGCCGATGGCGACGACGAGTCGAACGAAAGCGTCAGCCAGATTTTCCGCGAGGTGCGCGAGGCGCAGAAAGCCGAGGCCGAACGCGGTGGCGGGCGAGGCGGTCCGTCGCGCAGTGGCGGAGCATCGCGCAGTGGTGGACGCAGCGCGGGCGGCCATGGCGCGGGTAGCGCGCCAAGCCGCAGCGGTGGTAGCGGCCGCAACAGTCCGCGCCCTGCTCCGCGTGAACGTCCTGCAGAACCCGTGGCAGTTGCTCCAAAACCGATCGCGCCGACAGTCGAGGGCGTTCCTTCCGAACGCAAGCCGCGCCGTCGTCGCGGCGGTCGCGGACGCGGCGCCGGCGAACAAGCTGCGGCGCCTGCGGGAGCCATCGCGCAACACGTCCCGACAGTGCCCGTTGTGCGCGAAGCGCATGCCGCTGCGGCCAAGCCGGCCGCGAGCAAACCGACCACGGCACCAGCCAAACCGTCGTTGCTGGGCAAGATCAAGCAAGGCCTGAAAAAACTGGTCAAGCGACCGCCGCGCAGCGGGCACTGACCTTCCCTTGGTCTGAACCGTTGCCGTGATCCGAGGCAACGAGAGTGTCGCGCGACTGCATCCGCGCGCGATACTCTTGCACTGCAATGCCCACGTTGCGTCACCGACCACGGCGATCACGCGATGACCCTGCTCCGCTTCGACGCTGTCAGCAAACGCTACGCCGGCGGCCACGAGGCGCTGAGCGATGTCAGCTTCGCGGTCGAACCCGGCGAGATGCTGTTCGTCACCGGCCATTCCGGCGCTGGCAAGAGCACGCTGTTGCGGCTGATCCATCTCGCCGAGCAGCCCAGTCGCGGTACTGTCCTGATGGAAGACCGCAACCTCGCGAAATTGCGCGGGCGCAAGATCGCGTTGCAGCGGCGGCGCGTCGGCGTGGTGTTCCAGGACCATCGCCTGCTGTTCGATCGCAGCGTCTACGAAAACGTCGCGATGCCGCTGGTGATCGCGGGCGTGCCGCGCGCCGAGATCGGCCCACGCGTGCGCCGCGGGCTCGAGAAGGTCGGCCTCGCTGATCGCGAACGCGCCAAGCCGCGCGAACTGTCCACCGGCGAGCAGCAGCGCGTCGGCATCGCGCGCGCGGTGGTCGCGCAGCCACCATTGCTGATCGCCGATGAGCCCACGGGCAACCTCGATCCGACGCTCGCGGTCGACATCATGGAACTGTTCGCGTCGTTGCCCGCGCTCGGCACCACGGTGATCGTCGCGAGCCACGACCTGATGCTGGTCAAGCGCATGCGCAAGCGCGTGCTGGTGCTCGACCACGGCCGCGTACTCGATGACATCCCGGCGACGGAGCTCGCAACGTGAGCGCGACCGAAGCCCCCGCACCCAAGCCCGCCCCACGGGTGGATCCGGCGACGCTCAAGGCCGCAAAGACAGCTGCCGCGGTGCGACGCAGGAATCGCGGCCCGTTCGCGCGGCTGCGCAGCTGGCTGGACCTGCATTTCTACAGCCTCGTGTCGAGCCTCGGCCGGATGGCGCAGCGACCGGCTGCGACGATGATGACGATCGGCGTGATGGCGATCGCGCTCGCGCTGCCGCTCGCGCTGTGGCTGGCGCTCGCGAACGTGCAGCGGTTTTCAGGAACGGTGAGTGCGTCGCGGCAGATCACCGTGTTCCTGCACCAGGACATCGGCATGGACCGCGCGAACGCGCTCGCCGCGCAATTGCGCGCGCGCCACGATGTCGCCACCGTCATCGTGCGCACGCCCGACGAAGGCCGCGTCTCGGTGCTCGGCCTTGATCCCGCGAAGGATGCGTATCAACTGCAACAGCGCATCGGTGTCCAGTTGCAGGAGGCGCAGCTTCAGAAACGGATCAAAGT
>Ga0105248_10003534_pt1 | contig 17337 bp, 13 predicted proteins | sample KBSS34metaG_FD_81524 | JGI IMG/M metagenome (GOLD analysis project Ga0105248, IMG submission 81524) | Switchgrass rhizosphere microbial communities from Kellogg Biological Station, Michigan, USA - KBS S3-4 metaG | ecosystem: Host-associated > Plants > Roots > Rhizosphere > Soil | place... | reverse complement strand
TGTCGCTCAGCGTCAGGATCGGCGCGACGGTGATGCTGTCGCCGGTGTGGACGCCCATCGGATCGATGTTCTCGATCGAGCAGATCACGACGAAGTTGTCGGCGCAGTCGCGCATCACCTCGAGCTCGAACTCTTTCCAGCCGATCACCGACTCCTCGACGAGGATCTCGTGCACCGGGCTGAGCTCGATACCGCGTTCGGCGAGATCGCGGAACTCTTCGATGTTGTAGGCGATGCCGCCGCCGACGCCGCCCATCGTGAACGACGGGCGGATGACGAGGGGAAAGCCGAGCGTTCTGGCGAGCTCGACCGCCTCCGGCAGCGAGCGCGCGACGCCGCTCTGCGGCACGTCGAGGCCGATCTCGCGCATCGCGTCCTTGAACAGCTGCCGATCCTCGGCGACCTTGATCGCCTGCACCGAGGCGCCGATCAGCTCGACGTTGTACTTGTCGAGGGTGCCGGCCGCCGCCAGATCCATCGCCAGGTTCAGCGCGGTCTGACCGCCGACGGTCGGCAGCAGCGCGTCGGGGCGTTCGCGCTTGATGATCTCGGCGAGGATCTCCGGCGTGAGCGGCTCGACATACGTCCGATCCGCCAGCTCCGGGTCGGTCATGATCGTCGCCGGGTTGCTGTTGACGAGGATGACTTCGAGCCCTTCAGCGCGCAGCGCCTTGCATGCCTGGCTGCCGGAGTAATCGAACTCGCACGCCTGGCCGATGACGATCGGGCCGGAGCCGATGATGAGGACGCGTTTCAGATCTGTGCGACGGGGCATTGTGCAGGGCTCAGGGCTAAGGGCTGAGGGCTAACCACGCTTTTCGATCAGCTCGAGGAAATCGTCGAACAGATAATCCGCATCGTGCGGGCCCGGTGACGCCTCCGGGTGGTACTGCACGCAGAACACCGGATGCGTCTTGTGGCGCAACCCCTCGATGGTTCCGTCGTACAGGTTCAGGTGCGTCACCTCGACATCGTCGGGCAGCGACGCCGGATCCACCGCGAAGCCGTGGTTCTGCGACGTAATCTCGACCTTGCCCGTCGCCAGCTTTTTCACTGGATGGTTGGCGCCGCGGTGGCCAAATTTCAGCTTGAACGTGCTGCCGCCCATCGCCAGGCCAAGCACCTGATGGCCGAGGCAGATGCCGAACACCGGTACGTTGGATGCCACAAGCTGCTTCGCGTTCTCGATGGCGTAGGTCAGCGGCGCCGGATCGCCGGGACCGTTACTGAGGAAAATGCCGTCAGGTTTCGTCGCCAGCAGCTCCGAGGCGGGCGTCGTCGCCGGGTAGACGCGGACGTCGAAGCCGTGCGCGCTCAGGCGGCGCAGGATGTTCCACTTCATGCCGAAGTCGTAGGCCGCGACCTTCAGCCGTTTTTTCGGCAGCCGGTCCGGCGAGACGCCGAACTCGTCGGGGTCCTCCTCGGGCCAGTCGAACGCGTCGCTGGGCGTGACGCCGCGGACCAGATCGGAGCCTTCCATCGGCGGAATCGTGCGGGCGCGCTCGACGAGCGCCTGCGGGTCGAGCTGCTCGCCGGTGACGATGACGCCGCGCATCACGCCGCCCGAGCGCAGCTGCCGGGTGAGCGCGCGCGTGTCGATGTCGGAAATGGCGACGATCTTGTTGGCCACGAGGTAGTCGCGCAGCGTCATCTCGGACCGCCAGTTGCTCGCGATCGGCGACTCGTCGCGGATGATGAAGCCGGCCACTTGCGGCGTGCGCGATTCGACGTCCTCCATCGACACGCCGTAGTTGCCGATCTCGGGACAGGTCATCGTGACGATCTGTCCCGAGTAGGACGGATCGGTCAGAACTTCCTGATAGCCGGTCATGCTCGTGTTGAACACGACCTCGCCACGCGCCTCACCTTCCGCGCCCGCCGCGGCGCCGCGAAACCAGGTGCCGTCTTCCAGTGCCAGAATCGCTTCCATATCCCTCATGCTCTTGAACGCAAAGCCCGCAAAACCCGCTAAGCCAAACCTAATCTTCTTTGCGGCCTTAGCGCGCTTTGCGTTCTACCGCTCTAACGACGCCGTGACTCTGTTCTGCTCGCCCGCGACGATGCGGACCGACGAGGACCAGCGGCGGTAGCCCTCGTGGTCGAGCCGAATCGCATGCGAGCCGGCGGAGACCGACGGCAGCGTCATCGGGGTTGTGCCCGCAAGCTTGCCGTCCAGGAACACCCGCGCGCCAGCCGGTCTCGAATCGACGGCGAGCGCGCCGGCGAATCGGGACGCCGACGTCCCCGCAGTCGGCGCGGTGCGCGACGTCGCAGCAGCGCGAGCACGCGTCAGGGTGACGGATACCGATTGCGCCAGCCGCGACGGCGTGATCACGATGCGCCGTTCCTCAGTACCGTAGCCATCATGCACGATCCGGACGCGATGCGCGCCCCGCGCAAGATCGCGCACCGTCGCCGGCGTCGCGCCGTAGTCCTTGCCGTCGACAGACACTCGTGCGCCTGCCGGTCTGGAGCGGACCAATAAGCGGCCTTCGGCCACCGCAGATTGAGGATTCTTCAGTTCTGAGTTCTGAGTTTTGAGTTCCGCGTTCGGCGACGCCGAAGGCGAAGCCGGCGCAGGAACGGCCGCTTCCGTGAACTCTTTTCCAGCGGCGGCCGGCGCCAATGCCGCGGCGGGCGCCCCGGGTTGTTCGCGCGAGCCAGCGAAAAATCCGCCGGCGAAGCCGATCCCGATGCCGACGACGAGCGCCAGGACCAGCGGCCAGACGGCAGAGCGGGTGCGTTCAAGCGCAGACAGCGCGTCCGACTCGTGGCCGGTGATCAACCCGGCAGGCCTTGGCGGCGCCTCCTCATGCGATGCGGGATCGTGCGGCAACTCGGGCGCCAGCTCGTAACGAAGCTCCGGTTCGGAGCGCGCCGGCGCGATGTCGAGATCGACCGGGATCTCGTGAGCCGCAATCGACCGGCTCGCGCGCGCGTCGCGCGCCGGCAAGCCGCGCCGCAGGTCGGCCGAATCGGCAGCGAGCACCGGCGGGGCGGCGCGCACGATTTCCGGATCGTCGGCCGGCAGTTCATCCAGAGGCAGCCGCGGTTCCTGTTCGCGCGCCGCGCGGCGCTTCGGTGCCGGTGCCGGCTCGGGCGCGACGTTCGGACAGGCGATCCTGAGCGCATCCGCGAACTCGAGGGCAGTTCCATAGCGGACGTCGGGATCTTCGGCGAGCGCACGCGCGAAGACCGCCTGCAGCGACGGCAGATCGCCGCCGGCGAGTTCGGTGAGGCCTTCGGCCGCCTGCGCCCCGCGGCCGCTGACCCGCCGGCCCCACATCAGTTCGTGCATCAGCGCCGCCAGGCTGAAGACGTCGGCGCGGCGATCCCAGTCGCCGCCGGCGATGCGCTCGGGCGCGGTGTACGGACGCCTCACCGGTGCGACGACGTTGATCCGTTCGAGCGCGCGGGTGACGCCGAGGCCGGTCAGACGCGTGTCGTCGGTCGACAGCAGGATGTCGCGCGGATGGAGCGCGCCGTGCGTGACCTGCGCCGCCGCCGCGACATCGAGCGCGCCAGCCAGCTGGGCGGCGACGCGCAGCGCGTTGGCGATCGGCGCCGGTCCGTACTCGCGGACGGCGAGGTCGAGCGAGTCGGCGGCGACGTATTCCTGCGCGAGAAATGCCGAGACGCCGCTGATGCCGGTGGCGAGCGGCGCGGCCAGCGCCGGATGCGTGAGATCGGCGGCGATCAGGCGCTCGAATTCGGCGACGAGTTGATGCGCCCGCTCCGGCGGGAGATCGAGTTTGAAGAGTTTCACCGCGACGAGCCGCTCGCGCGTCGCATCGTAGGCGCGAAACACCGGCCCCAGCGTGCCCGCCCCGATCTGATGAAGAACGCGAAACGGTCCGAAGGCGTCAGGAGGGGCAGCGCCAGCAGCGTCAGTGTGCAGTGAAGAACTCCTCGGGAAGGCGCGTTCATCGTAACACGAAAATCACGCAACCCGCGTCGACGGATCGGCGTCTTAGTGCTGTTGCATCAATCGAATAGCGGGTCCGCGTGCTTGACAGTGCGCGCGGCGCTTTGAGAGAGTAGGCGTTCCGGTGCAGGTCAACTCAGCCGAGCCTTCAACTTCAACCCCAGACGGGCCTTCCGTGCGCATTCCGGTCGACGTCCGGAGGTTTCCGTGGATCCGGCGGCTGGCGGCCGACTACGCGTACGACTTCGGATCGGTTGCGCCGTTCTTCTCCGGCGATCCGGCCGACCGCAGCGCGTGGGCCGACGCGATCGTACGGACCCAGGGCCATGACCGGCGGCGCGACGAGATTGCCGCGGTCATCGCCAACCAGCAGGCGCGACGTGGTGCGCCGGCGCGTGCTCGCGCGGCCGGCACGCTGCTGGCCGACCGCAAAACGGTGGCGATCGTCACCGGCCAGCAGGCCGGGCTCTTCGGTGGGCCGCTGTTCACGCTCTTCAAAGCGCTGACGGCCATCAAGCTCGCCGAACAGGTGTCGCGCGACCACAAAGTCCCTGCGGTCGCCATCTTCTGGATCGACGCCGAGGACCACGACTGGGAAGAAGTCCGGTCGTGTACGGTGTTCGACGCCGCGCAGGCGCCGCGCAGCGTGTCGCTGCCGCCGCGTCCCGGCGCCGAACCTTCCCCCGTCGCCACCATCGCCCTCGACCAGACGGTCCTCGACGCCCTCGACGAAATCGAACGCCTCCTGCCGCCGACCGAATTCCGCGAGCCGCTGATCGCCGGGCTGCGCCGCGCCTACACGCCGGGAGTCGGCATGGCCGACGCCTTCGGCCGCTGGATGGAAGAGGTCCTCGGCGACCGCGGACTGGTGGTCTACGACTCGTCGGACGCGGCGTCAAAGCCGCTCGTCAGTCAAGTGTTCGCCCGGGAGCTGTCGATGCCCGGGCAGACGGTGAAACTGGCGGCGCTCGCCGGCTCCGATTTGACGGCGCGCGGCTATCACGCCCAGGTCCACGCCCAGGACGACAGCGTCGCGCTGTTTCATCTCAACGGCGGCCGCCGCGCCATCCGTCAGCAGGACGGACGATTTGTCGTCGGCGATCAGCAGTATGCGGCGCCGGCGTTCGTCGAGCAGGCCACCACGCAGCCGGCCGAGTTCAGTCCGAACGTCCTGCTCCGCCCGATTGTGCAGGACACGCTCTTTCCGACGATCTGCTATGTCGCCGGACCGAACGAGCTCGCCTATCTCGGCCAGCTCCGCGGCGTGTACGAGCACTTCAGCGTGCCGATGCCGCTCTTCTACCCGCGCGGCACGGCGACGATCCTCGATTCGGCCGCGCTGCGGTTCCTGACGAAGTACCGGCTGCCGCTCGAGGCGTTGCAGGCGCAGGACGAGGCGGCGCTGAACGACCTGCTGAAGACGCAGATTCCACCCGTCGTCGAGGAATCGTTCACGGACGCGGAGAAGACGATCGAAGCGCAGATGGCGCGCGTCGTCGAGGCGATGCCGGCGCTCGATCCGACACTCGAAGGGGCCGCGCGCTCCACGCTGGAGCGGATGCAGCGCGACCTGCAGAATCTGCACGGCAAGATGATCCAGGCGGCCAAACGCCGCGACGAAACGCTGCGCCGCCAGTTCATCCACGCGCGGGCGCTCGCCTTTCCCGGCGGCCATGCGCAGGAGCGCACGATCGGGTTCCTCTCCTTCCTGAACCAGTACGGCCCGGCACTCGTCGATCGTCTGGACGAGGAGCTGCCGCTCGATCTCGGACGTCATTGGATTGTTACTATTTAGGGGGCGCGACAACAGACGGTAGTGTCCGGCTTTAGCCGGACCACTGAACGAGTCGCGCCGGCTCCTGGTTCGCCTGAAGGGCGGACACTACCGGAATTGGGAAGGTTAGGCTGGCCAAAGCCCGTCCAAAAGTGGCTCCGAGCAAGAACCCGAAGACCGCACCGATCAGGATCCGCGTCGTCGCGATCTGGCGGAAGCGCTGGGTGCGGATCGCTGCCGCGATCCTTGCCGTGCCCGCCATCCTCGTCTGCCTCGCCGCCACGTACTACTACGTCCGGTTCTCACGGCTGATCGACGCGCGCCTGCACGGCGAGCGCTCCACCGTGTTCCCGCGCGTGCTCGCGCGGCCGCTCGAGCTGCGACGCGGACAGGGGATGACGGAACAGCAGCTCGTCGATCGGCTGAACGAGCTCGGCTACGCCCACCGCGATCATCTGGAGAAGGCGGGCGAGTTCGCGATCGGTGCCGGCGCAGTCGCCATCATGCCGCGCGTGCCGGAATTGCAAGGCCAGGCCGTTCGCGTCGTGTTCCAGCGTCCGCCCGATCCGCGGCCGGTTGCCAAAGGGAAGAAGGTGCCGCCGCCGCGCGTGGCCGATCGCGTCCTGCGCATCGAGGTCGGCGCGAAGCCGAGCGAACGCGTGGTGCTCGACGCGCCGGTGTTGACCGCGCTCGGCGGCGAGCGGGAGAAGCGCCGGCCCGTCGCGCTGGCGGCGATCCCCGCGCGGATGCAGCAGGCGGTCCTGGCGATCGAGGATCGCCGGTTCTACGAGCACCCCGGCTTCGATCCGATCGGTATGGTCGGCGCGGTGCTGTCGAACATGCGCGGCAAGCGCGCGTACGACCGGGGCGCGAGCACGATCACCCAGCAGGTGGCGCGCAACGTCTTCCTGCCGAAAATGTTTCCGGGAATGACGCTGCAGGTGGCGCGCGAGAAATCCCTGCGGCGCAAGCTCCTCGAGATCTGGGTGTCCTTCATCATCACGACGCGCGCGCCGAAGGACGCCATTCTCGAGATGTATCTGAACGACATGACGCTCGGGCAGCGCGGGTCGTTCGGCATCGTCGGCGTGCCCGAAGCGGCGCGGCTGTTTTTCGGCAAGGACGTCAGCAACGTCACGCTGGCCGAAGCGGCGACGATCGCCGGCGTCTTCCAGTCGCCGTCGGCCCTGTCCCCGTTCAACAACCCCGCGCGGTGCAAGGAACGGCGCAACGTGGTTCTGCAATCGATGGTCGACGCCGGCTACGTGCCGCAGGAAGTGGCCGACCGCTCGGTTCACGAGCCGCTGATCGTCGTGCAGCGCGCGCTCGAAGCGGAAGCGCCGTACTTCGTCGACTTCGTCGGCCAGACGCTCGCGGAACAGTATCCCGGGCTGACGACGACGACCACGCAGGCCGTGGACGTGTACACGACGCTCGACCTTCACCTCCAGCGCGTCGCGCAGGATGCCGTCCGCGCCGGGCTGACGCAGGTGGACACCCTGTTGTCCAAACGCAAGCGCGGCAAGGCGGAAGCGGCGCTGATCGCGCTCGATCCGAGAACCGGCGAGATCCTGGCGTTCGTCGGCGGACGTTCCTACAACCAGTCCCAGTACAACCGCGCCATCGTCTCGCGCCGACAGCCGGGATCGGTCTTCAAGCCGTTCGTCTTTCTCGCCGCGTTCGAGCAGGCGCTCGCGGAGGGACGGACGGACGTGACCCCGGCCTCGATCACGAACGACGAACAGGAGACCTTCGAGTTCGACGACCAGGTGTGGACCCCCGAGAACTACGAGCACGAGTACGACGGTCCGATCACCTTCCGCCGCGCGCTCGCCCATTCGCGTAATCTCGGGACGATTCACGTCGCGCAGGCGGCCGGCTACGACCGCGTCGCAGCGTTCTGGAAGAAGCTCGGCGTCGGAGCGACGCCGAAGGCGTATCCGTCGATCGCACTCGGTGTCTTCGAGGCGACGCCGTACGAGATCGCGACCGCCTACACGCTGTTTCCGAACGGCGGCATGATGCGCTCGCTGCAGCACATCGCCCGAATCACCAGCGGCGGCGAGGACGTCACGAAAAAGAGCACGGTCGTGGCGCGCGAGGTCGCGAAGCCGGAGACGACGTTCCTCGTCACGAACATGATGCGGAGCGTGCTGAACGAAGGCACCGCCGCGAGCGCGCGATCGAACGGCTTCACGCTCGACGCCGCCGGCAAGACCGGCACCACCAACGACCTGCGCGACGCGTGGTTTGTCGGCTTCACGCCCGAACTGCTCACGGTCGTCTGGGTCGGCTTCGACGACAACCAGCCGGTTGGCCTGAGCGGCGCGCGCGCCGCGCTGCCGATCTGGACGCAGTTCATGAGGAACGCGCTGGCCGGCCGCGCCAGCGTGCCGTTTACGGTGCCCGAAGGGATCGTCTTCGTCGACATCGACGCGCAGAACGGCAAGCTCGCCACGCCGAACTGTCCGAAAGTCATTCCGGAATCGTTCATCGCGGGCACGGAACCCAAAGAATTCTGTGAGCTGCATCGGTGATCAAAAAGGGCGGGTAGGGCGGGTAGGGCTGCCCTCCCTGCCCCACCAGCCTATAATCCGTTACAGCATGAATCGCGAAGTCTTCGCCGCTGTCGCGGATGCGCTCGAGCGCGGGGAACCGGCCGCGCTCGTCACGATCGTGGCGACCACCGGGTCGACGCCGCAGCGCGTCGGCGCGAAGATGCTCGTCTTCGGTGACGGCCGGATCGTCGGGACCATCGGCGGCGGCTGCTACGAGAACGACGCGTTCGGGAAGGCGCGCGAGGCGATCCTCAGCCGGGCGCCGCAGCTCGTGCACTACGAGCTGGACGATGACTTCGCGCAGGAGACCGGCCTGATCTGCGGCGGCCAGATGGACGTCTATATCGAACCGATCGAGCCCTCGCCCGAGCTTTACATCGTCGGCGCCGGCCACGTCGGGTTTCACCTCGCGCGAATCGCGCAGGAGGTGGGTTTCCGCGTCCACGTCGCGGACGATCGGGAAAAGTTCGCGAACGCCGAGCGCTTCCCCACCGCCGCGGAGATTGTCGTCGAAGACATCCCCGCCTGGATCGCGCGCGCCTCGATCCCCGCGCACGCCTACGTCGTCATTGTCACGCGCGGGCATACCAACGATCTCGAGGCGTTGCGCGCGCTCGCGCCGCGCGATCTGCGGTATCTCGGATTGATTGGCAGCCGCGCCAAGGTGGCCCGGATCTACGACGAGCTCTCGGCCGCGCAGATGCCGCCGGAGACGCTGAGGCGCGTCCACGCACCGATCGGGCTCGACATCGGCGCGGTCACGCCGCAGGAGATCGCCGTCAGCATTCTCGCGGAGCTCATCGCCGTTAAACACGGAAAGACACACTCGTCATCGATGCGCTGGACACCGCCATCTCTCAAGTCTCAAGTTTCAACTCTCAAGTCTCAGTGAGAGTTGAGCGTTGAGAGTTGAGAGTTCCTCGTTGCTGATCCGAGGCGGGCTCGTCCTCACGCTCAACGACGCCTGGGACATCATCGACGGCGACGTATCGATCCGCGACGGCCGCATCGCCGCGATCGGGCCGAACCTCGCCGGCCATCACGATCGCGTCGTCGAAGCGCGCGGCGGCTACGTGCTGCCCGGCCTGATCCAGACCCACATTCACCTGTGCCAGACGCTGTTTCGCGGCTACGCCGACGACCTCGCGCTCATGGACTGGCTGCGGTCGCGCGTGTGGCCGATGGAAGCCGCGCACACGCCCGCGTCATTGCGTGCCGCGACGCGGCTGGCGACGACCGAGCTGCTGTGCAGCGGCACCACGGCGGTCCTGACGATGGAGACGGTGCACGACACGGATGTGGTCTTCGAGACCGTGGCGGAAAGCGGGCTGCGCGCGACGATCGGCAAGTGCATGATGGACTTCGACGCCCAGGTGCCGCAGCGCCTTCAGGAGGAGACGCAGCGCTCGATCGACGAGAGCGTCGCCATCCGCGCGCGCTGGGACGGCGCGGCGAACGGGCGGCTGCACGCCGCGTTCGCGCCGCGCTTCGCCGTCTCCTGCTCGCGCGAGCTGCTCGAGGCGGTCGCCGGTCTGTCGACTCAACACCACGCGCTGGTGCACACACACGCATCGGAATCTCGGGAAGAGATCGCGATCGTCCAGAAACAGACCGGCGCTCGCACCAACATCGAGTATCTCGCGAGTGTGCGGCTCGCCTCGCCGCGCCTGTGTGCGGCGCATTGTGTATGGGTGGACGAGGGGGATCAGCAACTGCTCGCCGACCACGACATCAAGGTGATGCACTGCCCGGGATCGAACCTCAAGCTCGGATCCGGCATCGCGCCGGTGCCCGAAATGCGCGCTCGGGGCATCACCGTGTCGCTGGGCGCCGACGGCGCGGCCTGCAATAACCGCCTCGACATGTTCGAGGAGATGCGCCTTGCGGCCGTATTGCAGGCGACGCGGAAGGCGCCTGGCATTCTGCCGGCGCGCGACGTCCTGTGGATGGCGACGCGTTCGGGCGCCCGCACGCTCGGCCTCGAGGAGGAGATCGGATCGCTCGAAGTCGGCAAGCGCGCCGACGTCATCGTCGTCGATCGGGATCGGCCGCATCTGGCGCCCGGACCTGATCCGTATTCGACCCTGGTCTATGCCGTCAGGGGCAGCGACGTGCGGGCGACGGTTGTCGATGGGGAATTGCTGGTGGATGAGTTCGCGCCGGTCCGCGTCGACCGTGCCGAGATCGCCGCTCAGGCGCGTGAAGCGGCCCAGGCGCTCGCGAACCGGGCGAAGCTGGTATAATCATTTGGCAGTCACAGGCAGCGACTGCCAACCCTAAATGTCACAAGACGCCGCAGATAGGTCCAAGCGGGTGCTCGCGGCGCTGGTGCGTGAATACATCACCTCCGGCGAGCCGGTCGCCTCGTCGCTGCTCGTCACAGCGGCTGGGCTCGGCGTGTCGTCGGCCACCGTCCGAAGCATCCTGGCGCGGTTGGAAGAAGAGGGTTACGTCCAGCAGCCCCATACCTCGGCCGGCCGCATCCCCACCGATCGCGGCTATCGGTTCTACGTCGATCTGCTGCTCGACACGAAACGGCCCAACCGCTCGGCGACCGCGGTGGAAGCCCGCCTGCGTCGCGAGAGCCCCAACGGTTTGCTTGATTCACTGCTGCCGCAGGTCTCGCACATGCTGTCGCAAGCGTCGCGCGGCGTCGGCTTCGCCGTCCGCCCGGCGCACGAAGCGGCGGTCTTCGACCGCGTCGAGTTCGTGCCGCTGAGCGCAATGCGCGTGCTCGTCGTCATCGTCGCCAGCGGCGGCCATGTGATCCAGAAAGTCATCGAGCTGGCCGAGCCGCTCGGCGCCGACGATCTGCGTCAGGCCGCCAACTATCTCAACGAGCAATTCTCCGGCCTGCCGCTGTACCGGGCGCGCGAAGCGGTTCTGGAGCGCATCAACACCGAGCAATCGTTGTACAACGCGCTGCGGCGGCGAGCGTTGCAGCTGGCCACGTCGACGTTCTCGGATCTGCCGGACGATCGACCGATGTATGTGGAGGGCGCCTCTTCGCTGCTCGACGATGCGACGGGGCTGACGGTGCAGACGCTGCAGGCGCTGCTGCAGATGATTGAGGAAAAGCAGAAGCTGCTCGAGTTGCTGAACGAGTACATCGACGGCCCGGGACTGATCGTCGTCATCGGCGCCGAACATCTCGACCCGAGCTTGCGGCCCTTCAGCCTGGTCCTGTCGACCTACGACGACGGATCGGGTACCGGCACCGTCGGCGTGATCGGACCAACGCGTATGCATTACTCCCGCGCAATTGCCGCCGTGGACGGCGCGGCGCAAGCCGTGTCGCGGCTGCTGCGGGACCCTAACTGAGAAATGTTCAAGTCTCAACTCTCAAGTCTCAAGGCTCAGCACACTAACGCCGAGTGTTGAACGCGAGTTGAGACTTGAGAGTTGAGACTTGAGAGTTGAGAGTTGATGAATGGCTGACGAACCAGTGATCGATGAATCGGACGCCTCTGTGGCGGCACCCGAGAACATCGCCGCCCCCGAGAGCAGCGAAACCGCGCAGTTGCAGCGTGAGCGCGACGACTTCAAGGACAAGTTTCTCCGCAAGAGCGCCGAGTTCGACAACTACCGCAAGCGGATCGAGCGCGAGCGGCGAGAGCAGGGCGATCAGGCGGTCGTCGATCTTCTGCAGGAGCTGCTGCCGGTCGTCGACGACTTCGACCGCGCGCTGACGGTCAGCGGCGACGAAGGCGGCGCGTACCGCAAGGGAGTCGAGCTGATCCACGCCAAGCTCCACGACATGCTGCGCCGACAGGGCGTCAAGGCGATGGACGTAATCGGTGCCGACTTCGATCCGAACGTCCACATGGCGGTGATGCACGAGGAGAGCCCCGAGCATCGCGAGGGCGAAGTGATCGGCGAGCTGCAGAAGGGATACATGCTGCACGATCGCCTCCTCCGGCCGGCGATGGTGAAGGTGGCCAAAGCGTGAGCAAGCGCGACTACTACGAAGTTCTCGAGGTCACCAAGACCGCGAGCGACACCGAGATCAAGAGCTCGTATCGACGGCTCGCGATGAAGTTTCACCCGGACCGCAACCCGGGCGACGAGCTGGCCGAGGAAAAATTCAAGGAGTGCGCGGAGGCCTACGCCATCCTCGCCGACGCGCAGAAGCGCAGCCTCTACGACCGCTTCGGCCACGCGGGCGTCAGCTCCGCGACGGCCGGCGGCGCCGGCTTCGACCCGTCGGTCTTCGCGGAATTCGGCGACTTCGCGGACATCCTCGGGAACATGTTCGGCTTCGGCGATCTGTTCGGCGCCGGCGGCCGGCGGCGCGGCGGCCCGCAGCGCGGCGCCGATCTGCGGTACGACCTCGAGATTGCGTTCGAGGAATCGGCGAAAGGCGCCGAGACGTCGATCCAGATACCCCGCCAGGAGACCTGCGAAAAATGCAGCGGTTCCGGATCTGCGTCCGGATCGACGGCGGCCAGCTGTCCGCAGTGCAAGGGGCAGGGACAGGTCCGCTATCAGCAGGGCTTTTTCACCGTCGCCCGGACCTGCCCTCAATGCCGCGGCGCCGGCAAGATCATCACGAAGCCGTGCACCGAGTGCCGCGGCGCGGGACGCATCGCGCGCGACCGTAAGATTACGGTCAAGATTCCCGCGGGCATCGCCACCGGCCAGCAGCTGCGGCTCATCGGCGAAGGCGAAGCCGGCTCCGCCGGCGGACCTCCCGGCAACCTCTACGTCGTCGTGCACGTGCGTGAGCACGCGTTCTTCCGCCGCGACGGCATGAACCTCTTCTGCGAGATTCCCGTGAACTTCACGACGGTGACGCTCGGCGGCGAGATTCAGGTGCCGACGCTCGACGGCAGCGAAACCGTGAAGGTGCCCGAAGGCACCCAGACCGGCACAACGCTGCGGTTGAAGAACAAGGGAATGCCGGACGTCAACGGACGCGGGCGAGGCGATCTCTTCGCGACCGTCCAGGTGCAGACGCCGCGAAAGCTGACGAGGGATCAGCGCAAGCTGATCGAAGAGCTCGCCCGGGCGCTGCCCAAGGACAAGTTCGAGCCGCGGGCGCGCGGCGAGGACGAACAGGACGAGCGCAACCTGTTCGACCGGGTGAAGGACATGTTCGGCTAAGAAGTGAAGTCGTACCCGGCGATCGACGTTCGCACCGGCGACGCGGACATCCTGCTCGCGATCGTCGACGACCAGAGTCCCACGGCGGTCGAAGAACGCGACCATTCGGTCCGCGTGTTCTTCTCCACGGCCACCGAGCGCGACGCAGCGCAGCGCGCGCTCGCGGAGCAGTTCGAGGTCACCGCCATCGACGTCCCGGATGATGACTGGGCCAGGCGGTCGCAGGAAAACCTGAAGCCGATCACCGTCGGCCGAATCACCGTCGCGCCGCCGTGGGCGGCTATCAGTGCTCGGGTTTCAGCCCTCAGCCCTGAGCCCTCAGCCCTAGCCCTAGCCCTAGCCCTTAGCCCTCAGCCCTTAGCCCTTCGGGTCGTCATTCTCCCAAGTATGGGCTTCGGCACGGGACATCACGTCACCACTCGCCTGTGCCTCGCCGCGTTACAGACCCTCGACCTGAACGGCCGCAGCGTCCTCGACGTCGGGACCGGATCCGGGGTGTTGGCGATTGCGGCGGACCTCCTGGGCGCCGCCAGCGCACTGGGGATCGACAATGATGCGGACGCGATTCAGTCGGCGCGAGAAAGCCTGGAACTGAACCCGGATGCGCGGCACGTGACATTCGAGACGATCGACCTCGCCGCGCGCACGTTGCCCGCGGCCGACGTCGTGACCGCGAACCTGACGGGGGCACTGCTTATCCGCTCGGCCGGTGCCCTGCTGACGGCCGTCCGGCCGCACGGAATGCTCATCCTCAGCGGCATTCAGTCGGGCGAGCGCGACGAGGTCCGGCAGGCATTCGGCGATGCCGAGATCGGCTGGGAGCGCGAGGAAGACGGCTGGGTCGGACTTGCCGTGAAAAAACCGTGACAATCAACCAGACGCCGCCGCTTCCGGTCTAATAGGACGACATGGTTCGCGCCCTTGCCACGTGTGTGTTCTCCACGCTCCTCGTCACGCTCACGATTGCGGCTGGCGCGCAGCAGCAGCCGGCGCAGCGCCCGGGACAGCCGGCGCGCGACACGCCGGCGCAACCGAAGGACGTGCCGCCGGTGCCGGCCGGCCGGATCAGCGGACGCGTGCTGGCGGCCGACAATGGACGGCCGGTGAAGCGCGCGCGTGTGTTCGCCACGGCAGTGGAGCTCCCCGGCGGACGCGGCATGCTGACCGACGACAGCGGCGTGTTCGATCTGACGGAACTGCCGGCCGGGCGCTACACGCTGACGGTGTCGAAGTCCGGCTTCGTCGCGCTCTCGTACGGCCAGCGGCGGCCGCTGCAGGCCGGCACGCCGCTGCAGCTGGCCGAGGGCCAGCAGCTGAAAGGAATCGAGTTTCAGCTGCCGCGCGGGAGCGTGATCAGCGGTCACGTGCTCGACGAGGACGGCGACGCGATGCCGGGCGTGATCGTGCGCGTGATGCGCTACCAGTATCAGCAGGGCGAGCGGCGGCTGGCGCCCGCCGGCAACGGCCAGACCGACGACAAGGGCCAGTACCGCGTGTGGGGGCTGATGCCCGGCGAGTATTACGTCAACGCGATCGCGCGCGGCGGCGGTCCGGGCGGCCAGTTCGGCGGCCCGGGCGGGCCTGGCGGCTTCGGCGGACGCGGCGGACGCTTCGGCGGTCCGGGCGCGGGACCCGGCGGAGCGCCCGAGCAGGAGCAGGTCAATTACGCGCCGACGTACTATCCCGGCGTCCCGTCGGTGAACGAGGCGAAGCCGGTCACCGTCGGCCTGAGCCAGGAAGTCCTCGACATCAGCTTCAACATGCAGCTCGTACGCGTGTCGCGTATCAGCGGCATCGTCTCGAACCCGGACGGCACACCGGTGACGAGCGGGAACATCAATCTGATGCCCGACGCGGGCGGCGCGCGCGGCAGCCAGATCGGCATGAACTTCGGCGGCCGCATCCAGTGGGACGGATCGTTCACCATCGGCAACGTCGCGCCCGGCCGCTACATCCTGCGGGCGCGCGGCGACGATTCGGAAACGCCGCAGTTCGCGGCGCAGCCGATCAGCGTGAGCGGCGACGATCTGTCCGGCGTCACGGTCGTGCTCTCCTCGGGCGCCACCATCAGCGGCACGGTGTCGTTCCTGCCGGGCGCGTCCACCGTTCCCGACATCACGCAGTTCCGCATCACGGCCCCATCAACCGATCAGTCGGACTTTGGACCGCAGGCCACCGCGCGCGTGGACAAGGAAGGGCATTTCACGATCAACGGCGTCTCGGCTGGCGCGCATCTCATCCGGCCGAGCAATAATTCGCGAACCTGGATCCTGAAGTCGGTGACGGCCGGTGGCCGCGACATCACCGACACGCCGTTTCAGCTGCGGGCCGGAGAGTCGCTCGCAAACGTGAGCGTCGTCTTCACCGACAAGCAGAGCGAGATCAACGGCACGCTGACGACGGAAAACGGGACGCCGGTACCGGAATTCACGGTGCTCGCGTTTCCGGCGGACCCGTCGTTGTGGCGCCCGCAGTCGCGACAGATTGTGACGGCGCGGCCGGATCAGACCGGCAAGTACCGGCTGCGCGGGCTGCCGCCGGGCGACTACTATGTCGCGACCGTCGATCCGGCGCAGCAGGGCGAGTGGTTCGAGCCGGCGTATCTCGACGAGCATCGGACGGGCGCCGCGCGTCTCGTGCTCAGCGAGGGCGACGTCAAGACGAAGGACTTCAAGGTCAGTTTGAAGTAGAGCTCAAAGTACGAAGTACGAGGTCCGAAGTACGACGTGGGTGGTTCGCTCGTACTTCAGACTTCGTACTTCAGACTTGCAGGATTCAACTCTCGCCCCAGACGAACTGCAGCACGCTGATGGCGGCGATCGGCACGGCGTCCGCGCGCAGCGTGCGCGGACCCAGCGACAGGAGGCGCACGCCGTGGGCCGCAGCCGAGGCCCATTCGTCCTCCGCCCAGCCGCCTTCCGGTCCGACAAAGAGCGTCGCGTCTGAAGGGGCGGGCGCTCCCTGCAGCGCGGACATCGGCTCGGCGCGCGCGTCAGCGGTCGGCTCGACCAGCATCATCCGCAGCGCGGCAGCCGGCTCGGTGAGCGCGTTCTCGAGCGTCAGCGGCACCCGGATCTCGGGCAGCACCGCCCGCCGCGACTGCTTCACCGACGCCAGCGCCACCCGGCGCCATCGCTCCACGCGCGCGCTCTTCAGCAGCGCCCCGACGGTTACCTCGGTCCGCCTGGTGACGACCGGCTGGATTGCAGACACGCCCAGCATGACGGCGTCGCGCACGACGTCGTCCATCTTCTCGCCCTTGAGGACGGCTTGCGCGAGCGTCAGCGAAACGGCCGACTCGGTGACCGGATCGACACGCGACAGAATCTGCACCCGCACGTCGCGGCGCACCGCGCTCGCCACACGCGCGAGGAACTCGTGCCCGCGGCCGTCGAACACCGCGATCGTGTCGCCGGCGCCAAGCCGCAGCACCCGTCTCAGGTGCTCCCCTTCGTCGCGCGGCAGCGTGACGGTCTCGTCGCCGGAATCGAGCGCCGGCGCGAAGAAGCGATGCACGGGAGGGATTATACGGTGCGAGGTGCGAGGTGCGAGGTGCGGGGTGCCACGTGCGGAGTGCGCTGTGCCATTCCGATGGCACAGCTCCTGCCTGTCTCGTCGTCAATGGCAGCACGACACTACAAAGAGCTTGAATGCTGGCAGCTTGCGCATGAATTGAAATGCGAAGTCATCGCATTTACTGCCAGGATGCCGGCTAAAACGGATCGCGATTTCTGCAACGATATCCGCGCTTCGGCGAGATCGGCACCGTCGAACATCTCCGAAGGCTTCGGACGCGAAACACATCGTGATTTCGCTCACTTCCTGTCCATCGCGCGTTCGTCTCTAATTGAAACCGACAATCATCTCCAGGACGCTGTAGACTGTGCATACATTACCCATGGTGAGCACGCACGACTCTCGACGATCGCCGACCGCGCACTGCGAGCGACGACGAGCCTGCAGTCGTACCTGCTGCG
>Ga0105248_10003533_pt1 | contig 17338 bp, 9 predicted proteins | sample KBSS34metaG_FD_81524 | JGI IMG/M metagenome (GOLD analysis project Ga0105248, IMG submission 81524) | Switchgrass rhizosphere microbial communities from Kellogg Biological Station, Michigan, USA - KBS S3-4 metaG | ecosystem: Host-associated > Plants > Roots > Rhizosphere > Soil | place... | reverse complement strand
CTCGACCGCAACCCGGACTATGCCGCTGCCGACGTACGCGATCGGGTCGGGCGGGTTCGTGGCCGCCTTCCCGACGAGATCGACGAGCCGATCATCCAGAAGGTCGAGGCCGACGCCCAGCCGATCTTTCACCTCGCTTTCTTCAGCGACAAGCATTCGGCGCTCGAGATCACCGATTATGCCGAGCGCTACGTCAAGGATCAGCTCCAGACGCTTCCGGGCGTTGCCGAAGTGCGCCTGTTCGGCGATCGCCAATATTCCATGCGCATCTGGCTCGATCCTGAACGTGTCGCCGCCTATCAGCTCACGCCGCAAGACATCGAGGCGGCGCTGAGACGTCAGAACGTCGAGGTGCCGTCAGGCCGCATTGAAAGCCAGCAGCGCGAGTTCACCGTGCTTGCCGAAACCGACCTTCGCACGCCCGAGCAATTCAACGATCTCATCGTCAAAGAGGCCAATGGTTATCTCGTGCGCCTCGCAGACGTGGGCCACGCCGAGCTCGGCGCCCTCGATGAGCGGCGCATCGTTCGCTTCAACGGCAAGCCTGCGATCGCGGTCGGCGTGATCAAGCAGGCAACCGCCAATCCGCTTGAAGTCGCCCAAGAAATCCAGAAGGTGCTGCCAGCCATCACCGCGTCGCTGCCTGACGGCATGCAAGTCAGGATCGCCAACGACAAATCGGTGTTCATCGCCGAGTCGATCAAGAACGTCTATGAGACCATCGGCGAAGCGGTCCTCCTCGTAGTCCTGATCATCTTCCTGTTCCTGCGCTCGGTGCGCGCCACGCTGATCCCGCTGGTCACGATCCCGGTCTCGCTGATCGGCGCGTTTGCGCTGATGTATGCGCTAGGCTTCTCCATCAACACGCTGACGCTGCTCGCGCTCGTCCTCGCAATCGGCCTCGTGGTGGACGACGCCATCGTCATGCTGGAGAACATCTACCGCCACGTCGAGGGGGGCATGAACCCGGTCCAAGCCGCGCTTATCGGCAGCCGCGAGATTTCTTTTGCCGTGATCGCGATGACTATCACGCTAGCCGCGGTCTACGCGCCGATCGGCTTCATGACCGGCATCACCGGGCGGCTGTTCACCGAGTTCGCCTGGACGCTTGCCGGCGCGGTCATCGTTTCGGGCTTCGTGGCGCTGACGCTGTCGCCGATGATGTGCTCGAAGCTCCTGCGCCACCAGGAGCGGCACAACGCTCTATACCGCGCGAGCGAGCGCGTGCTTCAGGGCATCGGCGCGGGCTACCGCGGCCTGCTCAAGCGCGCGCTGGCAGTCCCGCCGGTCGTGCTCCTGATCGGGCTTGCGGTGGCGGGCTCGAGCGTTGCGCTGTTCGGCCTGCTGAAGGGAGAGCTGGCGCCGATCGAAGATCAAGGCAACATCTATGTGATGTTCCGCGCGCCGGAGGGCGCGACTATTGAATACACCGACGCCTATGCGAAACAACTCGAGCAGATCTATCTCTCGGTACCGGAGGCCGACCGCATCTTCGTGGTGGCCGGCAATCCTACGGTCTCGCAGGGCACCTCGGTCGTAAGGCTCAAGCCGTGGAGCGAGCGCGAGCGCACCCAGCAGGAGATCGCCAAGTCGATCGCGCCGCGCATGGTCGCCGTCCCGGGTGTGGTGGCGTTTCCAAGCAACCCGCCGTCGCTCGGTCAAAGCCTGAAGGACAAGCCCATCAATTTCGTGATCCAGACCTCGAGCTCGTATGACGAATTGCAGAAGATGGTCGATGCCGTGCTCGAGAAGGTGCGCGACTATCCGGGGCTGGTCGACGTGGACTCAGACCTCAAGCTCAACTCGCCGCAGCTCGACATCTCGGTCGACCGTGAGAAGGCAGCGGCGACAGGAGTCGAGATCGACACGCTCGGCCGCACGCTCGAGACGATGCTCGGCGGTCGCCAGGTCACGCGCTTCAAGCAGAACGGCGAGCAATACGACGTGGTGGTGAAGATCGCCGATATCGACCGCCAGAATCCCGACGATATGCGGCGCATCTATGTGAAGGGGCGGGAGGACGCGATGATCCCGCTGTCGAACCTCATCACCATCAAGGAGACCGTGGCTCCGAAGGAGCTCAACCACTTCAATCAGCTCCGCGCCGCCACCATCACCGCGCAGCTTGCGCCAGGCTACACCTTGAGCGACGGCCTGAGCTTCCTTGCCAAGACCGCGCAAGAGGTGCTGCCAATCACCGCCCATGTCGAATATTCGGGGCAGTCGCGCGAGTTCAGGGAAGCGAGCCGCAATATGTATCTCATCTTCCTGCTCGCGCTCGCCTTCATCTATCTCGTGCTCGCGGCGCAGTTCGAAAGCTTCACCGATCCCTTCATCATCATGCTGACCGTGCCGCTCTCGGTGACCGGCGCGCTGCTTGCATTGTGGTGGAGCGGCGGCACGCTCAACATCTATAGCCAGGTCGGGCTTGTCACGCTGATCGGACTCATCACCAAGCACGGCATTCTCATCGTGGAATTCTCGAACCAGCTTCGCGCCAAGGGGCAGCCGATGCGCGAGGCGGTGATGGAAGCGGCGGCGTTGCGGCTCCGACCGATCCTGATGACCACCGGCGCCATGGTGCTCGGCGCCGTGCCGCTTGCGCTCGCGACCGGCGCCGGCGCCGAGAATCGTCAGGACATCGGCTGGGTGATCGTGGGCGGGCTTCTCGTCGGCACGCTGTTCACGCTGTTCGTGATCCCCGTGGTCTACACCTATCTCAGCCGGCGCGAGTTCCTGGAGGCCGATCTCGAAGGCACACAGGACGCGCCTGCGTTACCCAGGCCGCGCGGCGTGCTCGAGCCAGCCGAATAGAGGCTGAAGGCGTCGCGCGCTGAGAGGCGCGAAAACGGTTCACTTGGGTGTCGAGATGCGAGGCGGCTGCCGCAAAAAGAAGAGCCCCGGCGCGGGGAGTGCCGAGGCTCGTACGCATTACACAGAACGCACTACCTACCCAGACCGAACACAACTGGGCACATAGAGCATGCCTTGGGCCTGTGGCAGTTTTTTGACGATTCCTTGTCAGTCTTTTTAATAGCCACAAGCATTTGCACGCGCGCCTTAAGACCGCATGGCGCATCTAACCGGGACCAAAACGCCGCGCTATCTCAAAGGTTCCGCCTGGGAAGCGCGAAGCTTGTGCAGGGGCCCGCGTCATGCACTATGATGAAAATCCGGGCGAACCTAAATGAGTTAGAGGACCATGCGCTGGCGCGGCGAAAGAGAAAGCCAGAACGTCGAGGACCGACGCGACGAAGGCGGCGGCTTCGGCTTTCCGATGCCTGGCGGCGGGGTCAGCTTTCCCAGCGGCGGCGGCGGGCGCGGCGGCATCGGCATTGTCGGCATTCTCATCATTCTCGGGCTCATGCTGTTCTTCGGCATCGACCCGAGGGTGATCTTGCAGGGAGGGGGAGGTGACGAGGATAACTTCCCGAACATTCAACTTCCGCAGTCTCGTCCCGAGAGCACCAATGTCCCGGCCCCCGGCACGGAGCACCAAGGTCCGCCGGTCCAGCATCCACAATCGACGAGCGAGGACGATCTCAAGCAATTCGTAAGCGTGGTGCTCGCCGACACCGAGGACGTCTGGCAAGATCTGTTCAAACAATACGGCCAGCGTTATAGCGACCCCAAGCTCGTGCTGTACTCAGGCGCGATCCGTTCGGCTTGCGGGCTTGGCCAGTCGGCCATGGGGCCTTTTTACTGTCCGAACGACGAGAAGGTGTATATCGACCTCGACTTCTACCAGGAGCTCAAGAACCGCTTCAAAGCGCCGGGCGATTTCGCCCAGGCCTATGTCATCGCGCACGAAGTCGGCCATCACGTGCAGAAGCTGCTCGGCATCATGGATCAGGTCGAGGCGGTGCGGCAGCGCATGGATTCGGCCGAAGCGAATGCTTTGCAGGTTCGGGTCGAGCTGCAGGCCGATTGCTTCGCCGGCGTGTGGGCCAATCACGCGCAAGAAAGCAAGAATATCATCGAGCCCGGTGACATCGACGAGGCGCTGAACGCGGCGAGCGCCATCGGAGACGATCGCATCCAGAGGCAGACGCAAGGCTATGTCGTGCCCGATGCATTCACTCACGGCTCTTCCGCGCAGCGGGTGCGCTGGTTCAAGCGCGGCTACGAAAGCGGGAAGCTCGAGAGCTGCGATACCTTCAACACGGATCAGCTCTAGCTCGTTGGCTGCGCAAGCTCGGTAGCGGGTGACTAGAGCGAGTCTCCGGCAAAGACCGTCGCCTCGCACGACTTCTGCGCCTTCTTGAACAGGAGGCAGGCTTGGTTCGCCTCTGCGGCGTTGGCGAACGGCCCGGCGATCAGCCGCCACTTCTTGTCGGGGGCCAGCACGCGACGAGGCTGAAGCCCCGCTACCAAAGCTGCGTGATTGGTGAGCAACTCGCGCCACAATGGTCGCAATCCATCCTGCTTCGCCACGATCCCGATCTCGATGCCGTAGCGCGTGGACCCGTCGTTGGCTGCCGGCGGCAGAGTGGTGGGGCTAAGAGCTGCAATTTCGGTGTTGGGTGTTGGTGCCGTGCTCTCGCTGCCGGATTCCGATGACGAGGAGGCACTGTCGGTCGCGGCCGGACTTGGCGCCGACAGATTGCTGCTGAGGCTTGGAGTCGGCGTTACTTCGGTCAAGGGCTCGTCGGGAACCTCCGACACCGTCACCGGCGGCGGCGTAGGCTCGTGCTCGTTCTCCGCGTCGGCTGGCTCTTCAGAAGGAGGCGGACTGCTCGAAGGCGTCGCCGAGGGTTTGACTTCCGCGGGCTTCACGTCCGCAGGCTTTGCCGCGGGAGGCGGTTCTGGCGCGGGAACCTGGGCCGCCTTGGGTGCTTCGGCAGGTTTCGCCGGCTCGGCGGGTTTCTCGGCAGGCTGCGCCAAGGCGACACTAGGCTTCTTCGCTTGAGGAGCGGGTGGCTCGGGCGAAGGCACCGGCTCTGACTCCGGGGTCGAGGGGCTCGCGTTCTCCGACAATGAGCCGGCCGGCCGCACAGCCTTCTCAAGCGGCTCAAGACGCGTGTTGATCTCAGCGATCTGCTGCGACAGTTCGCGCAAGGTGGACTCGATCTTCCCCGTCTCAGCAGCGCCGACGGCGCTTGCAGCTTGCTCCGAGCTAATTGACGTCTCGCCTGGCGCGACCTGGCTGCCAAGGGCACCGGGATTGGTCAGGAGGGTGAACAAGTATACGCCCGACAGGCCGCCGAGAACGATCCAGAAGAACGCGAACGCGCTCCGAACCACATTTCGCGAACTGGTTTGACGATCCTTGATCATTGAGAGTGAACCCCCTCTCGCCTGGAAAATCAGGCTGAAAAACGACCTGAATATGGCTTAGCCTGCGATATGGCGCCGCCCCATCTGAGGGAGATTACTCCGTCCATCCAGCCGGTCAATTTTCCCCTGCTGGGCCCTCCTGACGCAGGTTATGGCCCTAGCCCCTCGTTTGGACTAGACAATCGCCGTCCGCGTGCCTTTGGACGGCGATTCGGCTTTGCCGCCATCAATACAGGATTGACGCCCTTAACTGTACCTAAGCTTTGCGCGCTTAAGTCAGCTCCGTGCTGCCGCGCAATTTGAGTGAAGTGTCAGCGATTCAAGCCTCATGAACCAAACCTCCTCCCTCGCCATCATCCTTGCCGCGGGTAAGGGCACGCGGATGAAGTCCGAACTGCCCAAGGTGATGCACAAGCTTGCCGGGGCCACGCTACTCGCTCATGTTCTGAAGGCCGCCAAAGCTGCCGGCATCGACCGCATGGCCGTGGTGGTCGGCCCCGGCATGGAAGAGGTTGGCGCGGCGGTTGCGGCCGTCGATCCGAAGGCACAGTCATTCGTGCAGGCGAAACAGCTTGGGACAGCTGACGCGGTTAAGTCCGCCCGGGAAGCGCTCGAAGATTTCAAGGGCGACGTCCTCGTGCTTTATGGTGATACACCCCTCTTGACTTCCGAAACCCTCAACCGCGTGCGCGCCGAGCTCAAGGCGGGCGCCGATCTGGTGGTGATCGGCTTCGAGGCAGCCGATCCTAGTGGCTATGGACGGTTCCTGCTCGACGATCGGGGAAGTCTCGCAGCGATCCGCGAGGAGAAAGATGCGAGCGACGAGGAGCGCACGCTCACCCTGTGCAATTCCGGAATCATGGCGTTCCGCTCGGCCAAGATCCTGCTCGATCTGCTCGGCCGCATCGGCAATGACAACGCAAAGAGCGAGTTCTACCTCACCGACGCCGTGGCGCTCGCCCGAGGCGACCGGCTTGAAGCGCGCATCGTGCTGTCCAACGGAGAGGAGGTGCTTGGCGTCAACTCGCGCGCCGAGCTCGCCGAGGCCGAAGTAGCAATGCAGCAGCGGCTTCGCGACAAGGCAATGGCCAACGGCGCGACGCTCGTTGCGCCCGAGACGGTGTTCATCAGCCATGACACGCGCATCGGCAGGGACGTGGTGATCGAGCCTAACGTCGTGATTGGTCCAGGCGTGGTTATCGAGGACGGCGCCACCGTCAGAGGCTTCTCCCATATCGAAGGCGCCCATATCGGTCCCGGCGCAATCGTCGGGCCGTTCGCGCGGCTCCGCCCCGGCGCCACGCTCGGCGAGAATGCTCATGTCGGCAATTTCGTCGAGATCAAGCAGGCTGAGATCGGCGAGGGCGCCAAGGTCAACCATCTCACCTATATCGGCGATGCTAGCGTCGGCGCGCGCGCCAATATCGGGGCGGGAACCATCACCTGCAACTACGACGGCTTCGCCAAGCATCGCACCGAGATCGGCGCGGGGGCCTTTGTCGGCTCGAACTCTTCGCTCGTGGCTCCGGTCAAGATCGGGGACGGCGCCTATATCGGATCGGGCAGCGTGATCTCCAAGGACGTCTCGCCTGACGCGCTTGCGCTCACCCGTTCGCCGCAAGAGGAACGCAAAGGCTGGGCTGCACGTAGGCGCGAGCAGCGCGGCAAGTCCAAAGCCAAGGCAGCCGCTGGTACCGGCAACAAAGGGACATAGCTCGTGAATTGCGACCGGCGGTTCCGCCAATTACCAGTTGGCAAAATTCGATGGAGTAGGGAACGATGTGCGGCATTGTTGGCATCCTCGGCAAAGATGCGGTCGCCGAGCAGCTGGTTGACGCGCTGAAGCGCCTCGAGTATCGCGGTTATGACTCCGCCGGCGTCGCCACCGTGGAGAATGGAAGACTCGGGCGTCGGCGCGCCGAAGGCAAGCTGCGCAATCTCGAAACTGTGCTCAAGGCCAATCCGCTGTTCGGCGACACCGGCATCGGCCACACGCGCTGGGCCACGCACGGCAAGCCCGTCGAGTCCAATGCACATCCGCATATGACGGCAAAGGCGGCGGTGGTGCATAACGGCATCATCGAGAATTTTCGCGCCCTGAAGCAGGAGCTTGTTGCGGCGGGCGCGCAATTCACGAGCGACACCGACACAGAGGTCATCGCTCATCTTGTCACGCGCGAATTGAACGCCGGCAACGATCCCGTACAGGCGGTCTATGCGACGTTGAGCCGTCTCGAAGGCGCGTTTGCTCTCGCCATGATCTTCGCCGGCTACGACGATCTTTTGATCGTGGCGCGGCGAGGTAGCCCGCTCGCGATCGGTTACGGCAATGGCGAGATGTTCGTGGGCTCCGACGCGATCGCGCTCGCGCCGTTCACCGACTCCATTGCCTATCTCGAAGACGGCGACTGGGCCGTGCTCACTCGCAAAGGCGTCGCCGTGCGCGACCGCAACGGCCAGGCGGTGGAGCGCCTGGTCACTCGCTCGCAGGCCACGGCTTTCATCGTCGACAAGGGCAACCACCGCCACTTCATGGCGAAGGAGATCCACGAGCAGCCCGAGGTCATTGGCCACACACTTGCCGCGTACGTCGATCTCGCCACGAACCGCGTGGACATTCCTGCTCTGCCCTTCGACTTTGCCGATCTCAGACGCTTGTCGATCTCGGCGTGCGGCACGGCGTTCTATGCCGGTTTGGTCGCCAAATATTGGTTCGAGCGCTGGGCCAAGCTTCCGGTCGATGTCGATATCGCGTCTGAGTTCCGCTACCGCGAGACGCCGCTCGACCATGGCGGCGCCGCTCTGTTCGTTTCGCAATCTGGCGAGACGGCGGATACGCTCGCGACGCTCCGATATTGCCGCGGGCAAGGACAGTACATCGCCTCGGTGGTCAACGTTCGCGAGTCGTCGATTGCGCGGGAGTCAGACGCCGTTCTCCCAACTCTGGCAGGACCGGAGATTGGTGTTGCCTCGACCAAGGCTTTCACCTGTCAGCTTGCGGTGCTCGCCTGCCTCGGCATCGCCGCCGGCAAAGCGCGCGGGGTGATCGACCCTTCGCTCGAAATTGAGCTCGTGCAGGCTCTCGCCGAGGTCCCGCGCCACATGTCGACGGTGCTACGCGACGAGGAGCCTTACGAGACGCTTGCTCATAGCCTGTTCAAGGCGCGCGATGTTCTTTACCTCGGCCGCGGCCCGTCCTTCCCGATCGCGCTCGAGGGCGCGCTCAAGCTGAAGGAAATTTCCTATATCCATGCCGAAGGCTATGCCGCGGGCGAGCTAAAGCACGGCCCAATTGCGCTGATCGATGAGAACATGCCCGTTATCGTCATCGCGCCACGCGACGATCTTTATGACAAGACCGTTTCGAACATGCAGGAGGTCGCGGCGCGAGGCGGGCAAATCGTGCTTGTCAGCGACGCCGATCCGGCGACCACCGGCTGCGAGATCGCGACCGATCTCGCGGTGCCTTCGGTGCATCGCTTCGTCACCCCGCTCGTCTACGCTGTGCCCGTCCAGCTCATCGCCTATCACACGGCGGTGTTCATTGGCACCGATGTCGATCAGCCGCGAAACCTCGCAAAATCTGTGACTGTGGAATAAACTACAGCCTCGGATTTGCCTGATTTCTTTGTTTGAGCAAAGACATGGCGGATCATTGGAAGTTCTTCCGGCCGCGCCGTCTTGCTTTCGGCGGGCGCCTTTTCCCGCACGCGTGTTTTTTGGCTGTTTCCTTTACGTTTTTCAACTTGGCCCAGGCGGAAGATGCAGGGCTGAAGAACGGCGCAGTTTCGCTTGCCGCCGGTAAATACGACACGGCCGTGCGGCAGTTCTCGGCCACGATCAACGCGGATAACGTCGTGCCGGGGGAAGCTGCCAAGGCGCTCTATCTGCGCGGCATCGCCTACCGCAAGCTCAACCAACCGTCGCGCGCCATTGCCGATTTCGGCGCAGCGATGTGGCTCGGGCTGCCTGAGGGCGACCGCGTCAAGGCGCTGGTGAACCGCGGCCTTGCCTATCAGTCCGCGGGCCTCGCGAACCAGGGCCAGGTAGATATCGCGCTGGCGCGCAAATCCGGTGGCGGAGAGGTCGATCAGCTGATCGCCGAAGGCGGCGGCTCTGCCGAAGGCGCCGCTTCGGTTGCCGCGTTCTCGACCTCGGTCACGCCCGAGTCACAAGGCTCGAGCGCTCAGGCAGCTGCGGCGCCCGCTAGTGAGGCGCCGATCAAGACCGCGAGCAGCTCGGGCAAGTGGACGACGACCGCAAGTGCCGAGACGGGCGGGACATCGAGCGGCAATCGCGTGAGCCGCTGGTGGGGCTCACTCACCGACTCCTCTTCTTCAGTGTCGGCCGCAACCGCGCCTGCCGAGAGCGCGGCGCCAACTCCGGCTCCCGCGAAACCTCAATCATCGGCACCGAGCACAGGGTGGGGAGCTCAGACGCAAGCGGGTGAAGCCGCCGCTGCGAGCGCTCCGCCGCCGGCGCCGAGCACCGGATGGGGTGCGCAGACTCAGCAAACCGCAAGCGCCACCGAGCCAACCAGCGCACCTCCGGCGCCGGCCAGCCCAGCTCGAGCGCCAAGCACGGGATGGGGCGCGCAGACGCAAGGGGGCGAAACCGTGGTGGCGACCGATGCGAACCCAAGCGGAAGCAGGTGGAGCCGCTGGTTCTCCAAGTCTGCCGAGGCCGAAACTCCGGCCGCCGCGCCCGCAGCCGCAGCCGCGACGTCGGCCCCAGGCGGCGGTGGCTTCCAATTGCAGCTCGCGACCAGCCGGTCGGAGCAGGAAGCTCAGGCGCTGTGGAAGAAAGTGTCGAGTGAGAACCAGCAGGTTGCCGCCGCTCAGCCCGTCATTGAGAAAGTGGACATCGGCAATTTCGGCACCTTTTACAGTCTCAAGATCGGACCCTTCCCGGACAAGGCGGAAAGCCTTAAGGTTTGCAGTGCGCTAAAGCGAAACGGAGTGGACTGCTCTCTCGTGACGCAGTAATGCGCGCTAGGCCGCGTGACGCATAGGACTGGCAGGCGTCTGCGCGCAGAGTCCGTCAGCCTTTATTCCGGGTCCATGAAAGCTAAAGACAAGTCTGATCTCGTTGCCAAGCCGGACGACGAGACATCTTCGCAGGCGGACCGGCTCGCCTTGCTTGCCGCAGCGGGCGAGCCTGCCTCGCTGCATATTGGCGCGCGGCTCCGCGGTTATTTCCTCACTGGACTCATCGTGGTTGGCCCGGTCGCCGTCACCCTCTACGTCGTGTGGTGGTTCATCAATCTGGTTGATGCCTGGGTGAAGCCGCTCGTTCCGCAGGCTTATCTGCCGGACACATATCTTCCCTTCCGCGTGCCTGGCGTCGGCCTAATCGTCGGCATTGTGCTCCTCATGGTGGTGGGGGCGCTCACCGCCAATCTGTTCGGGCGCAGCATCGTGAGCTACGGCGAGATGATGCTCGACCGCATGCCCGTGGTACGCGGGGTGTACCGGCTGGTGAAGCAGATCTTCACCACGGTGTTCTCCAAGAGCGGGACGTCGTTCAAGCGCGTGGGGCTGATCGAGTTTCCCCGGCGTGGGCTCTATTGCATCGTGTTCATGGCCGGCGACCCGCCGGTCGAGGTTGACGAGAAGATCGGCGGAGGCAAGCCGCTCATCACCGTGTTCATGCCGAACGGGCCAAACCCGACCACCGGCTTCATCGTGTTCGTACCGGCGAGCGAGGTGATCCCGCTCGACCTTGCGGTCGAAGACGCCGCCAAGCTCGTGGTCTCTGCCGGCCTAGTCGGGCCTGACCAGCAGCAGGAAGAACTGCGCAAGCTTGCCAAAGCGAGTGCCGCAAAGTCCGTGCATGAGGAAGAGCCTATCGTTTAGGCTACGGCCTCAGCCCGCGCACATCAGCTTGATCGCGTCGTCACGCTCGAACAAATAGAGCAGCAGCTTGAGCGGATCGGCATCCGGCGCCTTCAGGTCCGGATCGCGCGTGAGCTTGAGCCGCGCCTCGTCGCGCGCAGCCTCGAGCAGAGCCCCATGCTCCGGCAGGCTCGCGATACGAAACGCGGGCAGACCGCTCTGCCGGGTGCCCAGCACCTCGCCGCCGCCTCTGAGCTTCAGGTCCTCCTCGGCGATGACGAAGCCGTCATCGGTACGGCGCATGACGCCAAGCCTCTCGCTCGCCGTGTCGGATAAGGGCTGGCGGTAGAGCAGGATGCAAGAAGACTCCTTGGCGCCGCGGCCGACGCGTCCGCGCAACTGATGGAGCTGGGCGAGACCGAAGCGCTCGGCATGCTCGATGATCATGATGCTTGCATTCGGAACATCGACGCCGACCTCGATCACCGTGGTGGACACCAGGATCAAGAGCGCGCCCGAGGCAAACGCGGCCATCACGCGATCCTTGTCCTTGCCGGCGAGCTTGCCGTGCACCAGGCCCACCTTGTCGCCGAAGCGAGCACGGAGCTCGGCGTGGCGCGCCTCCGCCGCGGCGATGTCGAGCACCTCGGATTCGGCGACGAGCGGACAGACCCAATAGACTTGTGCGCCGCTTTTGATCGCGCGGGTGATGCCGTCGATCACCTCGTCGATGCGCTCGAGCGGTACGGTGCGGGTGGCGACCGGCTTGCGCTCTGGTGGCTTCTCGTCGAGTCGCGACACATCCATGTCACCGTAGCTCGTAAGGAGAAGCGTGCGCGGAATGGGCGTCGCGGTCATCACCAGAAGCTCAGCGCCGCTGCCGCCGCCCTTCTTTTGCAAAGCGAGCCGCTGATGCACGCCGAACCTGTGCTGCTCGTCGATCACCACGAGACCAAGATCCCGGAACGCGACATGCTCCTGGAACAGCGCGTGGGTGCCTATGAGGATGTCGATGCTGCCGCTGGCGAGACGCTCCACAATGGCGGCTCGCTCTCTCCCGCGTTCGCGTCCGGTGAGCAGCGCGATGCGCAAACCCGCGGGCGCGCCGAACTGGGTGATGGTCTTGAGATGCTGACGGGCAAGAAGCTCGGTTGGCGCCATCAGCGCGGCCTGCGCCCCGGCTTCGACCGCGGTGGCCATGGCGAGCAGAGCGACAACCGTTTTGCCGCTGCCGACATCGCCTTGCAGCAAGCGGAGCATGCGGTGAGGGCTCGCGAGATCGGCATCGATCTCGACGAGCGCGCGCTTCTGCGCCACGGTCAGCACGAACGGAAGGGCTGAGACAATTGCCTTGCGCAGTTTGCCAGGTGCGGCGAGCTTCCGCCCGGCGCGCCGCTTGAGCCTCGCGCGAATGACGGCAAGCGCAAGCTGGTTGGCGAGAAGCTCGTCATGAGCCAATCGCGCTCGGGCAGGCGCCGAGGGCGCGACATCTGCCTCACCCTCGGGTGCATGAAGGCGCCGGAGTGCGTCGGCAAAGGAAGGCCAAACATTCTTCGCGCGGTACCCTTCGTCCATCCATTCTGGAAATGCCGGCAGCCGTGCCAGCGCCTCGCCGATCGCTTTGCGCAGCGTGGTGTTGGTCAGGCCCGCAGTCAGCGGATAGATCGGCTCGTGCATCGGGAGAGCTGCCGTAGCATCGCGCTCGCCCTCGATGTCCACCACATGATCGGGATGAGGGATTTGCAGCCAGCCGTCATAGGATTCGAGCTTGCCCGAGACGAGGCGGCGACTGCCCACAGGCAAGAGGCGCTTCAGATATCCCGGGTCGGCATTGAAATAGACAAGCTCGAGCGCGGCGCCTGCGGAGTCCTCGACCAGGACCTTGTACGGCGCTCGTCCGCCGCGCCGCCCGCCGCCTGACCTGTGCTCCGTCACGGTCACTTCGAGGGTCGCAAGCTCGCCGATGCGCGCGTCGGCGAAGCGTGGCGTGATGGTACGGTTGATCACGCCGACCGGGAGATGCCATAGAAGGTCAATGATCCGCGCGTGGCTCGAGCGCTGCCCAACGAGCTTGTTGAGGAGCGCCTCAACCTTTGGGCCGACGCCCTTCAATGAGCGTACTGTGGCAAAGAGGGGCGCAAGCAGGGGAGGCCGCGTCGCGGACATTCCATCACCGTAAAGCAAATTTCGAGCGGCTTGACAGAGGCTAGCGCGCCCGGTCTAAACCATCCTCTCAGGCAAAAACCATGGTCATGTCCGGCAGTGATCTCGGAATGCGCCGCCGCCGCGCGCTTTGGCGGGCGACGCACCGGGGTTCCAAGGAGATGGACTTCCTGCTTGGCCGATTCGCCGAAGCGGCGCTCGACGGAATGAATGCCGCCGAGATCGGCGTGTTCGAGCGCCTGATCGACACGCCAGACCCCGACATCGAGATGTCGCTGTTCGGGGGTCAGTCGCTCGGTGAGACCGATCTCGACAAACTGATCGCCCGGCTCAGGCGTTTCCACGGCCTTGAGCAGGCGGACTAAACTCTAACGCTCTCATGGCAGTTAAGCCCTCGTTTCCATCCTTACCGGTCGAACGCCTGCTCAAAGCGCCGCATATGATCGCAAGCGGCGTTCCTGAAGGCCTGGATGCGCTCCTCCTCGGCGAGCTTGCCCGCCAGACCCCGCGCGGCGCGCCGATCTTGCACATCGCGCGCGATGCCAACCGCCTCGTCACGCTCGAAGATGCGCTCGCATTCTTCGCCCCCGACGTGACCGTGCTGACTTTTCCTGCCTGGGACGGCGTCCCTTACGACCGCGTCGCACCCAATGCCGACACCATCGCGCGCCGCATCGCCACACTTTCCGAGCTAACGCATCGGGAGACCGCAGGCAACAAGTCGTCTCTTATCGTCCTCACCACGGTGAACGCCGTGGTGCAGAGAGTGCCCCCACGGGCGTTCATCGCCGCGTCGAGCATGAGGCTCGCAGCCGGCAATGCCGTGAGCATGCAGGAGCTCGTCGAGCGCCTCGAAGTTTCCGGTTACGGGCGCGCGGGCACCGTGACCGATCCAGGCCAATATGCAGTGCGCGGCGGCATCCTCGATCTCTATCCGCCGGGAGCCCAGCCGGTTCGCCTTGACTTCTTCGGCGACACGCTCGAATCGATCAGGGCCTTCGATCCGGAGACGCAGCGCACTGCTGCGCGGCTCGACAGTGTCGAGCTTCTGCCAATGAGCGAGCTCGTGCTCACGCCGGACGTCCGCCGCGCCTTCCGACAGCGCTATGTGGAGCTGTTCGGGCCGGTTACAGGCGACGACCCGCTCTACGAGTCGATCTCCGCCGGGCGCCAGCATCAGGGCATGGAGCATTGGCTGCCGCTGTTCCATGACCGCCTCGACACGCTATTCGACTATCTGCCCGGCGCCCTGGTCAGCCTCGACCCGCTAGTCGATGACGCCCGCACCAAGAGGCTCGAGCAGGTCGCCGATCACTATGAGGCGCGAGCGCAGGCGCTCGAGCGCAAGGCATTCGGCGCGCCGCCTTATCATCCTGTGCCTCCGGAAAGCATGTTTCTGAGCGAGGCCGAGTGGCAGCAAGCCCTCGCGTCGCGGCAGACGATTGCGCTCGATCCCTTCGAGCACCCCGAGACGCCTGGCGGCAAGATCGTCTCATTCGGCGGCCGGCAAGGCCACTCCTTTGCGGCCGAGCGCCAAACCGAAGGCGGCTATGTGTTCGACGCGGTGGTAGCTCACGCCAAACGTCTCAAGGGCGAGGACAAGCGCGTGATCGTGGCGTGCTGGAGCAATGGCGCCCGCGAACGGCTCGCCACGCTGCTGTGGGAACATGGCATAGGCGAGACTATGGGTGTGGAGAGCTTCGCTGACGCGATTGCGCTTCCGCACGCGACGACGGCGTTCGCCGTGCTCCCGCTGGAGACCGGCTTCGAGGCGCCTGGTCTTGCTGTGATCGACGAGCAGGACATCCTTGGCGACCGGCTGGTGCGCAAGACACGGGGCAAGCGCGGGGCGGACGTGCTCACCGAGGTGTCGAGCCTATCCGTCGGCGATCTCGTGGTGCACGCCGACCACGGCATCGGCCGTTTTGTCGGACTTACTGCCATCGAGGCGGCCGAGAAGCCACATGATTGCCTCGAGCTGCACTACTCCGGTGGCGACAAGCTCTATCTGCCCGTCGAGAATATCGAGCTACTCAGCCGCTACGGGTCGGATGAGGCAGGCGTTCAGCTCGACCGGCTCGGCGGCGTCGCTTGGCAGACGCGCAAAGCACGCCTGAAGAAGCGCATCCGCGATATGGCGGAGAAGCTGATCAAGGTTGCGGCGCTGCGCGAGCTGCGCCAAGCGCCGGTGCTTACGCCGCCTGACGGCCTCTATGATGAGTTCTCGGCGAGATTCCCCTACGAGGAGACCGAGGATCAAGAGACAAGCATCGAAGCTGTGCTCGATGATCTCGCGAGCGGACGGCCAATGGACCGCCTGATATGCGGCGATGTCGGCTTCGGCAAGACCGAGGTGGCGCTGCGCGCGAGCCTCATCGCCGTCCTCGCCGGGAAGCAGGTTGCGTTGGTGGTTCCGACCACACTGCTCGCTCGCCAGCACTTTTATACCTTCACCGAGCGCTTCCGCGGCTTCCCGGTGAAGATCGCGCAAGCTTCACGACTAGTGACCGCCAAGGACCGCGCCGAGGTCAAGAAGGGCTTAAAGTCTGGCGACATCGACATCGTCATCGGCACCCACGCGCTGCTGGCTAAATCGGCCGAGTTCGCCAATCTCGGGCTCCTTATCGTGGACGAGGAGCAGCATTTTGGTGTGCAGCACAAGGAGCGGCTGAAGCAGCTTCGCGAAGACGTGCATGTGCTGACGCTGACCGCGACGCCGATTCCGCGCACTTTGCAATTGGCGCTGTCGGGCGTGCGCGAGATGTCGCTGATATCGACCCCTCCGGTCGATCGCCTCGCCGTGCGCACCTATGTGACGCCGTTCGATCCCGTCATTCTGCGCGAGGCGCTACTGCGCGAGCGCTTCCGTGGCGGCCAGACATTTTATGTGGTGCCGCGCATCTCTGATCTCGACGACGCGGCGGCGTTCCTCGAAGAGCACGCGCCTGAGCTAAAGGTTGCGCGTGCTCACGGCCAGATCGGAAGCCGCGAGCTCGATTCTGTGATGAACGCCTTCTACGACGGCCAATTCGACGTGCTGCTCTCGACCTCGATCGTGGAATCGGGCCTCGACATCCCTTCCGCCAACACCCTGATTGTGCATCGCGCCGACATGTTCGGGCTTGCCCAGCTCTATCAATTGCGGGGCAGAGTGGGGCGGTCGAAGATCAGGGCCTACGCCTATTTCACTATTCCCGCCGATGCGCGGCTCACGCCTGGCGCCGAGAGGCGGCTCAAGGTGCTTCAGTCGCTCGACACCCTTGGTGCAGGCTTCGTGCTGGCGAGCCATGACCTTGACATCAGAGGCGCCGGCAATCTGCTCGGCGAGGAACAGTCTGGCCATATCAGAGAGGTCGGCTTCGAGCTTTATCAGTCCATGCTCGAAGAAGCCGTTGCCGCGCTGAGGGGCGGACAGGAAGGCGAAGTCGAGGATCAATGGTCGCCGCGCATCAATCTCGGCACTTCGGTTCTAATTCCCGAGGATTATGTGCCTGACCTGCAAGTGCGGCTCGGTCTCTACCGTCGGCTGTCCGGCGTCGAGACCCACGATGCGATCGAGGCATTTGCCGCCGAGCTGATCGACAGGTTCGGACCGCTACCCGAAGAGGTGCGGCACCTGCTCGATGTCGTCGAGATCAAAGGGCTGTGCCGTCAGGCTGGCATCGAGCAGATCGACGCCGGGCCCAAGGGCGCGGGGATCGCCTTCCGCAACAAGACCTTCGCCAATCCCGAGGGGCTCATCGCTTTCATCCGCGAGGAGGGGGCACGCGTGAAGCTGCAGCCGGACCATCGGCTCATCTACTACGCCAATTGGGCGACGCCAGAGGCCCGCCTTCAAGGCACCCGCGAATTGCTGAAGCGGTTGGTCAAGATCGCCGCCGCTGTCAAGCAAGCGGCCTAACCTCGCTCAGGGCGTGCTCGCGCCGTTGTTGGTCGCCGCCGTGCCCGAGGAGGGATCGATGCACCAAGTGTCGATCTGATAGCCGTAAAGCGGCGTGGTTGCGGGCCGCTTCAACTCACGCCAATGCGCGACCCACTGGCGCGGCAGGTGGAACAGCGGGATG
>Ga0105248_10003531_pt1 | contig 17340 bp, 18 predicted proteins | sample KBSS34metaG_FD_81524 | JGI IMG/M metagenome (GOLD analysis project Ga0105248, IMG submission 81524) | Switchgrass rhizosphere microbial communities from Kellogg Biological Station, Michigan, USA - KBS S3-4 metaG | ecosystem: Host-associated > Plants > Roots > Rhizosphere > Soil | place... | reverse complement strand
CGACCACACGCTGCGGGACTTAGGCTTCGATCGGCTGGAGATTTCTTCGCTCGCGGCCGAGTCGTCCGGAAGCGCGGAATCGACACGCATTCGGACGCTTCCGATATTCGAGGAACAGCGATGAGCCACTACGAACCTTGTCTGCCCCGCCTCGCGATCGGTGCGATCGCGCTGCTGATGACCGCGTCGACGTTCGCGGCCTTCGTGGTCGTGCCGTCGGAAATCGAGGTCGTCTCGCAGCCCTCGACGACGTCCGCCGTCGCAGAACGATCGAATGCGGCGAATCCGGAACCCAGGGCGCTTGTGCGATGCTCGACCGCGTCAGCGACATGATCGTGCCGCTGCCTTCGGCCGACACAACGCCGTTTGATGCGCAGGCATCGGTTTCGTCGCCCGCGCTCGCAGGCTGCACGATCTCGGGTCAAGGTGCGCCGGTCGTGATGCTCCATTCGTCGCTTGCGTCGAAGGCGCAGTGGCTTGTCCTCGCCGAGCGGATGTCGTCGCGCTTCCAGGTGATCGCGCTCGATCTCTGGGGTTACGGCGACAACCCGCTGCCGTCGGTGCGGGAGCGCTTCAGCATCGACGACGAGGTCCGGCTCGTCGCGGGTCACGTCGATCGCCTGGTCGCGCCGCATGTCCGCGTGCACGTCGTCGGGCATTCCTACGGCGGGCTCGTGGCGCTGCGATTCGCGCAGTGCATGCGCGGTCGCGTCGCCAGCTTGTCGCTGTACGAACCCGTCGTTTTCGGCATGCTCGAAACCGAGGACGAAGCGCTGGCGGACGTCACGCGCCTCGCGAGCGAGATTCGTCGCATGCTCGCGAGCGAGCGTCGCCACGATGCCGCGCGCGCATTCGTCGACTTCTGGAACGGAGACGGCGCCTTCGCGTCGTTGTCACCCGGTGCGCGCGTCGGCGCTGCGCGCGGCATGGACAAGGTGGCGCTCGACTTCCGCGCAGCCTGGCACTGGCGACCCGACCCCGATGACCTTCACCGCTTGGTCTCGCCGACGCTCCTGCTTACCGGAACGCGGAGTCCGCCCGTCGTCCAGCGCATCGTCAAGTTGCTCGCGCGCCGTCTGCCCCACAGCCGCGTCGCGACACTCGACGCGGGCCACATGGGTCCGCTCACCGCGGGACAGCGTGTCAATCCGTGGATCGAGGCGTTCATCGACATGTGTGCCGGACGGCAGCAGGCTTCCGAACAAGCAACGGCGGAAGCGACCCGCTGATCCCGTGCTGATCCGCGTTCGGCGGTACGGCGCGATTGCGCGTCTGCTCTGAACGCGTCTGCTCCGAGCGCGTCCGCTCTGGAAGTCATGGTTGTCGCCAACGCCGCTACTGAGATCGCCGGTCGCTGGCGCGCCAGCGATCTCCCACGTCGAAGCCCAGCGAGTGCAGCGACGAGACGAGCTCATCGGACGCCGCGTCCGGGAGCTTCGTCCACGGCGTGCGCAATGCTCGCCAACCGGAATCGTTCGACTGCGCTGCCTTGATGGCCTTGAACGCCGGCAGGAATGGGAAGCGGAACAGCACGTCGAGGAACTGCGTAAGGCGCTGCTCGTCGGCCGCGGAGACGTCGGGGGCCAGCACCCGCTGAACGATATCCGGATAGACATTGGCGACACCGCAGATCGTGCCTGCGCCGCCCGCGCGCATCAGACGCGGCAGATCCGGCTCGTGGCCGATCAGGATGTCGAGTTGCGGCGCGCATTCCAGAAGCGCTGCGGTGTTCGTCCAGTCGGCCGCGCTGTCCTTGACGCCCGCGACGATCGTCGGATACGCGTTCGCGAGCCGGCGCACGACCGAGGGCGCGACGCGGACGCCGCTGAATTGCGGGATGTGGTAGAGGTAGAGGCGCAGTCGAGGGTCGGCCACGGAATCGATCAGGCCTGCGTAGAACGCAAATAGCGCGTCGTCCGGCACGTCCTTGAAGAAGAACGGCGGTATCACGAGACAGCGCGCAACACCGCTGTCCTGCGCATGCCGCGTCAGCTCGATCGTGTCGGTGACGGCCGCGCATCCGGTCGCAGCCATCAGACGGTCGGCCGCGATGCCGGCGTCGAGCAATGCCTCCAATCCTGCGCGTCGCTCGGTCGCGGAAAACGAGGGTCCCTCGCCGGTCGTGCCGAACGGCGCGATGCCCGCGACGCCTCGCTCGAACAATTCCTTGGCGTGGCTCACCATCCTCGCGGCATCGATTCGACCCGTGTCGTCGAGCGGCGTCAGCGTCGCGCACCAGAGACCGCGGACGCCGTCATCGTTTTTCATCTGGGAGGCTCCCCTGATCGACTGCCTTGTCCCCAAATCTCGCGTCGGCGGAGGCGGCCGGGAGGAAGGCGTGGTCGGCGCTCATTCTACGGATAAGATCGCCACAAGCTGATCAAGGATGGAGCTGCGATGCGCAAGAAACGGATCTGCCTGGCGTTGCAAGGGGGAGGCGCGCACGGCGCTTTCACATGGGGCGTGCTCGATCGCCTGCTCGAAGAGGACGCGCTGGAGATCGAGGCGGTGAGCGGAACGAGCGCCGGCGCGATGAACGGGGCAATTCTCGTCGACGCGCTGAAACGCGGCGGTCCCCAGGATGCGCGGGCGCGACTGGAAGCGTTCTGGGCCAGCATCTCCGCGGGCGGGAACGAGGTCTTCAAACCTGGACGCGCGATGGTGCCGGCCTTCATGCCCACGCTCGATTGGTCGCCGCTTGCGCTTTGGACCGAAGCGTTATCGCTGGTGTGGTCACCCTACGACAATCCGTTCTACCGCAACGTGCTCGCCGACATTCTTGCGGAGGCTCTTCCCGACTGCAGTGCGTTGAACGACGCAAGGTTGCCCTACCTGTTCGTATGCGCGACGAACGTCAGGACCAATCGGCGCAAGATCTTCGGCGCGGGCGAGCTCGATGTCCCCGCCCTCACCGCTTCCGCGTGCCTGCCGACGCTGTTTCGCGCGGTCGAGATCACCGGGAACTTCTACTGGGACGGCGGCTACCTCGGCAATCCTGCCCTCTATCCCTTGCGCAGCCCGGCGCTTGGGCCCGACGTCCTGATCGTCTGGGTGAATCCGCTGCACCAGGCACGGGTTCCCACGAATGCGCGGGCGATCGTCGATCGGGTCAACGAGGTGACGTTCAACGCAACGCTGGTCCAGGAGATCGAGGCGATCGATGCGATCAACGAGCTCAAGCCGGATCGGGATTCGCGGCACTCGCCGTTCAAGCGCGTGCATCTGCACGAGATCAAGGACGAGCCGCATCTTGCAACGCTCGACTTTGCAAGCAAGAGCAAGACCGACTGGCCGTTCCTGCTGCAGTTGCGGGACTTCGGTCGCGCGGCCGCCGCCGAATGGCTCGATCGGTGCTTCGACGACGTGGGCGCCAAGGCGACGGCCGACATGCACGCGATGCTGCACTGCCTCGAGACGCATTGAGGGGATACACTCACCATCAGGTCGCGCTTCCATGAAGAAACATTGTCCTCGAGCGAGACGCATGAAGCGCGTTTACCTGGGCAAGGAGTCGGCATGACTGCAAGGTGCGCATCGATGGTGATGGCCGCAGGCGCTTTCCTCGCCGCAGCGGTTTCCGCAGCAGCCCAGACCGCGAGCACGCCGTCGATCGCGTTGGTCGATTCGAGGGGCAGGCTCGCCGGACATCCGCTCAGCGAAACGATCGCCTTCGTCATGGTGCGTGATGGCCTCGTTGCTCCGGCTGCCATCCGTCCGATCTACGATGCGGACGCGCGTACGGCGTCCGGTCTCGCGACCTGGGCGAGCGGCGGCAGCGTGCTCTACTCGTCGTCGGATTGCTCGACGGGTGCCTACATAGCAACGCAGATGCACGCGGGGGCGCGCGCAACCAGCCAGGTCGAAATCGGCGGCGCCGTCATCCTCTACGTCGGCGCGATCGGCATGCCAGTGACGGTCGACGTGCACTCGATCCTCTACAGCACCGGCTGCACGGCGAGGACTGTCCGTCAGAACGGACTTTCCCCCGTCATCGCCACGCTGAACCTCACCGAGACGTATCCGCCGCCGTTGTCCCTGCAGTGAGCCGCGCGCTGTCTCGCCGCTAGTCGAACGCCTGCTCGAGATCTGCGATCAGGTCGTCGACGTGCTCGACACCGATCGACAGGCGCACGAGGTCAGGCGGGCAGAGTGTCCCGAGCCCTTCGACGCTTGCGCGATGCTCGGCCAGGCTTTCGACGGATCCGAGCGACGTCGCGCGCTTGAACACGTGAAGCTTCGCGGTGAAACGCTTCGCCGCTTCCTCGCCATCGGCCAAGCGCAGCGACATCATTCCACCGAAGCCGCCTCGCATCTGGCTGGCCGCGATGGCGTGTCCCGGATGCGTGTCGAGCCCGGGATAGAGGACGTGCGACAGACGCGAATGTTTATGCAGTCGCTCGGCGATCGCCTGCGCGTTCGCACACGCGGCCTTGACGCGCAGAGGAAGCGTGCGCATCCCGCGCAAGAGGAGCCAGCATTCGAAAGGGCCGAGAATAGCCCCGCCGGCGCTGCGCACATCGCGAATCCGCTGCCATAACTCGTCGTCGCGCGCGGTCGCGAGTGCACCGGCGATCACGTCCGAATGCCCGTTCAGGTATTTGGTCGCCGAGTGCATGACGATGCTCGCACCGAGCTCGATCGGGCGTGTCAGTAACGGCGTCGCCGCGGTGGAATCGACGGCCACGACCGCGCCGACTTCGCGGGCAATCGCGCTGGCCGCGGCGATGTCGGTGATGTCCCACGTCGGGTTCGCAGGCGTCTCGATCCAGATAAGGCTCGGCCGCAGATCGCGCGCGAGCTTTGCGAGATCGTCGGTGGATGCATTCGCGTAAAACTGGAGCTCGAGTCCCCACGTCGTTGCGAACTGCGACATCCAGTTGCGCAACCCCCAGTACATGCCTCGCGGGGCGAGGACGCGATCGCCGGGCCGAAGTGCCTGAAAGACCGCTGCGGCCGCCGCCTGGCCGGATGCGAACACCATCGCGGCTGCAGCGCGCTCGAGCGAAGCAATCAACGCCTCGACCTGATCGAACGTCGGATTGTCGGCGCGCGAATAGATGCGACCACCGGGGTAGTTTCCATCGACCCCGCGTTCGTAGGTCGTCGATACGTACAGCGGCGGTACGATATCCCGGTAAGGGACCGTCACGCGACCCATCGCCTGGGCCGCGAGTGTTTCGTCACGTACCTTGCGATCGTCTTCGCTCATCGTCGCCCTCCTTCCGCAGGCTTGCCCGGCGGCAGCTCGCCTCCGTCCGCGGTGTACGCCGGCGGCACGTAGAAGTTCAGCGTCTTCAGCAATTGCCTGCCGGTGTTGCGGATCTCGTGCCGATCCCCGTGCTCGATCAGCAGCAGCGACGCCGGCCGCAGCGGATAGCGACGCCCGTTGATGGTCGCCATGCCGCTGCCGCTCACGACGAAGAGCCACTGGTCGGCACCTGCGTGTCGATTCTTCGCGTTGCCTTCGGCCTTGCCCGGTTCCAGCACCATCTGCGCCGCTTGCGAGCGCCCATTGCCGAGCACCACGTTGAACCCTTTGCCGAACCGAAGCGTTTTGCGTTTCATCGCGCACTCCTCCGATCCGGCAGTTTATAGGCCTGTCCTCCCGATTTCGAGACTCGCGCGTTGGCGCTTCGTCCCGCCTCGTGCTAGTGTCCTGTGCCGCAAATTCGGTCGATAGTTCGGGCGAAATCCGCTCCTTTATCTTCGCAACGACGGGACAGAACAGCGGTTCGCTGCGCTCGACGAGCATCGCGCGTCGGCGGCACCGACGGCGAGCCGCCGCGCCGCACGTGAACAACCGAGGGAGGACAAGAATGAGCCAACGCAAATCCTGGACGCGTCGGGAATGGATCGGTGCGGGCATTGCCGGCGTCGCGGCCGGCGCGCTGCCCGGACGCGCTCGCGCGGCGACGACGCTGCGGTGGGCAACGGTGCTGGCGACGAATCATCCGAGCGTGCAGATGATGGACCGGGTGGCCAAACAGGTGCGCGACGAGACCGGCGGCGCCGTCGAGATCCAGACTTTCCCCGCAGGACAACTCGGCTCGTCACGCGACGTGATCGAGTCGACGTCCACGGGCGCAATCCAGATCGTCGACGAAGGCGCCGCGCAGTTCGGCCAGTTCGTTCCGCAGTTTTCGATTCTCGAAGCGCCGTACATCTGGCGCGATCCCCAGCACGTTCGCCGCGTGCTGGGCTCGTCCATCGTCGACGAGATGAACGCGATGCTCGTCTCGAAGCGTTCGATGCGCGTGATCGGCTCGACGTACTACGGCAAGCGCCATGTGACGTCGGGAACCAAGGCGATCAACACCGTCGACGACATGAAGGGCTTCAAGCTGCGCATCCCCGAAGTCGACACGTTCCGCGCGATGGCCGAGGCATGGGGCGCGCGTCCGACGCCGCTCAACATCGGCGAGCTGTATCTTGCGCTGAGCCAGGGCGCCGTCGACGGACAGGAGAATCCGCTGCCGACGATCCAGAGCAACAAGTTCTACGAAGTGCAGAAGTATCTGGTGCTGACGGGCCACATCATCACGCCGCGCCTCATCGTCGTGAACGAGGCGGCGTGGCAGGCGCTCGGCGCGAAGGAGCGCCAGGTCCTGAAGGCGGCCATCGAAACACACGGGCAGGCGCAGGACAGCGAGATCGTGTCCCAGGAGGGAAAGCTCGTCGACACGTTCAAATCGAGCGGGATGACGCCCATCCAGCCGGACCTCGAAAGCTTTCGCAAGCCGGTGCTTGCGACGCTACCGGCGAAATTCGAGTCGAAATGGGGCAAGGGCCTCTGGGAGCGCATCGCGTCAGCCTGATCACGTCGTCCGACTGGTGACGATCGCCCGCGTTACAGGTCATTAGATGCTGCGCGCGCTCGCCGGCGGCTTCGACCGGGCCGTGGCGCTCGTCGCGTGCGGCCTCGTCGTTGCGCTTCTCGTTTGCGTGGCGCTCGGCGTCGTGACGCGGGCGCTTCGCGATCCGTTCATCTGGACCGACGAGCTTTCGCGCTTCCTGATGGTGTGGCTGGCCGTCTTCGGCTGGGTGCTCGCCACGCGCAAGCGCATCCACGTTCGCATTCGCTTCCTGCAGGACCGGCTGCCGGATCCCGCTCATCGATACGTCGAGATCGGGATCCAGGCGGCGATGACGCTCTTCGGTGCGCTCGTCGCCGCTTACGCCGTCGGGCTCGTCGGCAAGAACCATGATCTCGAAGCGACTTCGCTGCCGATTTCCATGTCGTGGCTTTATGCGCCACTCGTGCTGGGTGGCGCTGTCACTGCCTTGCAGGGCGCAATCGAGGTGATCGGCGCGGTGCGACGCCGATGACCTCGCTGATGATCGAGATCGTCGGCGTCTGGCTCGTCGCGATCCTGATCGGCCTGCCGCTCTTCGCGTCGATGGGCCTCGCGGCCTTTGCCTTCGTTGCATTTGGCGGCCTCTCGGCGTCGATCGTGCCGCAGAAGATGGCGCAGGCTATGAACTCGTTTCCGCTCGTGGCCGCGCCGCTGTTCATCCTGATGGGCAACCTGCTCGGCGCCGCGAAACTCACGGACCGCATCGTTCGTTTCGCAACCTCGCTCGTGGGATCACTGCGCGGCGGCTACGCGCACGCAAGCATCCTGTCCAGCATGATCTTCGCCGGAATGGTCGGCTCCGCGGTCGCGGATGCCGCCGGGACCGGCGCGGTGGAAGTGCGAGCGATGAAAAAGGCCGGCTATCGTCCGGAGACCGCCGCGGCGATCAGCGCAGCCGCCGCGACGATCGGTCCGATCATTCCGCCGAGCCTTCCGATGGTCATCTACGGCGTGAGCGCGGACGTGTCGATCGGACGGCTGTTTCTCGCCGGCGTCGTTCCGGGCGTGCTGATGGGCGTGTCGCTCATGGTCATGGTGGCGATCATCGCGCCGCGCCAGGGACTGCCGCGACACACGTTCGGCGGTCTCTGCGACGTGTGGCTCGCATTCAAGGAAAGCGTGTGGGCGCTGATGGCGCCGGTGATATTGCTGGGCGGCATGTTCAGCGGGCTCTTCACGCCCACCGAGGCGGCGGCTGTCGCCGATCTCTACGCGCTGTTTCTCGGCTTCGTCGTATATCGAACGCTGTCCGTGAAGGACCTGCCGGACATTCTCGTCAACACGGCCGAGACAACGGGCATCGTCGCCGTGCTCGTGATGGTGGCCGGCGCGCTTGGATGGTGCATGTCGATCTCGCGCATTCCGCAGACGCTCGCGCCGGTGATCGTCTCCGCAATCCACCAGCCGCTGGTGTTCCTGTTGGCCGCCAACGTCGTTCTGCTGGCGGTCGGCTGCTTCATGGAAGCGCTGGCGGCGATGCTCATTCTGATTCCGATCCTCGTGCCGGCCGCGATCGGGTTCGGCATCGACCCGGTCCAGTTCGGCCTCATCATGATCTTCAATCTGATTCTCGGGACGATTCACCCGCCGATCGGCGTCGTGCTTTTCGTGGTGGCCCGCATCGCGGAGATTACGTTCGAGCAGATCTCGCGCGCGATCCTGCCGTGGCTCGTGCCGCTGCTGATCGTCCTGGTGGCGATTACCGTATGGCCGCCGCTGACGCTCGGACTGGCCGGTGTGCTGATGGGCAAATGACGCGACCGATGCTTCCTTACGTCAACTCGCTCGTCGCGCTGCGGATCGCCGCCTCGACCTGTTGTCGATCGACCTCCGTGTCTCCCATCACCGTGTCCCAGGAGAGACGCACGTAGGCGGAGCGGTTCCTGCTCTTCAGCACCAGCGTCTGCAGACCGCGCTGCTGGCCGAAGGCGAAATCGGTGGAATATCCAAGAAGATCGTGCACGCCGGCCTCCCAGATCCTGGTCTGGATGGCGTCGATGATCACCGCCATGCGCCGGTGAAATTCGCGCGGCACGTCGAGCGACAGCGGGTCCTTGTCGGTCATCGGAGGGCTTGGCATCCGGCCATTATCACCCCTGTGGCTCCGCGGATGCGATGGAGCGACGGAACGCGGCCGGACGGACGGAGCATGCTCACTCGATCAGCCGGTCGGCGCGCACCAATACCGACTGCGGGATCGGGAGGCCGAGGTCCTTGGCCGTCTTGAGGTTGACGACGAGAAAATAACGATTGGGTTGCTCCACCGGCAAATCACCCACCTTCGCGCCCCGGAGCACCTTGGCCACGTACTCCCCGGCGAGGCCGAAGCTTTCCCGGGGATCACTGCCATAGGACATCAATCCACCGGCCTCCACGACCGAATCGAACTCGTACATCGCCGGGATTCGGTGCGCTGCCGCATAGTCGATGACGCGGCGCCGGTTGAGCGTAGTCAACGCATCGGTCACCATCATCAACGCGTCCGGCGGCGTGCGAGTCATCGCCTCCAGCGCAGCATTGAAGTCATCGGGCTCGCGGACACCGAGCGGCTCGATGCCGAGGTGCAGCGTTTGCGCCGCGCGCTCGATCTGTCGATACCGCAGCGTCATCGCGTTGTCACCGGCATTCCACAGGACCGCTACGCGCGCAATGGCCGGCACGACTTCCTTCAGGATTTCGAGGCGCTTCGCGCTCAGCACGGCGGCAGGATCGTTGATCCCGGTCACGTTGCCTCCGGGACGGCTAAGACTGGAGACGAGGCCCGTTTCCGCAATATCGCCCCCATTCACGACGATCACCGGAATCGTGGACGTCGCCTGCTTTGCGGCCGCGGCGGCCGGACCTCCGCTGGTCACGATTGCATCCACGTGAAGCGCGATGAGTTCGGCGGCAAGTGCGGGCAAACGCTCGTTATGCGCCTCGGCCCAGCGACACTCGTAGCCGAGGTTCTTGCCGTCGATGAATCCGGCGGCCTGCAACGCGGTGCGTAAGGGCGCCGGGGGACCACCGTCCGGCGGGCGGGTCATGCCCGTGAGGAATCCGACGCGCCACGACCTGCCCGCCTCCTGCGCGTCGGCGCTTCGCCACGCGCCAACCAGCGTGATACCGACGGCACCCAGAAAGACTCGTCGTTCCATCCAGCAATCGGTCCCGCTCAAGGTGGACAACCTCAATCCTACGCCGCACCCACGCGGCAATCACGAACGGATCACCTGGGCCATGAGGACGCCCGATCCCGCGCAGTTGCGCACGTCGGCCAATTGGCGGACGATGCGCCTCGCGGTCGGCTGTCGGCGCAGCAGGTGCGTCCTGACCGTGCCGGCGACCTTGCCGCATAGTAGCCGCTGACTGCTGGTTGTTACGCGACGATGCACATGAGTTTGCCGTCTTCGCCCGGATCCGCATGACGAGTGACATCAGATATCGCGTCTTCTCGAATCTCTACAAGGATTCGGTTGCGCTGATGCAGGTCGGCGCGGCGCTCCGCAAGCGTGCCGGCATCGCGGAAGCCTCGTGCATCATGGCCACGCCGGCGAATCTCGCGCAATTGCAGCACGCGAACCTGGCCGTCGATGCGGACGTTCATCCCTCGGACCTGCTCGTCGTCGTGCGCGGCGACGGCACCGCATGCGATGAGGCGATCGAGGCGGCCGCAAGCCTGCTGGAAGGCACGGCGGCCGGCAAATCCGGCCAATCGAGCGGCGCGTTTTCGTTGCCGGTGACGAGCATCGCCGCCGCCGTCGAGTCGACCCCCGACGCGGATCTCGCGCTCATCTCCGTCCCCGGCGAATACGCAGCAGCCGAAGCGATGAAGGCGCTGTCGCTCGGACTGCACGTGATGCTGTTCTCCGACAACGTCTCGATCGACGAGGAACGCTCGGTCAAGCGCCATGCGGAAGATCGAGGGCTGCTCGTCATGGGTCCCGACTGCGGCACGGCAATCATCAACGGCATTCCGCTGGGCTTCGCGAACGTCGTTCGTCGCGGCAGCATCGGTCTCGTCGCCGCATCCGGAACGGGCCTGCAGGAAGTGACGTGCCGCATTCACAACCGCGGCGCCGGCGTAAGCCAGGCAATCGGTACCGGTGGGCGCGACCTTCACGAAGAGATCGGCGGACTGACGATGCGCGCGGCGCTCCGTGCGCTCGGGGACGACAACGCGACCGAAGTCATCGTACTGATCTCGAAGCCTCCGGCTGCCATCGTCGCATCGCAAGTGCTTGCGCTCGCCGCCGCATCGCGCAAGCCCACGGTCGTGCACTTCCTGGGCGCCGCTGCCGGCAGCGTTCGCGGCGAGAAGCTCCATGCGGCCGATTCACTTGCCGAAGCAGCGGACATCGCCGTTGCGCTTGCCAAGGCTCACGGGAGCTCGACGTCAGCGCCATCGACGGCACGTGGCAAAGGCGAAGCCGCACACGCCGGCGGTTCGCGCGCCGCAAGCGAGCTCGACGGCCTCGCGCCGACACAGCGCAGCGTCCGCGGCTTGTTCACCGGCGGCACGTTCTGCTACGAAGCGCAGCTCGCATTCCTGCGCCGCAATCTTCCTTGCCGGTCGAACGCGCCGGCACCCGGCGCGGCCGCCGTCGACGGCTCGATGAGCGGCCATGTTTTCATCGACATGGGCGACGACGAATACACGCGCGGGCGCCCGCATCCGATGATCGATCCGTCGCTGCGCAATGCGGCGATTCGAGACGCGGGACACGATCCGACGATCGCCATCCTGCTGTTCGACGTGGTCCTCGGCTTCGGCGCGCACCCGAGCCCGGCGGACGAACTCGCGGATGCGCTGCGCGACGCACAGCGAACGGCAGCCGCGAACGGCCGCAAGCTCGTTGCGATCGGCCACGTGTGCGGCACGGACGGCGACCCGCAGGATCGCGCCGCGCAGTTACGCACGCTCGCGGCTGGGGGGGCGCGCGTTGCGGACAGCAACATCGAGGCAGCCTCGCTTGCGGCAGAGCTCGCCGCTGCCCTCGCCGAACGGACCGCAAAATCGCCATGAAGCCGCTCTTCAAGCACACGCTGAAGGTCGTCAACGTCGGCCTCGCGAGCTTCGGCGACAACGTCGAAGGTGCCGGCGGCGACTGCGTGCCGACAAGCTGGCAGCCGCCCGCGCAAGGCGACCGCGACGCCGGCTGGGCGCTCGCGCAAATACTCAACCGTCCGGCGGTCGAGGAAGCGAATCGCGCAGCGTTCGCGCGGTTGCTCGACGCGCAGCCCGTCGTGGTCGACATCGGCGTCGCGCGCGATGTCATCCCCGCAATGGGGTCGGGACGCCGCCTGATCCTGCATGCCGGACCGCCGATCGGGTGGTCCGCGATGTGCGGACCGATGCGTGGCGCGATCCTCGGCGCGATCCTCCTGGAAGGATGGGCGGAAACGCTGGATGCCGCGACGCGTCTCGCCGATTCCGGAGGTGTCGCGCTCGAGCCCAATCACCATCATGGCGCGGTCGGGCCGATGGCGGGAATCATCAGTCCGTCGATGCCGCTATGGATCGTCGAGAACAAGCGCGGCGGCAATCGCGCCTTCAGCAACTTCAACGAAGGCCTTGGCAAGGTGCTGCGCTTCGGCGCAAACGATCGAAGCGTCATCGACCGCCTGCGCTTCATCGCCCGCGACGTCGCCCCAACGCTTCGCGCAGCGCTGGCGCGACTCGGCGGCATCGAGGTCAAGTCGCTGATGGCGCAGGCGCTCACGATGGGCGACGAAGTCCACAACCGCAACGCCGCCGCAACGTCGCTCCTGTTCAAGCGGCTCGTGCCGGCGCTGCTCGCCTCCGATGTTCCTCGAGAGCGCGCCGCGGCGACGCTCGAGTTCATCGCCGGCAACGCCCACTTCTTCCTCAATGTCTCGATGGCGGCATGCAAGGCGATGCTCGACGCGGCGGCCGGCGTTCCGGGAAGCTCGATGGTGACGGCCATGTCGCGCAATGGCGTCAACTTCGGCATCCGCCTTTCGGGCACGGGCGATCAATGGTTCCAGGCACCGGCAAACCCTGTCGACGGTCTCTACTTCCCCGGATATTCGCTGGCCGATGCTGCCGCGGATCTTGGCGACTCGTCGATCACCGAGACCGCGGGCGTCGGCGGCTTCGCCATGGCCGCGGCGCCGGCGATCGTGAAGTTCGTGGGCGGCTCGGCCACCGACGCGCTGCACCACAGCCTCCGCATGCGCGCGATCACGATCGGCACGAACCCGACGTTCACGCTGCCTGCGCTGGACTTCGCGCCGGTCGCTGCCGGCATCGACGCCCGCAAGGTCGTCGATCGCGGCATCCTGCCTGTCATCAACAGCGGCATCGCGCATCGCGAGGCGGGCGTGGGCCAGATCGGCGCGGGGATCACGTCGGCGCCGATGCGATGCTTCAGTGCCGCGGTCGTGGCGCTTGCGCAGGGCGTTGCGCGATGACGCAGATTGCGGTCGTCGCGGTGGGCGGAAATGCGCTGATCCGCGACGACCAGCACACCGCGCTCAACGATCAGTACGACGCCGTTTGCGCAACGGCCGTTCACATCGTCGACATGGTGAAAGCCGGGTGGAACGTCGTCGTCACGCACGGCAACGGGCCGCAAGTCGGATTCATCCTGCGCCGGTCCGAGATCGCGGACGGGCAGGTGCCGACCGTTCCGATCCGCTATGCCGTCGGCGACACGCAAGGCGCCATCGGCTTCATGTTCCAGAATGCGTTGGGCAACGAGCTCGCAAGGCGCGGCATCGTCAAGCGCGTCGTGACGATCGTGACGCAAACGCTCGTCGATCGCAACGATCCGGCGTTCGCCCGTCCCGACAAGCCGATCGGCTCGTTCATGCCGGAGGAGCTCGCGCGCCGGTTCGAGCGCGATCTCGGCTGGTCGATCATGCCGGATTCGAACCGCGGATGGCGCCGGTGCGTGCCCTCGCCGCAGCCCGTGCAAATCGTCGAGGCGCCGGTCATCGCGAGTCTCGCGCGCGAGGGCGTGCTGGTCATCGCGTGCGGAGGCGGCGGCATTGCCGTTGCGCAAGCGAACGACGGCGAGCTGCACGGTGTGGAAGCGGTCGTGGACAAGGATCGCGCCTCGGCGCTTCTGGCAATCGAGATGGACGCCGATCTGCTGATGATTCCCACGGGAGTCGAGCGCGTCGCGCTCCGTTTCGGCAAACCCGACCAGCAATGGCTCGACCGGATCGGCATCGAGCAGGCGAAACGCTACGCGGCCGAGGGCGAGTTTGGCGAAGGCAGCATGCAGCCCAAGATAGAAGCGCTGTTGACGTATGTGGGCAGACGTCGAGGGGGACGCGGTGTGATCACCAATCCCGAGAGCATGGCGCGCGCGCTGCGGGGCGAGACCGGCACCTGGATCGAAGGCTGATCGCCCCATGACGAACAGCATTCTGCTTGCAGTGAACGGCACGCTGATGCGGGGGCTCGAGCTCAACCCGAACCTCGTCAACAACGGAGCGACCTTCGTGCGCGAGGACGCGACCGACGCGTGCTATCGGATCTGGTCGATCGACGACCGCCATCCGGCCATGCTGCGAACGCCGGGTGAAGGCACGAACGTCGCCGTCGAAATCTGGGACGTGCCGGCCGAGGGCATCGCGAAGATCCTGCTCTCCGAGCCGCCGGGACTCGCGATCGGCAAAGTCGTGCTGCGCGACGGATCGATCGTCCTCGGCGTGCTGGGCGAACCGTTTCTGTGCAAGGACAGGCGGGAGATCACGCAGTACGGCGGCTGGCGCGCTTACATTGCGTCCCGGCGCACGTAACGACAGGGAGAAATGGCCATGGCAACGATCGTCGCAGCGGATGCGAACCCACGTTTGTGGGTCGTGGGGGACTTGAACGGCTTCTTCGGCTTGTTCACGAACGTGCTGCTGAACGTCATCGTTCTCACCGGACTGTGTCTCGGCGTCGTGCAACTGCCGGCGGACACGGTGTTCGGCCGCATCCTGCCCGCGCTTGGCATCGCGCTGCCGCTCGGCAACCTGTTCTACGCGTATCTCGCGTTTCAATTGAGCAAGCAGGAAGGACGCAGCGACGTGACGGCGATGCCCTATGGCCCGAGCGTGCCGCACATGTTCATCGTCGTGTTCCTGATCATGCTGCCGACGTACCTCGCGACGAAGGACCCGCTCGTCGCGTGGCGCGCGGGCCTCGCGTGGTGCTTCATCATCGGCATCATCGTGCTGATCGGCGCGTTCGTCGGGCCGAGGATCCGCGCGCTGACGCCTCGCGCGGCAATGCTCGGCACGCTCGCCGGGATCTCGGTTGCTTTCATCTCGATGCGTCCGGCGTTCCAGATGTGGGAAATTCCGTGGATCGGCCTCGTCTGCTTTGCGCTCGTCCTGATCGCGTGGACGGCGAACATCCGCCTCCCCGGCGGCGTTCCAGGCGGTCTTGCAGCGGTCATCGTCGGGTCCGTGATCGGCTGGGTCGTCTCGCTGATCGGCTGGAGCGACTACATGCAGACGTCCGCAGTCGCGAAGTCGTTCGAGCAGTTCGGACTGCGCGTGCCGATGTTCTCTTCGGACGTCTGGCAGGGCCTCGCGCAGGTTGCGCCGCTGCTCGTCACGGCCATTCCGCTCGGCATCTACAACTTCACCGAAGCGATGAACAACGTCGAGAGCGCTGCGGCTGCCGGCGACAACTACAACCTGCGCAAAGTCCTGCTCGCCGACGGCGTGGGCGCGATCGTCGGCTCGATGCTCGGCAGCCCGTTTCCGCCCGCCGTCTACATCGGCCACCCGGGCTGGAAGGCGGTCGGCGGCCGCATCGGCTACTCGCTCGCCACCGGCGTCGCGATCGCCATCGTCTGCTTCCTCGGCCTCACTGCGCTCCTTCTTGCAGTGATCCCGCTCGTTGCGATCCTGCCGATCCTGCTCTACATCGGGCTCGTCATCGGCGCGCAGGCGTTCCAGGTGACGCCGAAGAGTCATGCACCGGCCGTCGTGCTCGCGTTGATTCCGAACATTGCGGAGTGGGCGAAGACGCAAATCGACGGCGCACTCGCAGCGGCGGGCACGTCGGCGGCGCAGGTCGGCATGGCCAAGCTCGCGGCAACCGGCGTGCTTTACCGCGGACTGGAATCGCTCGGCGGTGGGTCCGTGCTCGCGGGAATGATTCTCGGCGCGATCGCCGTGTTCATCATCGACAACCGGTTGCGGACGGCCGCGGCGTGGGCGTTTGCGGGCGCGATACTCGCCTTCGTCGGACTGATCCACGGTGCGCAGCTCGGCTGGGCCGTGTCGCCGATGGTCGCGCTCGGTTACGCGCTGTTCGGTGCGACGTGCCTGATGCTCGGGGCGCGTGCGCCCGATGCTCCGGCAAATGCAGCAGCGAGTGAATGACCGTGCCTTGGAAACTACACGGCCTTTCGTGACGAGGTCGCGCCGGGACACAGTCGTGGGCGCCGACGTGCGAGCGTGCGGCGGCGCGCCTCGGCGATGAGCAAACAGCCTGTCGACGCCGATCGGAGAGAGCGTTATGAGCAGTGCCACGATGAATGCCGAACCCTACGAGTTCGAGTTCGATCCGAAAACCACCGCGTTGCTCGTCATCGACATGCAGCGCGATTTCGTCGAGCCGGGCGGATTCGGCGAAGCGCTCGGCAACGACGTCTCGCCGCTGCAGGCGGTGATCGCTCCATGCAAGCGGATGCTCGATGCAGCGCGCGCCCGGGAGATGCTGATCATCCATACGCGCGAGGGCCACAGTCCGGACCTCGCGGATTGCCCGCCCACCAAGATCGTGCGCGGGCGCGGCGAGAAGCGCATCGGCGATCCCGGCCCGATGGGTCGCATCCTCGTGCGCGGCGAGCGCGGTCACGACATCGTGCCCGATCTCTATCCCAGACCCGGCGAGGTCGTCGTCGACAAACCCGGCAAAGGGGCGTTTTGCGCGACCGATCTCGACCTGATCCTGCACAACCGGGGCATCAAGTCGCTGATCGTTTGCGGCGTCACGACGGAAGTGTGCGTGAACACGACGGTCCGCGAAGCGAACGATCGCGGCTATGAATGCGTGGTGCTCTCCGATTGCGTCGGCTCGTATTTCCCCGAGTTCCAGCGCGTCGCGCTCGAGATGATCAAGGCGCAGGGCGGAATCTTCGGATGGGTGTCGGACTCGAAGCGGGCGCTGCAGGCCCTCGGGGGGTAGACGACGCCCGGCATCTCGTGGAGCGGGCGAAGCATGCTCGCAGAAGGTGTGCAGCGACGTTCGTGATCACCACCTCCATCACGCGTCGAGGTCCCGAATCCTGCAGCCGTTGAGCTCGGCAAGGATGCCGGGAAGCACCGGCATGAACCGCTCGCCGTGTCCCTGGACATTGGCGAGCAGATACGTCTGGTTGACAGCCTGCGCGATGAACGACGTCGACGCCGCGCTCTCCGCGAGCCGCGTGTAGAACCGCATGTCCTTGCCGGCGATGCGGAGCGGCCCCTTCAGGTGACTCGCGTCGCCTTCCAGCACCCACGGCATCACCATCTGGAACATCCGGCTGTT
>Ga0105248_10003530_pt1 | contig 17343 bp, 16 predicted proteins | sample KBSS34metaG_FD_81524 | JGI IMG/M metagenome (GOLD analysis project Ga0105248, IMG submission 81524) | Switchgrass rhizosphere microbial communities from Kellogg Biological Station, Michigan, USA - KBS S3-4 metaG | ecosystem: Host-associated > Plants > Roots > Rhizosphere > Soil | place... | reverse complement strand
CGTTCGGCGCGAGGTTGTTACCTATGTCCTAGGCGGTGCGCGTCAAGATAGTTGTCGCGCCAACGGTGCGCGTTCGGGGTTAAGAACGACCGGCCCGACGGGCAGCCAGTTACGCGTGCGGCCGCTCCAGCGCTCCGGGTTGGCTCGACGCATGCGTTCGTATAGCTCGTGCCGACCGGCAAGGACGGCGCATTCGCGACCGTGATGGCGCTGATCGGGTGTCACGTACCGGATCGCGCTGTGGCGGTGCGTGCCGTTGTACCAATCCACGAAGCGAGTCACCCAGCGGGTCGCAGACGTGAGATCGGCGAACGGCAGACGTGGGTACGCCGGCGTGTGCTTCAGGGTTCGAAATAGTGCCTCTGAATACGCGTTGTCGTCAGAGACATGGGGGCGGCTGAACGAGGGAATCACGCCCAGCCACTGCAAGGTCGAGATCATCGGTGTTGCCGCGCATCGCCTTGCCATTGTCGGAGTGCAGTACCAGGCCGAGCGGGTCGACGTTGCCTTCTGCGCAAGTTCGGCGAATGAGCGTAGCAGCGACGTCCGCCGTTTCGCGTTCGGCGATCTGCCAGCCAACGATGCGACGGCTCCAGACGTCGATGATCAGGTAGAGGTACAGGTACGCTCCACGCAACGTGGTGGGCAGCCAGGTGATGTCCCAACTCCATACCTGGTTCGGACCAGTCGCCTGATGGACTGTGGAGGCGCGAGTTACATGTGTACATCCCGTCGTCCGCCGCTTCGTGCGCAGACCGAGTCGGTGTGCAGCCTGTACATGGTCGATTCGGACGCGAGGTACAGCCCTTCATCGGCAAGCTGAGGAACCAGCTGCTTCGGCGACAGGCCGGCATAGCGCGAACGGTCAGCACGGTCACCACCTGTGCTTCCTCGACCGGGGCCAGCGCATTGCTTGGCCGGTGTTGCGGTCCACAGCGCCGGTCCCCGATTTCGGGATCCGCACGCCAGCGCCCGACGGTCCGAGCCGAGATCCCGAGCAGGTCACACGCAGGCGCCAGTGACGCGCGCCTGCGGCCTGCGCTTCGGCGACGAGATCGACAATCACTTCTCGTTCTGCCCGTTCGTGTCGTCGTCCTCGTCCTCCCCATACAGAGTGTCCACTTTTTTTTTGAGAATGAGCAGCGCCGCGGCTTCCGCCAGCGCCTTCTCTTTGCGAGCAAGCTCGCGCTCGAGTTGGCGAATACGCTTGCTTGTCGATGTCGAGGCTATGCCACCCTCGTCGAGCGCGAGGCGCAATTGCTCGTACTCGGCGCGCTTCACCCCTTCCCGTTCAAGGTAGGCGGTCAGCTCCTCGCCGTCGAGCCGGCACGCCTCGGCGAGGACACGCACTTTCTGTTCGATGGTCCACATGCGCACGGGCTTCGGTCTGTCGGCCACGAGCGGCAGACTACGCGCCTCCTGCAGCCACCGCGACAGGTTCTGCTGGTTAACGCCTGTCTCGCGAGCTAGCTGTGTGGCGCTCACAGCGTTCTTCCCAGTGAGTCGCTCGACCATCTTCTGCCTAAAGGCCACCGAGAATGGTTTGCTCATGTCATCTCGAGTTGTCGCCCCTCAGGGGTTCAACTTGGGATGACGCGACAACTATCCTGGCACAGGGGGTAGGTACGACCTGTTACCTATGTCTCCGGAACGGACATTGATTGCTTGGTAAGCCGTGGCGGACTCGAACCCCCGACCAACGGACTAAAAGGTCGAAACTTAGGTCATTTTTAACGTGTATTGGCCCCGCCCTTCCCCGTAGATGCACGCAGATGCGCGCCGAGTTTGTCACGTTTTTGTCACGGTCGCGGGAACGCTAAGCCTCCCAATCGATGGCCCGCGGCCCGAGGATAACTGTTGAGCGGCCCGTTGACGTGACGCCGATGCCCTATCTTTCCGCTGTCGGTTCAGCGAAGCGATCGTGCTGTAGTTCGACCTCCTCACCGGCTAAGGTGTACAGACGTGCTGTACCTGCTCGACAGCCTCCTTCAGAGAACTCATCGGCAGGTCGAAGCACGGGAGGCGACGCATCCACTGCACGAGGCGCTCGACGCGCGTTTCGTCGAGGAGCTCGGGCAGCGACGTGCACTGTTCGAGCAGACGGCGCAATGCCGCCGACGGCGTCATCGGCTGCAGCGCCGTCCGCGCGTTCGGATCGTAGCGAGGGAAGATCAGCCAGCGCGCCGGAAGTGCCACGTCCGCAGCACAGCGGCCTCTCGCCGGCGCTACATAACGCACGGTCTTGCCGTCGTCTCGCATGTGCACGTCCAGAGCTGCCACCTCTGGCCGAAAGCGCTCGACAACCGGAACGGCGGGGGGCTTGATCCCGATCGAGAGCGGAAACGGATGCACTGCAAGCGTCTTATCGTCGAGAAGAGCCACCTCATCCGAGAGGTAATCGAAGCCCGACTCGACCAGAGCGAGCGTCAACGTCGACTTACCGCTGCCCGACGGTCCGGGCAAGAGCAGGCATTTATCGCCGCGTGCGACGACGCCGGCATGGATCTCCATGAAGTACGACGAGCGAGCGCGAGCCATTTGCGCTATTAGATGCTTGACGACTGGCGCCAGTCCTTGGAGCGTGCGCGCGTAGCCGCGCACGACGAGTTCGTCGAGGATCACGTGTCCTTCTTCCGTTTCCACCACGTCCAGGGACACGCTGGTTTCCGTCGGGTCATGCTCGACCCGTAGGTGCGTTAACACTGGGTGCACGCGCGCAGCTTGCGCCGCGGATGCGTAACGAATTCGCACATGGGTTGCGAGCATGCGGTAGCAGCATTCGATCGGCGGCGCATCTGCCTGCTGCAACTTCCTGGCGACGGCGAGATCGAGCGCCGTGCGATCGCCCGCGACAGCGGTCGTGAGCATCGAGTCGGCCAGCGGCATGGCCATGTCGCGACGTGAAGCGCGTTTTTGCAGCCGATTGGCCTGCGCGTCGATTTCAGTTGGATCGAGCATCGTGAAAACGCCGCGCACTTCGAGGTCGACGTTGAGTTCGATGGCTGTCGCGCACGGATCCCGCGCGAACGCGCTGCGCAGTCGAGGATTGACGATCAGCCGGGTCAGCGCGACCTCGAATGGGACAGGCTCCTCCGGCAACAGTCCCGGCTGTTCGATATAGCCCGCTCCCCGCCATTGAGCGAGCAGCCGAGCAACATCCGCCTGCGCCCGGATGCGATCAACGCCAAACACCTCCGCGTAGCGCTCGACGATCTCGGCATCGGTGCTCGCCTCTTCGACAGAGCACCAAACAAATGTCGCCGGGGCATTGAAGATATACAACTCCTGGCGTTCGGGGGCGAAGAACACGCCTTCTTGGCCGAGAACGAATAGACGCCCATCGCCGGTAGTGCGGACCGATGAACCGGATGGACGCGACGCGCGATCCAGCTCTTCCATCAAGCGGTCAGCGCCTTGAGGCGCAACAGTTCGCAAGTGATCACGCACGTGGGCGGAAAACGAGCTTCCCATTGCAGCGTAATCACATCGGGTGCATGCGCGCGCAGCACGCCTTCGATCAGGCGCCAGTCGTCCTCGGTGACCGGCGCATCATGCGTATCGTCGAAGCGGCCGTCCACCTGTCGACAGCCACCGACATGCAGGTGGGCAATACGTCTTGTATCGATTGCCGCGAGCCATTCGTGGGAATCGAAGCGATGATTACGCGCGTTGACGACCAGCGCGCAGAGGTCGAGCGAAAGCTCACATCCGGTCAGTTCGCAGAGCCTTGACAGGAACTCGGGCTCGGGAATCCCGCCGGCGACCGCGAGTGGTGATGCAACATTGCGGATGAGCAGCCGAGTCCCGCAAGCGGACATCACGTCTCGCGCTCGCGCGGCGACCCGCTCTAGCGTGTGCCGATTCAGAGATGTCGGGCAGGGCTTTCCAAGGTCGAGGCCGTCAGCGAAGCGAAAGCCGAGGTGGTCGGTAATCCACAGCGCTTGGGTCTCCGCCGCGAACGCCGCAATCGGTGCAACGACCGACGCATCCCAGGCAGGCGACGCGAGCGAAAGAAGCTCGGTCCGAACGATGAGCGGATGACGCGCGCACAAAACATTCGCCAAGGCCCGCGCGTCGCCGAAAAAGCGCTCAGCGAGAATCTCGACGCACTGGACCTCGGGCGGCGCTTGCTCGAGCCACGGAGCGAGGGCCGGGTGAAACGAAACGCCGACGCGCGTCAACGCTTTACGTGCGGCGCGCGGCCGGCGATTAACGACCGATCAGGACGATCCAGAGCCGCCGGATGCCGGCACTTGCGCTTGCGCGTCCTTGTAGTTGGCCGCCATGAGCAGCGCAACCGCGGGCGCAGCCGCGCTTGCCTTGCCGATCTTCTTGATAAACTCCCGCCGCGCATCGGCTTCGGTGGCGTCCACGGGCATCGACTGCTGCGAGTTCTGATCCATGATCCCCCCGATCGATAGGAACATCGCGGACGATATACGAAACGGCGTGGAGACGCTACCGTGAGCGCCGTTCGCCGCCAGCCTCGGCTGCGCATTCTCCGAAGCCGCGGTACTGTTGACTACATCGAACGCCCCGCTTTTGGGCTTGCCCGGTAACCTCCCTTGAGCGAAGCGCGGTCGACGCGAGTCGCCGTCATCGGCGCGGGTCAGTTGGCCACGGCGGTCGTGTCACGGCTGCAAGTCGGCCGAGGCCTCGCGATTGCGAGCGCAACGACGCAGAACGCCATCCCCGCTTCCATGCTGCGGGACATGCGCTTGCTCGTTCTGTGCATGGATAGCGCGAACGCATCGATTGCAGCGTTCGTGTCGGGCGGCCGGAATGCCCGTATACCGACGATCGCGGCATGGATCTCGACGCGAGAGATCGTTGTCGCAACCGACCTCGATGGGCGAGACAATCGGACGTGGCCGCCACTCGGATGCCAGGAGTGCGCGCGGCTGCATGGGTCTCCGGAGGAGGACGGGCCGGCCGATCGGATCTTGGTTCCCAAAACCCAATGCACGCATGCGAGCGCGGACCTCCACATCGCCGCGCAGATCACCGTACTTGCGGCGTGCAACGCGCTCGACGTCCTGCGAGTACGTCGACCGTACGACACGCGCGCCACGGCGATCGACCTCGTGCACCGCAGCGTCATCGCGGAGCCCGTGCGTCCGCATCACGCTTGTTCGGTTTGCTTTCCGGTCGCGTCAGGCGCGCGCGACAATCTACGCCACGCCGTGCTCCGCTTGCGCGAGCGGATCTTTGAGTCACCAGCCAATGTCGTGGACAATGCGACGTTGAGCGAACGCCTGCGCATGCTCACCGGCCGCCGCTTCACGTGCTTCGATCCCCCTCAAGCTGCGCCGCCACGCGATCGGCATCGTGTCTGGCGTTTTTTCCGCGCGCGCGGTGTCGACCCCAAGGACAACGCGCTTGCAAACGCCGCGTCAACGGCTGTGCACCGAAGGCGCGATCGCGACGACACCAGTGGGGACACGCATGTAGGTACCGGCTTCGATCTCGATCATTCCGCGACAGCCGATGCCATTGCGCTGGCCGAAGGTCTCGAGCGCCTCTTCGCGCTCTCATTCCGGCCGAAAGAGCGGATCGTCGCTGCACGTTACAGCGACGTCGCCGGGAACGCGCTCGATCCTCGGCTATTTCCGCTATTCGATGACTCGCAGTACGCGGCACCGGACTTCCCGCTCTCGCGCTTCGATCCTGATGCATTGACCGACTGGGTCTGGGGGTTGGATGTCCTTAAGGGGCGGCCGCTTCTTGTTGCCGCGGACCTCGTCTTCGGGACGCGCGCGCCAGGGCGCATTTATCAAGCAAACAGTAATGGCGCGGCTTGCCATCACAGCCTTGTTCAGGCTGTTTTGAATGGCATCTTCGAAACGGTCGAGCGCGACGCGCTGATGGTCGCTTGGCTAAACCGGCTATCGTTGCCGCGTGTAGCGATTCGGGACGGCGATCCTGACCCGTGGTGCGTGCGCAGGACGCTCGCGCAGCTGGACTTCGATGTCGAGCATGTGGATCTCACCACCGATCTCGGCATCCCGGTGCTTTTGGCCGTACTGCGTGACCGATGCAATCCAGACTTCTTCATGCTTGACATGGTTGCGTCGACCGACTGTGATGCACAGCTACGGAAGCTATACCGAGAGTTGGCGCAGTTCGTGCGCCCGTACCTTGCCGATCGCTACGCATTGTCGAACGCGTGCACGAACGACGACGATCAAGACCGCATTGCCACCTTCCCCGATCATGTCGCGTATTACCAGTCGGCGAAGCGGAATCACGAGGCGAACTTCCTGACCGCGAATCCAGTGGAGAATCCGTTTGGATTCGGCGCCTATCTCGATGCAGCAAGCGATCGCCGGATGCTTCTTCGCACCTTGGTCGCGCGACTTGATGAACGTGGGCACTCGACGATCGTCGTCGACTGCACACCGCCGCTGGTGCGAGACGCCGGCATGAACGCGGTCAAGGTGCTCGTGCCCGGACTGCAGCCGCTCAACTGCGAACATCGACTACGGACGCTGGGCGGCGAGCGCGTGGTGTCCGTGGCGCAGCGCCTCGGATACGCGCCGCGGCGACGTACCATCAATGAGCTCAATCCCTGGCCCCATCCGTTCTGGTGAACGGCAAAGCCTTCATGACAGGGGAATGCTACCGGCTGTCTCCCTACTGCGTTTTCTCCCTGGGGGCCAACGGTAAGAGCGTTCACGTTGTTCACGGACTTTATGGGAGCCGGTTCGAGATTGCGGCCGATCTCTTCGGTCGATTGTTTGAAGACCCGGAGAGAATCGTCCCGGACGAGGTCGCAGCAGCCGTGCCGCCCGCTGCCGCAGCGATCGCCACGCTCATTGAAGAGAAATTGCTCATCCCTGCTGATGAAGCGGATGCCCTCGCTGCATCGGATCCGTTTATCGATCGCCTGAGCCCTCTCGAGCTCGCGTTCCACAGGGGCTTCGGTGAAGGTGGCTTCGTCCGGGAAGACATCGACCCGACGGCCATTCCGCCGGCGACGAAACCACCGCTTGGCACCGAGGTTATTTCTCTTGCATCGCACGCGACCGGCGAAGACGAGATATCGCTGCGCACTTGCCTCGAGCAACGCCGTTCTTCACGTGCATTCGGGCCGGGTGCGCTGTCACGTGCGCGGTTCGAGCGCTTCCTCGAGCTCACGTGCCGGGCGAAGGCGCTACGCGAAACGCCGGGGCTCGGCTGGGTATCGGTGCGTAATTATCCGAGCGCGGGTGCGCGCTACCCGCTCGAGATCTACCCGATCGTCTTGTCGGTGGACGGTCTCACCGAGGGCATTTACCACTATCGCCCCCTGGGCCACCGACTCGAAGCAGTCCCATCCGACCGGGCGCACCGCGATGCACTGTGCGACGCCGCATGCCATCGCATGGGAACGCACAATCGACCGGCAGCGCTTTTCATCATTACTGCGGTCTTCGCCCGAACGTGCTGGAAGTACCGCGGCATGTCGTATCACGCGATACTCATGGAGACCGGTGCGCTGTACCAGACGATGTATCTGGCGGCCGCGGCCCTCGATCTCGCGCCTTGCGCCATCGGCGCGTTCCCGGAGCGCGCTACAGCGGAGATGCTCGGCATCGACACGCGTGATGAGGCGCAGGTCGGTCTCTTCGCGCTCGGTAACCGCGACGATGCGCCGCCTCGCCCGCGCATTGTCGCGGTCCAACGGGATACGAAGTCACCGTTCGCCACCGATGCTCCCGACGGTGTCATCGAACTGCGTTTCGAAGACGGGACACGGCAAGTGGTTCCCCGTGCGGAACTGACTCTCGCTCGCTCGCCGGATGGCACGATTTGCTGCTGCATCGGTCGCCGCTGCGATATCGCGGACATTGCCGACCAGTGCCGCGACGACGCGTTGCTGCTGCTGCAAAGTTCCATGCCGAAACCAGGACGCGATTGAGCGAGCCCATCGCTAAGGGGCGATGTGTGCTGATACGCGCCGGTTCCCGCGCCGGCGACGCTTCCACGCGACGTGCAGCGGTAAGGCGACGTAGTCATGCCCGAGCTTGAGCGGAACGTAGAACCACGACAGTGACGATGGAAGCGAACACATGCGGTAATGCTGCTCGGTAGGCGTAAACGTCGTGCGCAACGTGCAGTGAATGCGATCGACCGCGCGCTCGCGCATGTCGCGGCGCAGCCGGTTCAATGCCGCACTGGACGCGAATTCCTCACTGTTAAATAGGCGATCAATGATTATCTGCGAAACGCGCGAGAGGCCGCGATCACCGGCGACCGCCGCGCGGGTGCCATCGGGCAGCGGCTTGGCGAGTACCGTATGAGCGAGTTCGAGTCCGAGGAGCATCATGCGGAGCAGGCCACGCGAACGCATCTCGTCCAGGATGTCGGCCAATTCGAGATCGGAGAACTTGTCGACGAGCGCTGCTACGTCCGCGATCCACTGAAGCCGTGTCCACCCGTGCTTGGAACCATGAATGCATAGCACCGGTAGCAGGTCGGCAAGGCCCAAAGTGGGAACCGATCGGCCTGCAACGTCCACTCGACGGGCACGCTGCCACATGCGCGGGTAATCGAGGTCGATTGCCATGGTCTTCGGCGCCACAGCCCAGTGCGGCTCGACGTACACGTTGTCTCGCTTGCGAAGAAACGCATATTCGCACTGGTATCGAAGGTAGCCGCGATGCTCGCTCGAGGTCATCGGTCGGCCAATATCGAATTCCGTGCATTCGCGATAGTCCAGCGCCTCGAGTGTTACACGTGCCGCGTCGAGATCGGACCAGCGCACGAGCAGGTCGAGATCGCCAGCGCGCCGCGTCGTATAGTCGCCCGTCGTGAGTGCGGCAAGCGTGGGGCCCTTGAAGGACAACGCAGTGACGTTGCTTGCGTCCAAGGCATCGAGCAGTTCGACAAGCGCCGCACCGAGCACGGCGTTGCGCGCACGATTGTCTTGCAGGTGCTCGTCAAGTGCCTCGCGCAGGTCGTCGGGAATCGCGCCGGGCAACGTGCCCAGCAATCGTTCGGCGACGATCGGACTGACTCCGTGGCGGAGTGCCATTCGAACAACAACCGTCCAATCCAATTCCCGATCGAGGAGCGCTTCCAGGCTCTGACCGCCTGGCGCGCTCGGCTCACGAACACAGGCGAGCAGCACCTGGAGTTCGCCCTGCATCTTCGTAGACGCTAGCGACATTGAAACATGGATTGGGACCGCGCATCGTCGAGGGCGCTGGCGTCGTCGCAAGAAAACGGCATGCTCGCCGATTCCCGAACGTTGCTCATGATGAGCCTTTAGGCAGAAGGTCCGGCCGCGCGTTCGAGCACCCGTTGAGGCGCGGGCGTACAGCGCAACTCGTTTGGAGTTGATATGACAATCGCTCCTTTGGAAGATGCGTTCAGAATGGGTCCGCGATCTGCAGTAAACAAGTGTTTTGGCTATCAGCGGACGGGCGATCTAATCAAGGGCTAAAGCGCGCGATTGTTGGAGAGACCTGATCTGCGGCCTCAGCGTCAGGCGCATTGTAGGGCCACAGTTCGCTCGACTGTCCCGTTGTCAACTCTGAGCGCGTTGGTGCTGCTACCAATGTTGCCGCAAACTCGTCCGAATCTGAGGCATCTTGTCATGCGTGCAGCGTGCGAAGGGGCTGTCGTTCGCGATCTGGCTAGGTGCGGACCCGCCGAATCCGGAAGTGAGGGCAGGGATACCTCCGCTTTGCGCGTCATCCGCACGACCTGCCAGGCGGATAGCGGACCGGCGTGCTACCGGGACTCCGGCTCGTCGTGTCGCGACGTGGGTGCTGCCGTTCCGGCGCTGCGCCCGCGCTGCATCATAGCGAGGGCCTCGTGGAGGGCCGAGAGCGTCAGCGGCTTGGTTATGTGATGGTCGAACCCTGCAGCGAGAGCCTTCGCGACATCCTCTGGCTGCCCGTAACCCGTGACGGCGATCAGGATGCAATGCTGCGCCCCCGGCATCGCCCGGATTCGCCGTGCTACTTCGTAACCGTCGATGTCGGGCAAGCCGATGTCGAGCAACGCAAGATCAGGCAGCGCGCGATTGCACGAAGCGAGGGCCGACATTCCGTCGCACTCGGCTTCGACGTCGAAGCCTTCGACGCGAAGCAGCATCGCCATAGATCCTCGTGCGTCATCGTTGTCCTCGACCAGAAGGACGCGCTTGACGCTGCTTGCGCTGGTTCGGTGCAATGAACGAAGGTGATGGATTGATGAAGGTGGAATGCTCGGTAGCAGCACCGTAAAGCAACTGCCTCGGTTCGGCCCTTCGCTTTCCGCATGCGCCGTTCCGCCGTGCAGGCGAATTAGGCGCTGGACGATCGCAAGGCCAAGTCCAAGCCCACCTTGATGACGACTTAACCCCTGCGGCGCCTGTACGAACGGCTCGAACACGCGGGAAAGTTCTTCGGCCGGAATGCCGGCGCCTTCGTCTGCCACACGAAGGCGCGCATGGTCATCCAAGCTGTCCACCGTTACCGTGATCCCCGCCCCGTTTCCAGTGAACTTAACCGCGTTGTGCAGCAAGTTGGTAACCACCTGTTCAAGCCGCGCGTAATCGCCGTTGACCCAAACTTCGTTCAGGGTTGTGGTGAGGCGCCGGTCAGCAAGTCGCCCGGCCTGCTGCCACGTACGCACGACGCCCCCGACCAGTTCCCCAAGATCGAGCGCCTCCTTGTCCAGTGTGATCTTGCCGGTCGCGACCCGGCTGACGTCGAGCAGGTCCTCGACGAGGCGCGTCATCTGCTGCGTCTGGCGCTCGATCACACCCTGTACGGCATCGACGGTCTTGTTGACGGTGCGCACGGCGGCGAGGATTTGCGAGGCGGACGTCAGCGCGGCCAAGGGGTTGCGCAACTCGTGGCTCAACATCGCGATGAACTCGTCCTTGGCTCGATCGCCAGCTTCGAGGGCCTGCCGTTGTTGCTCGGCCAGCTCTTGACGCACACGAATCGCCGCTGACGCTGATTGGAGCGCCTCACCGAGCTGGCGGACTTCGTCGATCTGCGTTACCGGAACTTCGGCCGCCTTGCCGCTGCCGAGCAAGGGCGCTTTTGCCGCGAGCTGGCCGATGGGACGACTAATGCGGCGACCGAGCACGACGGCAATGCCGACGCCAAGGGCGATGGTAACCATCACCCCGACAGCGAGCCCGAGCGCCGCACCCTGCGAGGCTCCGAGCACCACCGAAGTAGGGATCGCAATGCTGACGGTCCAGTGACTGAAATCGGATGTTTTATGCGCTGTGAAGTTGTCGATGCCTTCCAGCGTTGTCATCCGAGTCCATCCCTCCGCAGATTTCGCGATCGCGTCAAGAAAGACTTGCGCGGGGAGGCTGCCCGGCGCAAGCGGTGGCACCCGCGCGACGATTTGACCCTTTGCATCTACGATCCCTGCAACCCAACCATCGGGAACCTGCTGGCGAGCAAGAAGCGCGGCGAACGCCTGCTGCCGCACCACAGCGGTCAGGATGAAAACGACCTTCGCATCCCGTTTCACCGGCACGCGAATCGGGATGCCGAGCCCGTCTACAAGCCGCCCGCGGGACATGTTCCCGATGCTCGGCTGCATCGTTTCAACGGTTCGACGCAGCGACTCCATTTCATTCGCCGCAGGCAGTTGCACTCCGTTCGGCGCCACAGCGTTGACGACCTGCTGGCCGTCGGGCGTCAGTAGGATGAGGGTCAGCCAGTCGCGCTGCGTTGGCAGCATCGCATGCAGGTCGCGTTGAATCTCCGATACGTCGTCGGATTCGACGCTACGCAACGCGACCAACTGCTGGACTCTCGCGATGTGTCCCGCAAGCTCCGCATCGACTGCGCTCATAAACGCCCGATTGCGGTCCTGAACTGCGCGAACCAGCTCCTCCCGGTCATGCTGGATGAGCAAGATCGACACGACGCTGGCGAACGCGAAGAGCGGCAGCGCCGTCGCGATCACGAGCATTAACAAGCCGTTCCGCAGACGCATGGTCTTGGGCGGCGGAGAGCGCCAGAACGAGCGCAGTTTTTATTTTGCCGGATTGTTCAACCCCGCCGCAAGCTGAACGGGGAGAACTGGCCGCAGGAATGGCGGCAAGTGCCGAAGCTCGCCGCACGTAGAAACCCGATGTCTCATTGCTTGCGTCCGAACCCGGTCAGTGCTGTTGGCAAGCGAGGGATCAGGGAGTCAGTCCGCCGATCCCGACGATCGCGCTTCCTCGATTGCCAGTTGTTCGACCATGAGACGGTGAGCAACCCTCAGCTCATCGAGTAGCCTCACGGCGACCGTCGCGTCCTCGCCATCGGCGCGCGACGTCGCGATTCGCATCTTCTGCTCGGCGATGCGACGCGCGCTTTCAGCCACGCGCAGGCGCGCCCGTTCTAAGCGACGAGACAGCTTCATTCCAGGGGTGACCGCTCGGTCCGCGCAGCAGTTCCGGCGACGCCGGCGCTGCTTGGCGCACCGATTGCTGCCCGGTCGAATGACGCCGAAACGAATAGCCACGCCGCACGGCGAACGAAGCCCTACAAGAGAGTCGATCTCTGATCGAGAAGGCGCGCGCGCTCGAATCGGCTGAGCGATGGGCCGAAATGCAAGACTTACCGGCAAATCGCGGAGGCGCAGGAAACGCTCTGCGGGTTAGTGAAGGCGCTGCAGGCGCTCAATAAGCGCTTTCACGGGGGGGACTCGGTCCCGCTAAGCAGTAGCGCGGCACTCTGCATCTGTGCGTAGCTTTGACGTCATCGCCGCTACGACTCTCCCACGTCCTCATGGGCGCCGAGGACTTCCTCGACCGTGACGGGCTTTATGAATACGAGGTCGAACCCCGCCGCGTAGGCACGCATGCGAGTCTTGACGTCGTGATACGCCGTGCAAGCAACGAGCCGAATCCGACGACCGAACCTTTGTCGCAGCCGCCTCGCAAGTTGAATGCCGTCGAGCTCCGGGAGCGCAACCTCGGTCACCACAGCGTGCGGCTCAACCCGCTCGGCCGCAGTGATCGCTGCAGCGCCGTTGTATGCAACATGAACTTCATAGCCAAAACCGCGCAGGAGGACGGCGAAGGAGTCGGCCACCGCACGATTGTTATCAACCACGAGCACGGTCGGCATTTCGGCGAAGATCGCACGGAGCCAGCGGCGCGAGTTGAAAAGACCGAGCCGGGCTCAGCCAGTTCTATCTTGAAATTGTTCAATTGGTGTTTGAACACGATAGTTTCCTAGACGTGTCCGGTCATGCCACGAGAGCGACGCTTGCGCTTGACGTGGAGTACGCCTGCTTGGGCGCGAAGTGCAGCAGGTCCCCCTTCATGACCTAGCTCGACGAACAGAAGATTGAGCGCGTTTGGCTGGAAGCCCCTAAAATCCGCGGCACCTCCCCCAGTGCAGCACTGGATGTCGACCCGCAAACTAGCCCTTAAAGGCAACCAGTCGCCAGATGACGTCCGCAGCTCCCGTCCGGACGAGTCGATCCTCCGGAAGCTGGGACCGGGGCTTATCACGGGTGCCGCCGACGACGACCCGAGCGGGATTGCCGCGTATTCGCAGGCGGGGGCGCAATTTGGCTACTCGCTGCTCTGGACGCTGTTTTTCACCTACCCGTTAATGGTCGGGATACAGGTCGTCAGTGCTCGGATCGGGCGTGTAAGCGGGTATGGATTGGCCGGCAATATCCGTCGCCATCACTCAGAGCCCATGCTCTACACGGTGATCGGACTCTTGCTCCTCGCGAACACCATCAACATCGGCGCCGACATCGCTGCCATGGCCGATGCAGTTGTCCTCTTGATCGGCGGGCCACGCCACTTTTACATCATTGGGATCGGGGTGCTTTGCGTCCTCTTGCAGGTGTTCATCTCCTACCAGCGCTACGTCCGGGTGCTCAAATGGCTCACCCTGTCACTGTTCTCCTACGTCGGAGTAGTGTTCGCGGTCGACGTTCCATGGCTACAGGTACTCCGCGGCGTAGCGATTCCCGCGTTGAGCCTTAAGGCTGAGTACGTCACCACGGTGGTCGCGATTTTTGGCACCACCATCAGTCCTTATCTTTTCTTCTGGCAGGCGTCCCAGGAGTGCGAAGACCTGCGCTCAGTGAAGGCGGATAAGCCGCTGCGCAACCATCCTGAGCAGGCTGTGCGGCAACTCCGTCGCATCAAGATCGACACCTATATCGGCATGGGCTTTTCCAACCTGATCGCATTCTTCATCATGCTCACAACGGCCGCGACGCTGTACGCGCATGGGGTCCAGGACATTCAGTCCTCGGCACAGGCCGCCGAAGCCTTGCGGCCACTGGCCGGCCGATTCGCCTTCCTTCTGTTCAGCTTGGGGATCATCGGCACTGGACTACTGGCGGTCCCGGTCTTGGCGGGTTCATCAGCGTTTGCGCTGGCGGAAAGCTTCCGGTGGAGACACGGACTCGATCTCACGCCGCTACGCGGCATCCGCTTTTATGGCGTGATCGCGGTGTCGACGATGATCGGTGTGGCCTTAGGCTTCACCCGCATCGATCCCATCAAGGCGCTTTACTGGGCGGCGGTGATTAACGGGATGATCTCGGTACCGATAATGTTCGTGATGATGCGCATGGTGGCCAACCCGAAAATCATGGGGGAATTCGTCGTAGGGCGACGACTAAGCATCTTGGGATGGCTCGCAACGGCGGTCATGGCGCTCGCGGTCGGTGTCATGCTCATTCAGATGATCATCTGATCGGGGCGTCGATGTTTAGTGCGCGGTACTTCCTGGCAAGCAGCCCCAGAAGCTCTGGCTCCAGCGCTTTCATGGAGAAGCGCTGCGCATCGATCGATTCGGACAAGAAAACGACTCGCCGTTCCGATTCGCTGGCGAGGCTCTCGCGCATGGCGGCGTCGGTCGCCAGATAGACCGGAAGATAGGGGTCAACGCCGTTGAGGATGAGCACGCGTGATTCGTGCTCGGTCGCGTGAAGCGGGATGGTGACACAGCCAAGGACGAGCGCAGTCATCACCGCTGCCGAGCTAAACCATCGTCTTTTCGATCCGCGCGTGACCATGGGCTCGGACACTAGCATTCCGTGATCCACGTCGCCACCGCGTCCCTTGCGCGAGTGGGTATATAGCGTGTTCGCGGCGAAGCGCCGGCTGCGATCTTGGACATCGGTCAGGACGCTGCCGCGTGCCTGCGTCGTCCACGCGCGCGTGGCACTTCCCCGCGGGAACCATCGCGACGAAAACAGCTGGTTGGTGGGGTCTCGCCGTACTCGAGGTGAGCGCGGCTTCAGCTCAAATCGCTTGTCGTCATGTCGGATGATCAATCGTCCTCACTCGGGCGCAAGCGTGGCCAGTCGGGGACGGCACGCCTGTACGCCAGCAGCGACCGCACTTAATGCAAATTGCGGCACTTGCCATTTTGGCGACGTGCCGTGCTAAACCAGGTGCAGACAAGCCGTTAACCGCGGCCGCGGCCTCTCGCAAGGCGATCGAACATCATTCACTCCGTTCGTCCTCGCCAGAATTGCTCGAGAAAACCGCGCTGGGCTGATCGTCGGTGAGTGCTGAGAGTGCCTTGTGGCGCATACGTTCCAGAGACGATCGAATGGCTTCCGGCAATGTGCTGACGACCGGATCGGCCGCGGTACTTGATGCGCGAGCTTCGTCACGAATCATTGCTTCCCGCGGCCGTTCCAGAGCTCGCTGCTCCGCCACTCGAATACCGAGCTCTGGCGTGAAATCACCTCGTTGAATACGCACAATCAGTGTCGCGCAATAGCCCATCGGGTTGCGGACATGCGTGGTATCCATTCGACCAGCGAGCTCGTCCAAGACCAGCTGCGCATTCTCGAGGCTAAGCGTGCCGAGCCGCGCTTGTAAACGCCTGGCGCTGTCCGTTTGACACGCTCCTTGGAAAACAGAGATGACCACCACCACTACCGGGAACGGCTCGATCAGCAGCGTTCTCCACGCCTCGTACTCGGCTGCTGGAAACAGTCGGCGACGGCCCATCGTCATCGATGGAGGAAGGCTATCGGCTCGAAGCCAGAGTCGATTACGAACCGTCCCAGGCCGGACGCGAAGCAGCTCGGCCATTTCCGCGATTGTGTAGAACTCCTTTGTCACGCTTGACCCCTTGGCGTCGAGCTAGCACTCGTCGCGAATGTGCGCGTAACTGTTCGTCTTGCAAACGGGCTACAGAGGGGCAGGGCGAGGTTCAGCGGTAACGACGCACCCGGGTCGTCTGCCTGGGAAATGACGTTCTCGGGTGAATCGCTCGATCAAGCACGACGAACTACGCTGTCCGCCGGAGCCGGTTTCGTCGATCGCAGCCGGCGGGCACAGTACATCTGTCCGCATGCGCAATTCGCTACGATGGATGAGCCCCTTCTGCAACGTCCTGTGGTGCGCTGTCTCACCAAGCTGGCCGCTGCGGAATATCTCGGCATCGGCATCACGACCTTCGACGCCCTGCGCATTCCTGCCGTCCGCTTCGGTCATCGCTGCGTCTACGACCGAATTGACCTCGACGCCTGGCTGGACGACTATAAGCGGCAAGGGCGGGCCGGAAAGGAGGTTGAATGGCCCGTGAAACCGGGATCTACCGGCGGACAGACTCTCGTTGCTGGTGGATTGCAACAACGTTACCGAACGGCCAGCGCGTACGCCAATGTGCTGGGACTGAAAACCGAAGAGAAGCAGAAGCACTCCTCGCCAAGCTGAAGGTCAAGGCGTACCAGGAAGCGAACTTCGGCATGAAGCCCGAGCGCTCGTGGCAGGAGGCCGTGGTCCGGTATCTTTTAGGCAAGCAGCATTTGCGGAGCTTCAAGGACGTTCGGCGCATTTGTCGCCGCCTCGACCCTTACCTGGGAACGTTGCAGCTGCGCGAGATCACGGGCGACGTGATCTGGGACATCACCCAGGCGGAGTTGAAGCGGGGCAACCAACCGGCGACGGTGAACCGCTATCTCGCCACGATTCGCAACCTGTTGCGGACGGCACGCGATGAGTGGCAGTGGCTGGAAGTGATTCCGAAGATTCGTCTGTTGTCTGGTGAGAACGAACGGGATCGCTGGTTGACCCAAGATGAAGCGGATCGCCTCATCGCGGCCGCAGCGCCCCACTTGAAGGCGCTGATTCGCTTTGCGTTGGCCACTGGCTGCCGCGCCCGCGAGATTACCGGTCTCGAATGGGACCGGGTGGACTTGAAGCGCAGGACCGCGTGGCTGGACCGGACCAAGAATGGAACGCCGCGAGGCGTGCCGTTGAATCGAGATGCGGTAGAGGTATTGGAAGCTGAACGGAACAAGCATCCGGTGTTCTGCTTCACGTATCGAGGAGAGCCAATCGCCTGGGAGTTGACGAACAGCGCTTGGCAGCGTGCGACGCGGGAAGCAGGGATCACGGATTTCCGGTTCCATGAT